>Ga0307508_10001239_pt1 | contig 29146 bp, 16 predicted proteins | sample 9_EM_MG_FD_203089 | JGI IMG/M metagenome (GOLD analysis project Ga0307508, IMG submission 203089) | Populus trichocarpa ectomycorrhiza microbial communities from riparian zone in the Pacific Northwest, United States - 9_EM | ecosystem: Host-associated > Plants > Roots > Unclassified | place...
TACCGGGCCCAGCTGAGGAAGACGCCCAGAGCGAGGCCGGAGTGGGAGCTCCGGAAAGGAGAACAGAGGGAAGAGGAGACGAGACTGGAGGCTGAGGTGCAGGGGACAGAGATTGAGGAACGCTTGCAGATCTTCGCCACGCCTCTCACCCGTGACCTCCGCGGAAGAGTGGTAAGGAAGCTGTTTCTTTTGCCCTTTCTTTTGCCCCTCCTTTTTTGCTTCCCTTGCAGGTGAGGCTACAACGAGCTGCAATGGCAGCGGATAGGGAACAGAAAAGTGTGTACATCGCCGCCGCCAGCTGCGTCAAGCTACGCGGGTTGCTACTCTGTGGGCAGTGATAAGCAGAATCATTCAGGACAATGCTCCCATTGTTACCCCATCGCCCTCCCCGGACGCGCCTGACGTCTGGTACTGCGCGCACGAGCCGTCGATGCACGCCGGCCAACCGCAGTTCAGCGGGTCCACGGGGCGCGATATCGCCGCTGCTGTGCTTCACGGCGGGGGCAAGAAGCAACGGAACCATTCGATTAGGTAAGCATTCCACGGCAGGGTTTCTGTGCCGCGCAGAGAGACTGCAAACTGTGTTGGCGTTTAAAAAAAGGCTATCGTTGTGCCCACACACTACTTAGTGCCGGCGGCAGACCCTCTCACTCGTTTTCTTTTCTCTTCTGCAGCTGCCACTCCTACAACATACACACCAAGCAACAACAAACTGGAGTCAGAGTCGCGTCCGTGCGTAGCGCTGGGTCTGTGCCGTGCGCGGTGTTCATGAATCTGGGGTGTACGAATCCGCGCGGGTAGCAGACGGGAACCTCGGGTTACTACCCACGGCGACTACCACAGCCGCAAAGATGCGGAGTCTCCTGGTCCGTTTGACGTAGCCGCGCAGCCGTGTGTATGAAGGCGCTTCGGACGGGACAGCGCCTCTCCGAGCGTGTCCGTGGCGCTGGATGGCGCGCTATTCTACGCCACCGTGAGTCGCAGCGGCGTCGATACGCCGTTCCGACCGGGGGAGGGGGGACTCGGTCGACGGAAACTTCCCTCGCAACATCTCGTGATCGTTCGCGTTCTGTGTGCAGCAGATCGCAGTCAGCATCCGTTGGATCGCACGTCAAGCTGGCCAGATGAGAGACAGCCCTATCGCGGACGCGACGCAGCTTCGGCTGCACGCGCAAACAAACGAGCACGAGCGAGAAGAGCAGCTAAAAGTCTGCCATCTTCACCGCCAACTGCATTCGAGCCGCCGCTGCGCCACTGCAATGTGTTTACCGTCGGAGGTCAAATGGCGTGGGCAACCACCAGATCCGGTCTCGGAGCGACTCGAATCGAGACATCTCGTGATGGAAAGCACACGCAGGGGCGTTTCCTGCACAGTAGATAGATATGGGACTGTTCTCACCCACCACAGACAATCCCGGTCGTCCGAACGTGCGGCTGAACAAGGCGTCCGTCGTTCCCTACAAACATACATACACATGTACATACATATGTGCACCATGTACACGATCGCGAGAACCGTCTCACCGCGCTGCTGCTGCCTGCAACGGTTCGTTCAGCCCTACCACTCATCTGTTGCGGGACTTGGAGGGTCCAGATTTCATCTGGCTATCTCACATGTGATGCACCATCATCTCCAGTCGTAAGCGCCCCGGCCAGTGCGCTCAATCCTCAGCCCTCGCGTGCGACACAACCGTTTGCCCTACAGGGAGGACAAAAATATATCCCGACGTCTCGCATAAGAAGCAATCATCAGAGTAAGCAGAGTGTTGCCGAGGAGCCGGGGGGGGGGGGGTTTGATTTCTGCAGTGCATGGTTGGCGGAAGTCGGAGGAACAGACGGAAACAAGGTCGAAGAGAAAGAAAGAAAGAAAAAAAAGCTGTGTATGTATCTATGTAAAGGATGGAGGGACGCATGCTCCGTGTGTTGCACGGTATGTATGCGGCGGTGGCGATGATTGGGAGGGGTGTCGGCGCAATGTAACTAGAGCAACGAAACGAGTCGAATCGCGCGGTCAATCCATTTAGTTGTTGACCGGTGATTACTACGCATCATCCCGGCGTTACGGAGGATGGATGCAGGCTCACTTCTCACTCACTCATGAGCGACGCGCGGGCATGCGAATCCGCGGCGGGGTCGGTCTGGCGTTCCGATATCTAGCCGGGATGGGCGGCGTCTTGGGGGACGGACGAATGCGCGCTCGCCGTTGGCATCCTTCCAGAAGCATTGCAACTCTCCCGGATGCAGAAAGGGAGGGGTGTGTATCTAATACGTACATAAGGCAAAAAAAAGAAAGGGAGGGAAAAAAAAAAGTAACATCCAACATGCGATCCTGGCGAGCTGAGTCACTCGGGCCCGGTGATACCCACAGTGCTGACATGTCGGATGCCTGCGTGTTGCGGTGCGTGAGATGGATTACCTTGGGGCTCCCCCGGTTTGCTTTTTTGGAGGGTGCAATTCCTACCGCTGGGAGACGGTTTGGTAGCGGTTGAGGAAGGATGGAGGTGGAGTGGTAGGGGGGCAGAGGTGGGACGGGTGGATGGGTGGTATATATAAGATCACGGCTTTTGCACGAGGTTTCCGGTGCTGAATTGCTCCGATTGCTCCATTCTCTTCTGCAAGTGCTCTCCACCTGCCCAGCACTAGCTAATACACAAGTCAACTATCCTCCTCAAGCTCTCCAAATCCACTTCTTCTGCAGCCAACGCCCCCCCCCCCCATTGCAACCATCGCCGCCATCGCCATGGCTACCAATCCCTCAGGGCTCCCCCCGTCGGCCCCCAACTCTGGGCCGTCAACATACACCCCGCTTGAGCCATCGGATTACTCGGCGGAGGCGTCCGTGCCGACCCCCGCACAGTCCTTCCCGCGCATCTCGCGCCCGGTGCCCATGATACGGCACGAATACGATGTCGTCGTGGTGGGCAGCGGCTACGGCGGCGGGGTTGCGGCATCCCGGATGGCGCGCGCGGGCAAGACCGTGTGCGTCCTCGAGTTCGGGAAGGAACGATGGCCCGGCGAGTACCCCACCTCCCTGACCGAGGCCGCGAGCCAGATACACGTCTCCGGCAATGCCGGCGAGACGGGAGGGAGGCTGAGGGACGTCGACTACGGAGACGCCAATGGAATGTTCCATCTTATCCAGGGAGAAGGACAGAACGCCTTCGTCGCCAACGGGCTCGGCGGGACGAGTCTGATCAACGCCAACATCTTCCTCGAGACCGACGACCGGACGATGGCGCTGGACAAGAGCTTTCCCGAGCAGCTCAGAGCGCCGGGCGCACTATCGCAGTATTACGACAGGGCGCGGAGTATGCTTCAGCCTACGCCCTATCCGGAAGACCACCCCGAACTCATGAAGCTGAACCTGCTGAAGAAGCAGGCGGGATTGATGGGCCTCGAGGAGAGGTTCTATCGGCCCCCACAGACGACATTCTTCAAGGACGGCCTGAACAGTACTGGCATCCAGGTGAGTCGCGCCATAATATCACCGGCGCCGGTGGTGATGGCGGTCCATTAATCGCATGGCGACCTCATCAAACCATCGGCGCCGAATCGCACGATCCGGTCGTGTCGAAAGCCGTAGCCGAGTGACAGAACATGACTGATGGCGTTCGCAACAGATGAAAGCTTCTACCCTGTCGGGCCAGGACTGCACCGGCGTCAACGACGGCAGCAAGAGCAGTGTCCTGATGAACTATCTCCCCGACGCGTGGAACTGGGGGGCCGAAATTTTCTGCGAGTGCGAGGTCCGCTACGTCAAGAAGGATCCCTCCGGCGAGGGCTACATTGTCTTCTTCGCGTGGCACGGCAACAGCGGCAACCGGTCCAAATTCGAAGCGCTGTTCCACCGGGAGCTGATGTGGGTTCGCGCGAAGGAACTGTGTTTCCTGGCCGCGGGCACCCTCGGGACCACCGAGATCCTCCTGCGCAGCAAGGCGCACGGCATGAAGATGAGCTCCACGGTGGGCCACAACATGAGCGGGAACGGCGACATACTGGCCTTCGGATACAACACCGACGAGATCGCCAACGCGATCGGTCGCGAGAACCCGCCCAAGGACGACCTCCTGCGACCGGTCGGGCCAACCATTACTGGTGTCATCGACATGCGAGACGAGGACGAAGTGCTGAACGGATTTGTCCTGGAGGAGGGCGCGGTGCCCCAGGCGCTTGCGGTGGGCTTGCAGGGCCTGATGGACTTGACTCCGGGCAAGGAGTTTCCCGCCAAGCGCTCCAGCCGGGACCGCGTGCGCAAGGTTTTGGCGCGAGCATTGAACCTCGCGTGCGGAGCATGGCACCCAGGTAGCTCACTCAACCGCACCCAGATCTACCTGATCATGAGCCACGACTCCAATTCGGCGAACCTGACCCTCGAGAAGGACAAGACGTACCTCCGCTTTGAGGGCGTCGGCCGGAGCAAGCACGTCCAGCAGCTCAACGCTTTCATGGCCAAAGCGACGCATGCCATCGGCGGTGCCTACGTGAACTCGCCGTTCTTCGCGTGGGCACAGGAACAGATCACGGTCCACCCGATCGGCGGTGCGAACATGAGCTTCAGCGGCACGGGCGAGGACGGCGTTACGAGCCACATCGGCGAGGTTTTTGCGGGGGATGGTGCCGAAGTACACGACGGCCTCTTCTGTGTCGACGGATCGGTGGTTCCGTGCGCCCTCGGAGTAAACCCTTTCGCCACCATCACCGCGCTGGCCGAGAGGTCACTCGATCTGCTGACGAAGGAGCGTGGGCTGGTAATCGACCTGGAGACGAAGAACGGGAAACTCGATGTACTGAACGGGCAGCCCAGGGTGAGCTGGCCGTTGACGGAAGATATGCAACTGACCCAGAAAGCGATCCGGGATGCCGCCGGGGAGAGCGGAGTCAGATTCGCGGAGGTTATGGATGGCCACATGTATGTCGGGGACGACATCGACAGCTTCGAAATCGCAGAGAGCGTGGCGATTGGCAACGGCAGCACAGCGAGGTTCTTCTTGAGCGTGGACACCTACAGCACCAGGAACCGTAAGTTTTCCGACCGCTGCGCTCCACGGTAACGAGGGACAAACACTGACCGATTCCATCTGTAGTCGATGCTTCGATAGCGACGGGTACCTTCACCTGCAGCAGCCTCAGCAAGGATCCGTTCATGGTCCTGCGGGGCGGAGTCCAGTTCTTCTCGCAGGATCCACGGGATCCCGACACAAGGAACCTGGCGTACAAGTTCGATCTCATCGGGACCGACGGGCAAATCCTCCATTTTGACGGACACAAGATCATCGACTCCACGATGGCATTTTCCGCCCGGAGGACATGGAAGGCGACAACCACGCTCTACGTCACCATCACTCGGCCCGACAAGTCTCGGGTTGCCACGGGCATCCTCCACATCGGTGGGGGCGACTTCCTTCGGGAGATGCAGGGATTCGGCCCCAGCGGTGCTCCAGGGGTACTGCAGCAGCTTGCCAGCATGAAGCGTTTCCTGCTCAACTTCACCCTTCAAACGGGCAAATACTTCTTCTTCCCCTTCCAAGCCCTGAGCAACGGCGAAGTGTCCATCCGGAGCAACAGCCCCAAGGTCCGGCCGTCGAAGGTGGTGATGTTGACCGCGGACGACGGAGCTCAGACCACGATGCACTGCTGGAGTCCCCGGCTCTCTAACCCCAAGCTGCCTCCTCTGCTGTTCGTCCCCGGGGCATCCGTAGACCACCAGATCTTCGCCCTCCCGACCATCGATACAAACGCCGTAGAGTTCTTCCTCGGCAAGGGGTTCAACGTGTACGTCGTGACGCACCGAGTCGGCAGGACCGAGATCGCGAAGAGTGGCTACACAATATACGATGCCCGATTGGACGTCAAGGCGGCGATGGAGTACGTGCGGGATGACTCACGGCAGCCGCAGATGTACTGTGTGGCTCATTGCGCGGGATCCGTCGCCCTCTCGATGGGGTTACTTGACGGCACGATTCCGGCGGGCTGGATCAAGGGGTTGACTGCGTCTCAAGGTAAGAGAAATGTTTTCCATCACTGCCAGCAGTGCGTCTCGGGAGGTGGGGGGGATAAGGATCGAGGGATTTAGGGAGCCAGCCAGATCCACTCGGCCGTACTGGCGCTCCGTGCAAACGGCTCTCGCCGATCGCCTGTCCAGATCTCGCTGGCTGGTGACCTGGCGTCCTCGATAGCTTTGACCAGCGGGAGGTAAACGTATGGGGTTCGAGATCTGCAGGGCGGTGGCCTGCAGAGCGTGCATTGCAGTCGTCGGCACCACCGTCTCCAGATGCACGGCCGTCTCGCCCCTCCCGAGGGTCCGCAGTAGTTGTCCTTCCATGACGCTATGATCTGCGGGGCGAGGATCTTCCCCAAGCAAGAGACTACCATGACGCAACCGACGGAATCGGGGGAGGTGGTGGGAAGTGGGTTCGAGCTACCAGACAGCTAACGATCGTCATCAGTTTTCTTCAACCCGCTATTCGCCAATGTCAACATGCTCAAGGCCAGCTCGCCCGTACCGCTGCCGGATGTATTCGAGCATTTCGAGGGCGACTGGTTCGACTGCGTGGCATCTCCGAAAGATGGCGTTCTCCAGCGGATTACCGATCAACTACTGCGCTTCTATCCCGTTGGAAGCGGAGATGAGATGTGTAGGTCGAGGGCATGCCACCGCAGTGAGCTCGTGTTCGGAAGGTCCGTTCGTCTCCTATCCGACGCCTGCACCAGCCCCACTCCCCCGTCGCCATAGCAAATACGAGCGGTATATCTAACCTGCGGATAGGCTATGGACCCACAAGCGACTGAACAAGGCCACACACGACAGTCTGCACACTCTGCTGGGCGGAATTTCGATGAACTGCCTGGAAAAGCTGTTGCACGCAGGCACTAGCGGCGCAGTCTTCGACAACGAGGGGCTTCCACTTATCAGCGAATCGAATCTCGCCCGGATGGAGGGTGTCCCAATTCTGTTCATCCACGGAGGGAAGAACGCAGTCTTCTCCCCTGAGAGCACCACACGGTCGTTCGAGACTCTTCAGGATCGCTTCTCGAGGCGGGACTATGAGCGTGTAGTATTGTAAGCGAGCAAGGCCCCTTCCTTCGCACTAAAATTTTGGGGCGAAAACTCACGATCTTCTCCTCTGTTTGCGTGTAGCCCGGAGTACGGCCACCTCGATTGTTGGATGGGTGAAGCTGCCAACAAAGTTGTATATGTCCGAGTCCACGAGCACATCGAGGACCTGATGGAAGCACCGAACGCACGAAACCCCCTTTCCCAGACGGCCGCACGGATTTCAAATCCGGCGTAGGGGGGATTGGGGGGATTGGGGGGATTGGGGGGAATACGTGGCGCCGCTGGTGTCAGGGAATGGTCGCAAGCCCGAGGGTGGATGCGGAGCAACTAACAACCGCCTATCTCCGCCGTCGCTGCGCCAGTGTCTGTTGAGGAAGGGACGGTAATTCGGTGGTTGGACTGTAGGAACTGCCGGCTGATGCGGCAACTGCTGGGCACCCCGCTCGTCACATTTTTTTCTTCTGTTTGAGTCTGGAGCGGAAAAATGGCTGGATGAGAGGGAGGAGGGATAGCGAGCGAATTACCAGGGCAGCAGCAGTGGTAGCGGTAATAGCAGTGGTAGTCGCAGTAATAATAGTAGTAGTGATAGTAATAATAGTAGTGCTTCTCTTTTCTCGAGCAGTAGCAATAGATATTCTGTTCCTTCGCCCAAAGTTTGACCTCCCCCATGAGCGCTCGCCATGCTCGCCTGCAATCCGCAATAACCGCAGACACAATGATAGACCGTCCTTGTCGGAAGCATCCAGAGGGTGTGCGGTCAGGTCGCACGATGACACCTTGCCCGGGGGATCACCTTCCGAGATGAACCCAAGAGAGAAGGACGCCCGTGGCAAGCTCCTCCATGCTTCGGAGGGGACATTTCAGACCACAAGGCATCCACCTAGCAGCAGTGACTTTTAGGGGCAAGCACAGCGTGCCCGAAGCGGGTCGGCCACTGCGCATCATTGATCTGTACGCTGGAGAATACGATGGCTATAGGCCTCTCCGCGGGCCCTTGGCCGCAGGGGAACGGATTCCCGAGAACCACTCCCCTCCTCTCGCGGCAATCGCGCCCCCTTTGCAGGTATCAGGACAGTCATCTCCGAATTGGCCCAATTTTTTCAGGATGCCTGTCCCACATCGCGAGAGAGGGGGTTGCCGATCCGGCTGGCTTAGGGCGATCTAGAGCTGAGGGTTGCTGCAGCGCTTGCATATTCGTGTCTCTTGTGCGTTTGCTTTGGGCATGGCGGCGAGGAAGCAGAGGCCTCGGGTGGCAGTGCGGATGCTCGAGTTGTTGAGGAGCGTGGCAATCCCAACTGCAACGATTAGCGCTGAAGCTGGGTCCCATGATGCGATGGAAGGCGAGAGCAGATGTACAGCGCAGCGCACCCAGACTCGTTCTGAGAATTGGGAGGCATCGCCATCACAGGTGGGGCTTCGCCACATCCGAACGTGGTCTGTCGGTCGGTCAGTTGGCGTCCCAGCTAGATGCCGCTCCACCGGGGGGGGGGCAAGGGCTTCTGGCACGGCCTTACGCCTGCTGAGGGCAACCCAGTCGAGAGAGAGGCTTCCCGAGAAGATCTGCAGCGTTACTCCGACTAAGTTGCCCGAAAAGCGTTCGGCGTGCGGTCGTAAGGGTCATCTGGTCTCACTCGGTGCAGATCCCAGCAGGGACGGGAGTATTGTCCGCGGAAGGGAGAGTTAGGTCGCATGCGATTAATGAATAAACAAAAAAAAAATGGAAGGTTGGGCTGTTGTGGCAAACTGAAGCTGCTAGTGTGCGAGGAGCCATTTTGACAAATGCGGATGAGCGGTTGAGATTCGCCTCTGACGGGTCCGTTGAGTGCCGGCAGTTTAAGTGTGCACGGCGCGCCAGCAAGCAAGGTTTGGCTCGATTAGCTTCCTTCGTGTTTTTTGGAAGCTTCGGTTGAGGTTTCGTCCGTCACCGCCACATGGAGATGGCCGATTTTTTTTCCTTTTTTTTCTTTTCCTCCGACTCCAAAACTTGGAAGCGGGGGGCTGGCAGTCTGGGGCTATGTTGGTGAAATAAACTTTCCCATCGCAAGGGAGATGCGGAAGCCGATTCGCCGGATGATGCAGAGTCGGTATTTTGGGAATGCCATGTTCCCAGGCGTCGTCATGACGACCACGAACTTGCTGATCGCTGCCGCATGCAGTTAGCGTATGGCAGTTGGGTGCGCGCCACGGCACACCAGCCACAGAACCGCCGTCCAACAGATTTCCAGCCCAGGGCCGGGCCAGCGCGATGCGTCCTTCGAGAGCACTAACCCGCCACACGTCCGCAGCCCCCCCCCCCCGCCCCAGCTGCGCAGATTCCAGCCGCGGATACCTAGATATCTATCCGGCGCTGGCTATCGCGGCCGTAAAAACGGCAACCTGGGATTCGGGATGGGAAAGTGTCGGCCAGGGCCGGGGCTCATTGAGTAGGGCGGCGGAGGGCGCCGTCACCGCCCCGGATCCCTGCAGAGGGTGGGGCAGATCCCCGCTCAAATCGGCCCCTCTCGTCCTGTTCTGTCGTCCGGACCGAGTTTGATGCGCCGTCCACGCCACGCAGCACGCATTCGTACGCGCTCCCCTGATCGTCAATTCCGCCGCTCTCCGGCGGTGAGAGAAGAGAAGAGCGGAGGCGAGGAGCAGGTGGTGCAGTGGAGGCCCGCCGCCAGCAAGGGCGCTCTTGGCCGAAAAATGGCTCACATGCTTTTTTGGCTGCGCGTTTCCCCCAGAAAAATTGAAGCTGGCTCCTCCCGTCGAAGGGAGCCGCCCCCATCGACCTTGGGGTTCGGTGGTGACCTGGGTCCACTCGGCCGCCCGTCCGAATCCCCCAGTCCGGTTTCCGACAAGAGCCACCATGCGGCATCGGGTGGGCAGTTGCGACCGGCCAGCACAACGGCTCAAGAGGCGCCGCGCTGGAGGGTGACACCAGGTCCGGACGTTCTGCTGCAACCGGGAAAAATCGAGTACGTTCTAGAGAGCCTGGTGACGGTCGAGTGGCGAACAAAGAAACTGGCCCCCGGCACGGACACTGCGTCCAACCAATCACCACGTGCGTCCGGCGATCGCCAGTGTGGCTGGGGAGCTGGTGGTGTCCGCTGCGGGTCGCTGTGTGATCGTGGGGAAAATGCAATGCGCTCGAGGTCCCTAGATAGAACGCATGCAGCTGCTTTTACCAAGCCGATGACCCGTCAACGTCATACGGCGTGGTGCTCCCAGACCATAAACACCCTCGCACCGCTCCTTCTGTCCCCCTTCCCCTCTACGCACCTTTCCTCGCCCTCCGCGACCCCGTTGTCGTCTCTGCCAGTCGCCCCATCGTCGATTGCGGCAGCCCATCTCGGCATCTACCCATTCTGGGTTTCGAAAGCCCACCGGGCCGAGTAGGAGAGCCGATTGCCCCGACGCGCGGAAGCCTGTTTCCTCCCTCCCCCCCTCCGTCCTGCCTACCCGTCCCCCTCCGTTTAGCCGACCGCAATTCCACGGACCACGACGGCTGTCGCGCTCACTGCGAGCGATCCCCCCCCCCCCCACACCCCTCCCCCCTCCCCCCGGTCGCTGCATTCAGATCCTCTCCGGAAGTCGAAAGTGCCTGCATCGGCTGTGATGGACGAAAGCGCTGAGATCAATGCCTTCGACGGCGCATACCAGATCGGCGATCCGCGAGCGCTGGACGCCATGATGCAAACCCAGCAGCAGCAGCAGCAGCAGCAGCAGCTACAGTGGCAACATCATGACCCTAAGTTGCCGGACGGAGGAGCTGGCGGAACATTCAAGTACCCGAGCCGGCCAGTGCGAAAGCCTCGCCAGTGCAAGGAGGAGCGTTCGGAGCGCAAGAACCGTTACGACCGAATCGAGGTGCTGGCCCGTGAATTGAGCATGGAACTGAACATGGAGATGACCCGGCGCAAGCAGATGTGGGATGTCGAGGGCGACCGAGAGGAGGAGGCGTTCTGGGAGAGTCGGAAGCAGGAGGTGTACCAGGAATTGGACCGACTGGCCGGCGAGATCCAGAGGGCGTTCCGAGACCGGAAAAAGGAAGCGGTGCTGGAGATGTGGAGCAAGGAGCAGGAAGAGAAGAGGGTGATATCCAGCGCGAGCACCAGACCCGAGCGCGGGCGTCGGAACCCGCCGAGACAGGAAGAGGGCTGATCGCGTCGCGTCGGGATCGGATGGGGTGGTGGATCGGGTGGATGGCTTCCGGTTGACCCGGGAACGGCGGGAGGCTGGAACCGCATCGGCCACCATCGAGCTGGTTGACGTTTGATTGTCGAAACGGTGTCCGCAAAGGGATTGTCCTTTTTCTTCTCCTGGAATTTGTATTAGCACTGTTCAGCGCAGAATTTGGATGGGTTCATTTCTTACGGTTCGGGGGTTTCCATCTTGCCGTTTCGCCGGATCCACAGTCTGGGCCGATTGTTTGTCATCGGGCGGAGAACGTCCTGTTGTGCCATCCGTCCCTACTGGTTCAGACATGCCGAGAGCGAAAATTGTGATGCTCGAACCCGAACTGTGTAGACTGTTGTCGATGGGCGAGTATACAGAAGTGTGCATGAAGAATATATATACTCCAGAAGACCGTCCAGCCGAGCCATTGCGATGACCGGTTTTGTTGTATGTACCAGGGAGCCATTTTGGGTTTCGCAGTGTCAAAGCCCTCTTAGTCGGCATACAGAACATTTGGTCTGTCTGGCGGATTTGAGGCCGGAGCGGTGGTGCTTTATGGCAGTAGGTGCTCGGGTCGTCTGTCGCCGCAGAGCGCTTAGGATGTAGATTCGTGAATTACATACCGCCAATCGATGGGACCGGATTGATTGTTATCGATAGGTTTTGACGCTTCCTGCAGGTGAAATCCCGTGTCCAAAGGTTGACAGGATCGTACGATGTGGCCTCCGTCGGTTCCCTCCTCCCTAATTCTTCCCTCATCACCTTCATTACCACCGCGGCAGCGACCTACCAAAGGAAGTGATGCAGCCCCGTCGTCTCGAAGAATTGATTCCGGCCTTTCTTCCCCCTCTTCGTCTTCTTGTTCTTGATTTTAACTACACAAGGTGTGGGGTGGTTCGGTTGTAGGCTCCCGATGCGTGCGTTGAGCCCGCGCAGAACAATGGGCATCATCCGTGGCGCCCGGTCAGTTCCCCCGGGCAGGAGACGAAGCAATTCCTCACATCAATGCTGACTGACGATCCGGTCCGAAGGCATAGCAACCCACTCAGCGCCCGCCAGTTCCCCTCCCGGTTCGTTCGGGACGACGCCGCACACCGGTCGGAAGTTTTTTTCCCCTTTTCTTTCCCCGTCACGAGGCATGTCGGCAAAAATCATGTGTCTCCAATGGGGGAATTTCCTGCCGGAAAAAAAGCGGTGCAATCCGGCTGTGACGTCAGTCCAGAAACCCGGTTTGATTGGACTAGCCAGGCCCGACGAACGGACAGTAGTCAGCACCGAACGCTTTGGGGGAGTTTCCGCTCTCCTTTCTCTCTGACTCTTTTTGTGTCTCTTCTTTGTCTCTCTGTCTCTCTCTTTGTTCCTTACCCGCACATTGGCCGGCCCGTCCAGAACGATGCGGTCTCTGCTTTGCCGAGGGCGACAGAATTCGGCGGGGACTGCCCCGCTGGCGCCCGCTGCTACGAGGCAGTACATCCGTATATGGAACTCCCCCCCCCCCCCAACCCAAGCGCGGCCACCCTCAGGCACTCTTATACCTTTGCCCCGAGGCACCGCCGCACGCTGATTGGGCTCAGTGTAGGTCGCATCCTGCGGAGGAATACCGGATTTGCGTGCTTGGAGTGCGGGGGTTGTGTGCTGGAAGGTTCGTGGTGATCAAACGCTGGTGCAAGGTCGAAGGCGCCCTCTTTTGTCAGGCACTGGACTGTTCTTTTCCCCCACACGGCGTCGTTGGCATCCGGTATGGGAGGGGGACGATCGGCACCCATACACTGTTGGCAATCGGGTCTCACCGGGCTACTCCCTGATACGGATATGTGCTTCAGGTGCTTACAAGGTGCCGTCGTCCATCCGTCAGTTCGTTGCCAGGCTCACCGGCTCGTCAGGTCGGCCGGTGCGGATCCGCGACGTGATCGTCCTGCGCGGCGCTTTGGAGCTGTCTCGCTCGCCGCCCCCGTCGAGCAAGTCTACGGCCGTCGGGTCGACATTAGGCATTCGGCGCTGGCAACACCCATCGTGGACGATCGCGCGAGGCCCGCAGATGACTCAAGATAACACCCGCGATTCAGTGCGGGACGGAGGCCCTCACGGCCGATCGTCTGCTGTGCGAGCTCGCGGGCGGCGATTATCGTGGGCGATCGCGCAAGGCCCCGCAGATGACTCAAGATGACACCCGCGATTCAGTGCGGGACGGGGGCCCTCACGGCCGATCGTTTGCGGTGCGAGCTCGCGGGCGGCGATTGCCGCGACCGCGAAGCTGCCGGTCGATCGGGAGAACGTTCCGACGCCCGAGAATCGAAGCTGCACGGAGGGACGATGCGCCCAGGGCACACTGGGACGATATGGAAGTGTGGCGCACTGCGTCCTGCGCGGTGCGGCTGCACGCAGACGGCCGGAACTCATCATGTATCATGACCGCATCGACGCATTGCTCTTCTTGCGCGCCGTCACGGAGCATCACTCGCCACAGTTCTGATTCGCCTGTGGCCGAAGATGTCTGGTGGAGCGCGCCGCAAACCTGGTTTGAGAGGGACACATGCGGGGAGTTCCTCTGCTGATCCTTTCCGAGATCAGGATCCAGCGCTACCGAACTTTGAGCAAAAGGAAAAAGAAAAGGTTGCCCCCCAAATTGCCGGCACGTAATCCCATCTCCGGAATGTGGCTTAGCGTGGACGATCAAACACTGCTGACGTGGAAGCGATGTGCGGTCTTGACTTCCGAGCTGGGCCGTAGTGTGCACGTCCGTGGACGTTGGGGAGGGATGTGGCTTGCCCGTCGCGAGACGTTTCGGACGGTGGTACATGGGCTCGGTTTTTTGCGTGGAGCCGCTCTGATCCCCCCGAGTGGGAGGACTGCAGTTATATCTGTAGAGAGAGATATCTGCAGACACCAAAACTTGACTGCAATGCTAACTTATGGAGGTTATACGGCGGCAAGCGGGACATCCGTCGATGGCGGAGCACATCGGAAACCTGGATATGAAGTACATGAGTTTATGGATAGCAGGGGAACACCTGCGAGATGACTCGCGCGGGACCCAGTGGCAGAGCGGTGGCGGCCGACACGCCGATGAGGGTTGGGTTCTACCGGCAAGAAAAAAAAGCGGTTTGGACACGTCTAGATCTGGTCCTTACGTAACCGCACGCACGGCGGCAACACGTTGCGCCTTATCACGCCGGTCGGTATATCTCTCCGGAAAAATAACCACCTATCGGAGCAAACCCGCAGAGGTGTATTCCAAATCCCCCCACCAGCTCGCCCCGTGAGACAAGCCTCAAAGCCATTGCCCGAGCATGCCCCCTCCATGATCACGTTCGCCTAGCACGCACCTCCAGCCCGACGGTCCCCATGTGCACTCGGCTGTGGCGGCAGATGACAGTTACTGACGACGGGATTACTGAATTCCTGCCTCCTACAGCTTGGCGAACAGGATCTAACATCCGAACAACAATTAAACGCTCTAGGAATACAGACCGCCCTCGACCTCTGCACGGAAAAGAAGAGGAAGTCTATTGGCCACGGAGAATCCGCTCCACCGATTCGACTTTGCTCCTTGCCGTTTCGTACTTATCCGTCCTGTGTGTAGAGTAATCCTTTGTCAGCCAGCGGTCCTTCCCCACCAGATATCACTCCCAACCGCTCGTGGGACCAACCTCGACCCAACCCGGATGTCCGTATGGACCCTCACGACACCTTGGTCGTGCAGCATCCCGTGTGCTTGACCAATGACTCTGAATACCTCATCCCAGGGACCCTCTACACACGTGCAACCCCAGTCAGCACTCGCTCGCCCTCCGCCCCGCCAGCCGTACTGCTCCCCTCGGTGCCCCGCGGACTCGGTCCACTCACCCACGGTCGTGCCATTGGCATGCATGGAGTACTGCAGGCCGCTCTCCTTGAGCAGAGCCTGGACCTGCGCGATATAGGGGCTCACGGAGGCGCTGTCGATACCCATCTGTTCTCGGAAGAGAGTTGGAACCCGAATTAGCACAGTTGGGGAAGGGGGGACGCGAGCATATGCACGGTAGTTTATCGACACCCAAAAAGCCACAACGCGAGACCTAGACTGCTGCAACATACCGGAATCAGACAGAAGTCGGCGCAGCACTGCGAGGGCGTTTTTGCCGTGATCGCGGACATCTTGTGTGTGTAGTTGCGCGTGGTTTGGAATCCGGGGAGCTGTGGTTCGATCGGAAGGGAAAGGCGGTGGCGGTAGCACGCATAGATATCTACATTAGCTCGAAAAGTTCCTGCGGGGTTGCTGGTGGAACACGAACAATGCCAAGCCCTGTGTTGTCCAAACTCGCTCCCACATCCACCCACGCGCACGCCCCATGCTTGTCCTTCCACGAAGGTGGCTCCGGTCTCGACCAGCCACTGGAGATAGTTGATGGCCAGTCATTTGGCCATGTCGCCGGTGCCACAATTCGACATTCAATCGTCAATTGCGCAAAATCCACTGGAATTGTGCCTGTATTGCAGCGCAACCTGATGAGCCGGTGGTGCAGGATGGCGATCAGCGATAACTACCACGGTCATGCGGCTGCTTCGAGTCCACTGCTGCACTGTGTGACCGGTTCCACGGTCTTCGGACGAATCAGTGGCGTTGGCAGCCTTTACTCTGTTGGAACGGAAGACACAAGGGCTCACTCGGCTCGTTGTACGTTTCGGATGCATCGAGTGGAGTGGGTGCAGAGAGTTGGGAATTGCAAGTAGTTAGGGCCCCCTGGCCCTGGAGAACCGGCCGAGGAGGCTAACTCGAGCCGAATGGCAAGCTCTTCTCTGGCGGGATCCTGCCTTTCCTTCGACTGCCATCGAGGCCCTGGCCACTCTCGAGGGTAAGACGCCGAGCACACACAACTATCGCCGAAAAATATCATCGACCGAGTGGCTGTTTCCGCGGACTCGGGGGTTTCTGGGAACCGTCGGGCGCTCGCTATCCCAGCGTTGCAGCACTCCCTCTGGTATGGAGGATCAACAACCGCTCCTTGCCAGACGGTGGAGAGCCGGCTAGCGGCTGGTTCGGAGGCCCGCTTTCCGCGCATACGAGGCCAGAGATGCAGCCTCGCTGTTACCCGGCGCAAGTGCGCCCGTTTCGAGTGCCGCGGGTGCATGTGGAGGAAGCACGTGCGACAGATGTCAAGGAGGTATCGACGGGTGTGGCTCGTGGCGGGGTATTCGCACGCACTGCTTACATCTGCCTGCTAGTAAAGCTGCGAGCGGACTGCCTGCCACCGATGTATCGGCTTGTACGTCCCTCGCTCTTTCCCACCCCTCCCTCCGGCATCTGCGCCGCCCCTCGGACCGCATCGTGGGCGCGACTTGCTGACCGCCGTTGCAGCGGCAACGCCGAATTGACAGTCCCGGACCTGGAAAACAGACACCCGCGGATTCACCGGTATCAAATGGTACCCGCCCACAGGCTGTTGCGGCGTCGGGGTACGCTGGCGGCGAGGATTCGCATGCCGTCTCGCGGCCGGACGCCCCGTTAGCTCTGTCTATCCGCTGGAGACACCGGCTTACCCGGACCCGGCCACCCTCCCTCCGGGTTATACGCGGGAAGAAGATCGCCGCTTCCCTCGAGAGTCGAAACTGCCCCCCCAGGCGCTGGCACGCTCCAGCGGCGGGCGCGTATGGCCGTACCACTTCGACGGCCGGAAGCTACAAGGCGAACACTTCTCCCCGCGGGTGATCCGGCACATTCTCTGCAGCCCGGCAACGTCCCCGAAGGAGCGAGACTACCTACCGTGTCTCGCGCACTCGTCGATCACTCGGTCGATCGTCGCTCAACCTTGGGAGATGCACGCAGAAGAGTCCGGAAATGTACCTGAAATGGACAAAGAGTCGGCCCACCGCCCAGTGCTAGTCGTGCCCGTACGGGACGCAAACACGGGAGTACGTCTTCAAAAACTGCCCCGTTGGAAGGCACAGCAGAAGATTCTGTGGGCGAAGGTTCGGAAGGAGACTAGGAGGGGAGGACCGTTTCAAGACCAAGAGGAGGCAGGTGACTGAGGAGCTGGATGAGGAGGAGCCGCCGCTATCCCTCCCCACTCCCTCCTCTACGGCCCCTGCGGCAAGGCGTTGGGAACCCGGGGGCGTTTCTTTCGTCTTTCCTTTGTCATTTCCTTTGTCATTTCCTTGGTGCTCTCTATATCTTTTTGGGACAGGCCTGGGCGGAGGGCGAAGGGGAGCTACAGCGGGCCGCCTGCAGACTGATCAAGGTCGAGGTTCGGACAATGGCCAGCAAGCGGATAGTTTGTTCATCGCCATGTTCTACAGGTCGCACACGATTAGTGAAAAAATTAAAAAAGAATAGTCCGGAAACTCTGGGCCGTTCGAGTGGAATCCTTATTCGTGTTCATTCGATTCATTGCTCGCGACACACCACGTTTCCCGCCCACTGTCCGGCCCCGGTCGCGATCAGTCCGCGGGTGGCTCGTTGTGGTTCCCCCTTCCCTTCACCATGGCCTGTCCCAACGATTCACAGAAAGCGCATGCAATGGAGGACAAGGGAAGGGCGGACGAAGGATCTCCACTCTCGTCCCCTACTGCTGCTCGTCTCCGCCGCTTCCGCTCTCCGGGTTCCCACCCCGGCTCCTCGCTTTGACGTCTTCCCCAGTCGTGTCCGGGCCTCGTCGTTCCTCATCCGTGGCGGCGAAGCCATCCCGATCACGCACCGAGTGATCTCCCGCGACACACGTATCACCGGGGGCGGCAGTCATTAATTACCAAAATCCACCTGGAAAAGAAATGTTGTGTGTCGTAGCACGTCTTCTGTATGCTTAGGTAGTCAGTCCTCGTGACTACTGTTGTAGATATGGGCAGTGGCGTCATATCGTCACAAGACAACCATCACATCTTCACGTCAGTGTGGCATCCTGCAATCTGCGAGTGATGGTTTGGATCCGTCGCAATTCCACAACCAGCGATGTAAAACCAACCAAGCAAACACCGATGGCGGCGGTGTTTCGCTACGCGAAGCGAATTGTTGGCAGAAGGGCGACTGGTGCCCGTGTTAGGTCTTCGAAATTTAGCGAGGAGTCATTCTATTTATTGAGTCGAGTCATTCCGCGTATTGGCTCGTCATTCAATTTATTGACTCGAGCCATCCTATCTACCGACTCGATTAATTCATTATACTAATCATTCTGTTTATTGACTCGTGATTTCATTTATTGGGTCGAGTCATTCAATGTATTGACTTGAGTGAATTCTTAATTGAGTTGAGTTCTGTTTATTGACTCGAGTCATTCTATTTATTCGCGCGAGTCATTCGCTCTATTGTCACAGCCCGAGTGAGAAAGTATGCTGGGCAGCCGTTATGGCCATTTCTTACTCCACCACCACGTCGTATAATAAGCCCAATTTAAAGGAGCCAACCCCAAGGTATGTTAATCGACTTCTTTTAGCTTTAAACTGATACAAGAAGGTTTCTTATATGTTGAGCTTTGTGATCGCTGGATGGTGTGACACTGCACGCAACGATGTCTGATTCTAAAAGTCTAAAGGCGAAAGCCAAAGCCTAAAGCCATCCTCGCCGTCCGCCAAGGAGCTAAGCACAAACTTCCGCCACGACAAAACCTTAACCTACGCCACGGCACTGTGGCCCCGCCACAGGTGCAAACTACGATATGGTGGTGAAGTAAGAAATGATCAAAGCAGTCACCCAGCACATTTTCTCACTCGGCTTGCCCTAACTATAAACTTTCATGGATGTGGCTCGGGCGGGGCCAGAGTCTCGGAGATGAAACTGATAGCGTCGGCGTATCGTGGTGGACCAGCCACCGAGACCGATAGCGTCGGCATACTGATCTCCGGTGGAATAGCCACGGAGACCGATATAATGGAGCGTCCCGCGCCGGGAGGTTCGTTCTACACCTAATACACAAAGTATACCCACCTACACACATTGACAGAAGCCGAATAACCTGGGTCAGTGAAGAGCGAGACTTGAGTCAATAAACGCAATGATTCGAATCAATAAACAGAATGACTCCAGCGGCTAAATTTCGAAGACCTAACACGAGCCCTCCGGTCGCCTCGGCCGACAATTCGCTTCGCGTAACGAGCCACTACAGCCATCGGTGTTTTGCGAATAACTCAACAACCAATGCACCAATAGAGAAGAGTAGACAAAGGAGGTGATTCTCCTATCATCTCTGAGCGACACTAAAGGCCTTAGTCAGCGAAAGTATGATAGCGAGCACACGAGCTTGCATGCAATGAGCTCTAATGCTAGTTCTGGGAGTGCGGCGATTGAGCCTCTTGATGCTCTCGAGCGATTCGACACTGTCAATGCTCAGCGAATGGCGGCGATCTGAAATTATCGTGAAAAGGGTAGCTCTACCTCAGCGGGCATGGCGCTATTAGGCTCAAGTTTGGAAATTGTTGTTGCTGACGTGGTTCCATCCACCATCCGATCGCGGCCAGGCCATTATCTACGAATATCTCTCTCTACAGGCAATGAACCGTCGTCCTGGGGCTCGTCGATCTGTACAGGGTGCTGCATGTCATCCCCAAGCCAGAGGTCAGATCGACAAGCTTCAGCCTTCAGGTTCCGCCTCGGAAGCTCTTTCTGTGGGCTCGAGAGAGCCAGATGAGACCTGATACCGCTATGGATTCTCTTTGTTGGGACATATCACATGCGATTTCGCTCTCGAGAATCAGTTATCGTAGCTCCAAACCCATGAAGTTTTTAGGCCTTTTTTTTGGCTGATAAATAGTCGTGGAAAGCCCATCACCAGCTGGATTAGACTCTCCAGATAGTATTACGTCCCTTGGGGTCTCCGTGATGGAGATAGTGTAATGGTGGTCTCACGAGGGAAACTGTAGGTGTAGTTAACACGGGTGGGTTGGTGGTAGTGAGCGGCCAAGCCTGAAGCACTGGCAGTTCGCTCTGTTTCCCGAGTCGAGTTCACCACATAGTTGGTCCGGTTCTGCAGCGGTCTGGTTCGTTGCCCCCAACAGTTGGTTGATAGTACCACACCCGATCTGTTTCCGGTTCAAGCTTTTCTTTTTTTGTTTATCATTAATCGCATGCGACCTCTCTAGATATACACACCCGTCTACTGTCCAACCCCGACCTCATTGGTCCGCGGGCGGCTCGCTGTCACTCCTAACCATGTTTCTCTTCTACAGAAAACAATCCCTACTCCACCACCTCCTCTCTCCACTCCAATCAGACGCCTCACTCTGGACATCGTTCTCAGCTGCAACCGCGCCCACATCCGTGGGGTCTAGGAATTTCAGGATCGTCTGGCTGCGCCTCTCGATCTTCGGCGAAGAGGTCCCGGATTTCGAAGTGATTCCCGTTCCACCTCCGCCCACAGCATTTCTTGTTCCCATCCCGAGCTCTTGGAGGTCTGCACATACATAGCTCGGTCAGTGATTGGAGGAGCTGCGGAGGCATGCATGCATGTGTGCGACATGACGTAGTTCAGCTCTGCTGGTAGGGAAGGCGGCTGAGTGCGTATATGGATTGACTCCTCATCACCCCGAAAGGTGGGGGGGTTGTATCGACAATTCTCGGTGCCACTACGACAGAAGATTCAGTAGCCAGTCTTCACCGCGACAGAGTATCAGGTAGGAAAGCTCGTGTTCGGCTACGTTTCTCCAGACTGACATCGGCGGCAGCCCGACAAAACGAAAACGAAACGGAACGGAACGAACATACGGACGCAGCGATGAATCGGCGGCATGGTGTGCTGGTGCGGTTCCTGCTGCTGTCGCTGGCCCTGTCGGTCGTGCACACCAGCGGCCAGACCACGGAGGCGGCGGCGGAGGAGGACGCGGAGTGCGTCGGCATCGAGGGCAACAGCGACATGTACGGGCTCGGGATCCGGGTGGGCGTGTACCTGCAGTCGCTCACGCTGGCGCTGGCCACGATCCTCGAGCAGCCGTCGTACCGCGGGATCGTGTTCGCGACGGTGTCGTTTCAGGTGTCGATGCTGGTCGGGGTGGTGTACATTACGATGACAGACGACGCGCTGGAGGCGGCCGAGGCGGCGATCATCGCCGTGTTCACGATGTGCTCGTCGGCGAACACATCGCCGAAGCTGCTCGATGGCGACCGCCCGCCGGCGCTGCACCGCAGCCGCGACCTGCTGAGGCTGCTCGGCGACAGCGGCCCGCCGCGGTGGAGCCAGGCGTGGGTTGTGCCGTTCGTCAAGTCGTTCGTCGACCTCGGCACCTACGGCTACTCCGTCTGGTTTTGGTTCGCCGGCCTCGACGTGCTCGCGCACACGCCGTGCACCGGCTACACCTTCTTCTTCGCCCGCGTGAGCTTGTACGGCTGGCTGCGCGTGTTGATGAAGATCGCCGTCGTGCTGCTGATGACCTTGAAGCTCTGTCTGCTGCTGGGCATGTTCGACGTGGTGAAATTGCCCGACTCGTGGCACGCAACCACCGCCAAGGACGACGCGACCGGGCTGGACCTGCCGGTGCCGCAGTTGCGGCGCTCGCTCTGGCTCGCCGGTAGAGTCGTCAGCGCGATCCTCGGCGTCGGCTTCTGGGTCCTGGTCGTCGAGCTGATGATCCACTGGAACCACATCAGCGGCATCTACACTATCAACACCGTTGGCCAGTTGATCCCATTCCTGACCGGCGTCGGCAGTTTCCTGAGCTTCCTCCTGGACTGGGAGCCGCCCGAGCCGGAAACGGGGTGGCCAAGCCCGGGCATTTTCATATTACCTATGTTACGTCGGGCGAATAGTAACGTTTGCACGACAACCCATACATAGCGTATTATTCTCCCAGATCCGCCTGCCCCAATACGAGAGCCTTCAGTCGAGCTGCCCGTTAGGGTGTGGGACATGACTTTTCTTGTCTTTCCTTTGTTGTTTTTTGGTTTGTTTCCTTTGCTGTTTCCTTATTCTGCGATTGTTTGAGACAGGCCAGGGCGGATGGCAGGAGAAGCAGCAACGACAGTGGGACGTGTGCACATCGCCATGATATGTACATCTTTATACCCGGGCGCATACGATTAATGAATGAGCAAAAGAAATGAGGTTGGTCATAGGAATCAACTCGGCAGCGAGCACCGCCACGTTGCGGCCGTTTCTGACACAGCCGCAGTTCCGACCAGCCGCAGCCGTCTCCACAGCCGCGGGCAGACTATATAGCAGATAGTGCTTTCCACTCTATGTATCATGGACTCGCCTGAGCAACAGCCTTCATACTCGCGCGAGCGCCACCCCCGGCGAACCCCCGTCGCAGCGGTCGCGGCCGGTGCATACATTCTACATGGGTGAATGTCCATCCGTTCCCGCCGAGGAGCGCTCGCTGCCAGCGGGGATCTGCAACGAGAGCGAATGACGTCCTCTTCCCATCCTGTGACCTCTGCTGGGCGGCGAGACAGCTATAAAAGTGCGAGGATATCAGCTACCTACTCTAGCTAGTTTCGCGGTCGATAGCACGCACACATATAGCTGCGCCCGCCAATCCAGACGCGGCGCGATGATGCTGCGCTCGGAGTGTCTGCTGCTCTGGATCCGCTGTTTCTTTCGGTTCAGCCACTGCTGGGGATCCGTCGATCGGGGGACGAGACGAACGACGACGGGGCTGTTCGGGTTCACCCTCTACTCCCTCAAGATATTCTTCAATCTCTCCCGATGCCGCGACGAACAGACGGAATCGAATGGAACAGGAAAAAGAAAAGTTGCATGCGGTGCGGAGCTGGAAGAACGGGCCAAGCGGCCGCGACAATCTCTGGCGGGCTTCGAAGGGTGGCCGACGAGACGACAGCGACATCTCCGATGTGTCACGCCCTCTCCTCTCCCCTGCACATTTCTCTCTTTCTGCTTGCATCATGCTAAGTAGGCAGGGACTCCAACCAGTTACGCCGCTATGTAGCACGCAGCACCTAGTTGCATAGCACCATGTGCGTATCCGCGTGGACCGTCAACGAGGGCAGTTGCAGTTGCAGTTGCAGTTGCGGTTGCGGGCTGTTTCTTTCGCCTGCCCTGGAGGAGTGGAGGAGTGGAGTGCGCCCTACCGTTCCGTATCTCTCTATCTCGCTATCTATCTATCTACGTGAATCTAACTAACCATTGCGAACTACGTCAGTGCCCGACGACGCTCTCCTCTCCTCTCCGCAAAACCTTGGCATCGACCGTATGGTAGAGCCTGGTCCGTATTTAGGCACAGCCTGCTTTTGGACGGCGACATCTCGACATCGGACTTCTTATCGCGCCTGGACAGCGGCGGGGCTGCGCTGCACGGATCGGTATCGTGGAAGCGGCTGCCTCTCAGAGATCTGCGCGGCCTGGATCCGCTCGCAGACACTGTGCGTATCGTCACGCCGCCCTGCGCGGATCGTCACGCCTCCTGCGCGGCACATGGATGCGTGCACTCTGCTCCTGCCTCCGGCCGCCTAGCGTACAAAGGCAGCCCTCCCAGCCACTCGCCGCCGCTGCCCGCCGCCCGCCGTCGGCTTGTGACAGCTGCAGCAGCCGCTGCGGAACACCCACCGTGGCGATATGTATCTCAGCCGCCTGCCCTCCCTCCGTCCGAAGTGGCTGATGTGCTGCTCTTCCGGCTCCATCTCGACGCGCAGAACCGCGGTGGAGAGCCAGACACGACCCGTCGATCAGTGGCCGAGCTTCTCGCACGCCCCGATCGGTAGGGTCAGTGCGGGCACAGAGGGCGGGCGCTCATTGGCAAACTCTGGCGGAGTGCGATCGATGTTGTGTTTGAGGGCCACGCCTCCATTCGTTCGTTGTCGATCACGAGCCTGGCACTTGCTCCCCGAGTTTGTTTTTGCTTTCTTTTCTTCCACCGCTTTCGTCGAGGATCTTCTTTACTTTCTTTACTTTCTTTCTTTACTTTCTTTCTTTCTTTCTTTCTTTCTTTCTTTCTTTCTTTCTTTCTTTCTTTCTTTCTTTCTTTCTTTCTTTCTTTTTTTCCTTCTTTCTTTCTTTCTTTCTTTCTGTCTTTCTTTCTTCTCCGCCGCGTTGGCGCAACTGACGGGACTGCCTGCCCGACTGGCCTGGCCGACTGCTCCCACACCGTGTTGAAACCTGAAACCCGACAGACTCGCGATTTCCCTCGTGTGCGAGTGCAGATATGCAGGGAGAGCGTGCGATTGGGCGGGAACAGCACACCAGGTAGGGGAGCCAGGGTGGAGAAGGCGAGCGTGCATTCTGTGTTTTTTCTTCTTCCTCGTCCTCTCCCGCTTCCTGCTCGTTTTCTTTTGCACTGCGCAGCGGACGCGCTGACCGGAAAGCGTACAAAGTTGAGAGCGGGGGAGAAACGGCGAGAAGCTGCATACGGCAAGTGTGAATCACGGTCCGAATGCTGTCGGACAGCATCACGAATCGCAGCTCGAATCGCAGCCAGAGCAGATCCCGTTCGTCGCTGACGTGGTCGCGTCCAGGCCCCGTGCGATGTGACCACCCTTCTCCGCCTCCGAATAGGAATGTCCACACCGCCCGGCCATTCGCAGAGGCTGCCCCTCCGCCATCCGCCAACGCCCATCACATCCGCCCATCCTCCATCCGCATCGATCCCCCGCTGCTGCTCGCCCTAGTCCGCGACGGAAAGCGGTACTTTTACTCTCGCCAGTTACATATCTACGCAGCTCCATACCGTCGACTGCTGCCCCCCCTCCTCGGTTTTTTCTTTTCCGGTCCCCCTCCCCTGCAGCACACATGTAGACGAACCTGCGGAGTCCAATTGCAGCGCCGCATGTCGGGAGAAAGCGGTACTGCACATGTCTGGCACGTATGTAGACACCGCGGGTGGGCCAGCAGCGCAGGCGGACGGAGCAGCGAGCGAACGTTTGAACGGGCGCGAGTGGAGACACACGCACAAGGGCGGTACAGCTGTCCGTCCGTCCGTCGTCCGGTGAGTGAGCGGAGCTTATATCTATGCCCGGGGGACCCGGTTCGAGGGCGCAAATCGCACGGCGGCGCGGAAACCACGTCGACTGGCTGGCCATCAGCAGCCAGAGGGCCTGCAGCTCCGCCCGATGTGTTTAAACGGCGCCGTGGCCGCCCACCCTCCGTTGTCGATGGCTGCTGCGGAGGGGGTGCCATTTTGTATTTTTATATTCCGCCGGAAGGCTCCTTTTCGTCGTTTCTCTTCGTTCCTTCTTTCGCGCCGTTGCTGCTGTCGTCGAGACGGCGCCGGAGAGAGTGCGTGTTCGGGACGGCCAGAGACGGCGCCGGACGGGGCAGAGCGTGAGCACCGCCGCGGATCGGTCGGACGGTCGTCGGTGGCTCCCCAGAACAACGGGCGAGATCGAACGCGGCAGTGAGGAAAGTGCGGTTTGTGGCGCCCCGTTATTCACATACCGTCGGGGAAAAAGAAACAAGAAAAGAAAAGAAAAAAGAGAGAGACAGAGAGAGAGCGCGCGCGCGAGCTCGTGGACTGTTTGTTCCCCTCCGCTTTCGGACTGGCCGTCCGCCCAACGTCTGCCCTATCTTCCCCGTTGATATCGCCTATAATATATCACCCTCCCACCGCCAGCTCCCCACTCCACCACGCCTCCGCTCCAGCTGCTTTCTGCCCGCAACGACACCAGCACCCGTGCCACGCTAGAGTCCCATGCTGCGCTGCGAGCTGCGCTGTTAGTCCTGGTAGCGCTGCTGCAGTGTGCAACGCTCCACCGTCCACCCCCAGCAGAGAAAGAGACCGAGAGCGCGAAAAGAAAAAAAAAGGCCGGTGCCCCGGGCTGCCGTATGCCCGTTTTATACTGCCTGACTCCCCTCCCGACGCTCGTCCTCCACTACTACGACACTGCCCCCATCACCGGCAGCGTGCGAAACAACTGTCCCCCAAACACCTCGGACAACATGCTGGACGCCTTCTTCGCCGGCCGTCGGAGGCCGGCCTGCGCGCCGCCGCCCTCCGTCGCGGGCGCGCCTACCGTCTCGCCCTACACGTCCGAAGAGCTGATCGGCATGTACACCGCGCGCTCGCCCGTGGCGCCCCCGCCCGACGGCGTCTACGTCCCCAGCAACCGGTCGTCGTACTCGCCCGGCGAGGCCAGGAAGAGTCTGCTCGCGTACATGGACGCCGACAGCTACGCGTACAGCGACGCCGGCGCCAGGAGCAGGCCGGTCTCCGTCGTGGTCGCGAAGGGCGCTGCTCCGCCCTCCAGAGACGCGCTAGCCGCGCCCGCCGCCGCCTCGGACTCCGCCGCGTCCACCACCACCGCCACCAATGGAGCCTCGGACCGCCTCCCGGATGCCAGGACCCCGCGCTCGGCCGCCGCGCAGCAGCACCAGCACCAGCACCAGGGCTTCCTGGCCTCGGTCTGGGCGTTAGGTAGATATCTATCCGTGGCCACCGCGTCGTCCGCTCGGGAGGTTGTTAACGATGTCGTCACGATGGCTGCAGGATTCAAAAGGGAAAAACGGAGCTATGCTGCGTCCGTCGGGTCGTCCGCAAACATGGACGATTTCGTCGGGAGCGAAGAGGGGGAATCGGTGACGGAGGAGGAGGGGGACTCCGAAGAGGAAGATGAGGATTCGCCGTACCGCCCCGATACCATCGACAAGGGCAAGAGCAGGGAGATCCTCGCCGGATACCAGCCTGGCGGGCCGTCGGGCCGGGAGCTGGCGCGCGGTCCGACGCCATCGCCTCCGTCCACCGCAACCGAGACCGTCGTCGCGGACCACCGACCAGAGTCGGAGACCGAGACCGAGACCGTGGTGCCGGCCGTCGCATCGGAGGTCGAGGCGATGCCGAGCGCGGACAGGCGTCCCATGCTGGAGCGCCATCAGTCCAGGTCCCAAACCGAGCTGCGGCCCAGCCACGAGGAAGCCACCGTCGCTCCTCGGAGATCCCCCAGTCTGGCGGACCTCAAGGACGTCCGACAGGATGACATCAGGGAAATGCTCCGCGAATCCGTTACCGCCGCCGAAGCCGCCGCCGCGGCACCAGGACCCGTGCTCGTGACGGAACTGCCCGCGCCGGAGCCGGTCGACGCCGAGGAGCCAACCCCCGAGCCCGCCCCCTTCGAGATCCTCGCGAGGGAGGAGGATGCCGTCCCGGAAACGCCGCCCAAGTCGCCCCTCCGGAACCGCAGCGCCTCGGGCTCGCCGAGCAGCTCTCACCACGAATTCGCGCCGCCCGAGGTCGCCCAGGCGGTGGAGCCCGTCGAAGAGGAGGAGGAAGGTAAGGTCGAGGCGGAGAAGAAAACGGCAGACGAGGAGAAGGAGGAGATGCCTGCGGCTGCTGCCGAGGCGGCCGAAGAGGCACACAAGGAGAGGACCGTGTCAAACCTGAAGGAATATTCCCAGGCGCTGTCGAGCATGCTACTCAATCCTGCAGCTCACAGCACCGTCGTTGAGGCTCCCGAGACCGCCACCGCCGAAATCGGTTCCAGCTCAGCTCCCGCGATCTCCGCCGAGGCGCTCGTCGAAGCCCCCAAGCCTGCTTCCATCGACGTCACCGACACCGCCGCTCCCACCGACGCCACCGACACCGCCGCTCCCACCGACGCCACCGACGCCGCCGCTCCCATCGACGCCACCGACACCGCCGCTCCCGAAGGCCGCCAGTTCCCCGCCGCCGAGTTCGCCGACACCCTCGTCTCGAGTCCGCTGCTCCCGATCGCCGAGGCGAAGGAGGAGAAGCGCGAGCCAGTCAAGGTCGAGGAGTCCCCCCGCAAGATCTCCGCCGACAGCAAGGTCTCCGCTTTTACGGAGGCTGGCGCCGTGCGCACCGCAACTCCCGAGACGAAGACGGAGGAGAAGCCTGTGGAAAAGGCCGAGGAGAAGCCCGTGGAAAAGGCCGAGGAGAAAGCCGAGAAGGCGGCCTCCATCACCAACGCTCCCGGCGGACTCGAGCGCCGCAAGTCGAACGCATTCCGGCGAGACACGCTCCAGCGCTCGCTGAGCATGTTCCGAAAGAAGGACAAGAACAAGTCGAAAGACTCGAACGAACTCCCGGCTGCAACCTCCTCGGCTACAACCTCAGCGGTGGAATTGACTCCTCCGCCGACGCCCCCCCACACCGACGAACAGGGCGATAAGGGCAGCACGCCGACGCCTGCGGAGCGGGTAAAGCCCGCGTCGAGGATGTCCATGTTCTCGACCGTCAAGGCGCTCAAGGAAAAGGCTGCCAAAGAGTCATCTGCGGCCAAAAATGCCGACGGCGATTCCGCCGCCGCGGCGCCCTCCGGCACCCCTGCAAGCCCAGAAAAGCCGGAACTCAAGAAGCGGTCGTCCTTTATCAGCATCGCGGAGTCCTTCCGCTCGCAACGCCCTTCCACCTCGGCTGGCATGCTCACGACGACGAAGGAGGGAGAGGACGAGCCCAAGACGCCGCAGCGCCGTTCCACGTTCCGCCCCTTCAGCTCGTCGGGGGACAAGCCGAAATTGCGAGCCAAGACCTGGTTCGGCGGCGAGAAGAAGCCCAAGGTCAATGACAAGGGCGAGCTCGTGGACCCCAACGCGACCAAGGACGACGGCGACGCGCCGGCCTCGCCGGAAAATGCCTCCTCGATCGCGCTCTCGTTCACAGCGTCAACCAGGGAGGCTTCCACTCCCGCGACCCCCGTCCCCGAAACGCCGACCAAGGAGTCCAAGCCAAAGTTCTTCAGAAGCCCCAGCATCAAGCGAGCGTCGACCTTCGGCCTGGCGAACCGCAGCCTCAGTTCGAGCGCAGTGTCAATGGGCACCACGGACACCGCCGCCACGGACGCGACGGGAGCCACGGCCACGGATTCGCCGACGAAGAGCAAGGGCGCGGCGCGGATGAAGGGACTGGTCCGGTCTGGCACGCTCATGGGCATGAGCAAGAGGAAGGACAAGGGCAAAGGCAAGGATTCTGCTGCGGAGTAATCCGTCGGGGCGGCCCAGCAGGAGTTTTTTTTTTTTTTTTTTTTTTTAACGAGACCCACGAATTTCTTTGTGTAGCGCTATTCCATTTTTTTGGAGGCAGCCATCATCTTGTTGGGGGGGGGGGGGGGATTTTTTTTTTGGTTTT
>Ga0307508_10001240_pt1 | contig 29145 bp, 27 predicted proteins | sample 9_EM_MG_FD_203089 | JGI IMG/M metagenome (GOLD analysis project Ga0307508, IMG submission 203089) | Populus trichocarpa ectomycorrhiza microbial communities from riparian zone in the Pacific Northwest, United States - 9_EM | ecosystem: Host-associated > Plants > Roots > Unclassified | place...
GCGCCGTCGTGTACGACGTCGACGACCATGTCGTGTTCGCGCAGGCCTTTGGCGATCAGCCCGGCGAGAATCGTGTCGTCCTCGACGACGAGCACCCGGAGCACGGCGGTCACCGGGCCGGGAGGGTCACGGTCACCGACCGGCCGCCGCCGTCGCGGGGGAGGAGAGTCCAGGCGGCGTGGCGCGCGGTGACCACAGCGTCGACGATGGCGAGCCCCAGCCCGGCGCCGGACGAGCCGGTGCTGCGCCGCTCGCCCCGGCGCAACGGCCGGCGCAGCGCGGGCACGCCGCCGGAATCCGCCAGCCGTACGCGGATGGTCAGCCTGGTCATCCCGCCATTGTGATCTACACGAGGTGGGATCCGTGTGTCATCGAGGGACACGGTGGTGCCACAGCCGGAGCTCAAATCTCAGAGAACGTTAAGAACCCGAGGGTGATGCTGGTGCGAGAGGAGATGGGCGGAACTGCTTCGTGGGAGGCCCATCGCCAGAGGAGGACAGCGTCACATGTCACGCGCAGCAGCCAGTCGGTTCACCCTTCGCGATCGCGGGCTTCGTCGGGTCCGGGTGGTGACCATCTGGTCCGCCATCGGGTCCGCCGGCCTCACGGTCGCGGGCGCCATCGCGTTGGCGCCTTCGACGGCGTCGAAGGCGTCGATCGCACACACCACCGGGACCTCCACCACCGGACCCGGCGTCACCCGCAAGGTCCCGGGCGGCGCCGCCGACCGATCCCGCCAGCCGACCAGCGCGCTCACCCCGCGCCCGCGGCACAGCACGAGCGGACCGCAGCTCCAGCCGCCGGCCGCCCCGCCCGCCAACGCCGGCAACGGTGGGCAGCACGCGACGTCGGGAGGCTCGTGACCACCGCGACGCAGGCCGCGGGCCGGCTCGACTTTCACGCTCTCGGCACCACGGCGGTCGTGGTCACGACGGACGGCGGCGGGCTGGACCGCGCCGAGAAGGCGGTCCGGCGCACGCTGCGGGAGATCGACCAGACGTGCAGCAGGTTCCGCGCCGACTCGGAGATCAGCCGGCTGCACGAGCGGGCCGGACGCCTGACGACGATGAGCCCGTTGCTGGCCGAGGCCGTCGACGTCGCCATCCGGGCGGCCGAGTTGACCGACGGGCTGGTGGACCCGACGGTTGGCGCGGCGGTTCGCGCGCTCGGCTACGACCGTGACTTCGCCGAGGTGCGATACGGCGATCCCGCGCCATGTGGGCCTGCCACGGCCGCTCCCGGCTGGTGGCGGCTGCGCCGGGAGCCGGGTTCACGGCGTGTCGTACTGCCTCGCGGGGTGGTCCTTGACCTTGGCGCGACCGCGAAAGCCTTGGCCGCGGACCTGGCCGCCCGGGCGGCAGCGGACGAAGCGGGGTGCGGCGTGCTGGTGAGCCTCGGCGGCGACCTCGCCGTGGCCGGCGACCCCCCGGCACGCGGCTGGCGGATCGCGATCGGTGACGACCACGTCCTCGCCGAGACGGACCCCGCCACGACGATCACCGTCGCCTCCGGCGGCCTCGCCACCTCCAGCACGACCCGCCGCCGGTGGCGGCGCGGTGACCGGTTCGTCCATCACCTGGTGGATCCGCGAACCGGCGACGCGGTCGTGCCGGTCTGGCGCACTGTCTCGGTCGCGGCGGCCACCTGCGTCGACGCCAACACGGCGAGCACCGCGGCGATCGTTCTCGGCGCGTCCGCCCCCGGCTGGCTTCGCGAGCGGAACCTGCCGGCCCGCCTCGTCGACGTGGCCGGCCGAGTGTCGACGGTCGCCGGCTGGCCGGCGGAGGGGTTCACCGCGTGATCGGCCATGCCCTCTGGTACAGCAGCCGGGCCACCGGACTCGTGTCGCTTCTGCTGCTCACCGGCACCGTCGTGCTGGGCGCGCTCAACACCGGCCGGTTCTCGTCCCGGGGGTGGCCGCGGTTCGCGGTCGCCGCGATACACCGCAACCTCTCCCTGATCTCCGTCGCCTTCCTCGCCGTGCACGTCACGACGGCCGTGATCGACCCGTACGCGGGAATCGGCTGGCTGGACGTCATCGTGCCGTTCGGCTCGGTCTACCGGCCGTTCTGGCTGGGGCTCGGCGCGGTGGCGGGCGATCTGTTCATCGCGGTCCTCGCCACCAGTCTCGTGCGGCTGCGCATCGGCGTGCGCGCGTGGCGCGTGGTGCACTGGGCGGGCTACGCCTGTTGGCCGATCGCCGTCTTGCACGGCCTGGGGACGGCCGCCACCACCGACCGCCACTCCGGTTGGTTCCTCGCCTTGGACCTGTCCTGCGTCGCCGCCGTCACGGTGGCCACCGGCTGGCGAGTGATCGCCGTCCATCCCGACACCCAGGCGCGTAAAGGTAAGCAGGTGGCACCGTGACCCGCCCGTACCCATCACCGGCTGACACTGACCCGGCCCCCGCGGGCGTCGCCCGCCTGTTGAGCGCGTCGCTGGAGCGGCCCGCGGATCTTGCCGCGCATCTCGCCTGGTTCGGCCCGTTGCCGTCGGTGGAGCAGGGCAGCCCGACGCTGACCGAGGTGGTCGACCGGTCCGGCCTGCGCGGGCGCGGCGGCGCCGGCTTTCCCACCGGACGCAAGCTGGCCGCGGTGGCCGCCGCGGCCGACTCGGCCGGCTGCCGCCCCGTGGTGGTGGCCAACGGATGCGAGGGCGAGCCGGTGAGCAGCAAGGATCATCTGCTGCTCGAGGTCGCGCCGCACCTCGTGCTCGACGGCGCGGCAGCCGTGGCCACCGCCCTCGGCGCCGACGAGGTCGTGTTCTGCATGCACCGGGGTGACCCGACAATCCCGTGGTTGCGCGCGGCGACGGCGGAACGCACGGCCGAACGGATCACGCCGCGCCTGGTCGAGGTGCCACCCCGGTACGTCGCGAGCGAGGAATCCGCGCTGGTCAACTTCATCGACAACGGCGTCGGCCGGCCGACCACCAAGCCACCGAGACCGTACGAGCGAGGAGTCCACGGGCGCCCCACCCTGATCGCCAACGTCGAGACGCTGGCGCACCTTGCCTTGATCGCCCGATTCGGCGCGGAGTGGTTCCGCGCGATGGGTACCGCCGACTCGCCAGGCACCGCCCTGGTCACCGTCGGCGGCGCGGTGCACTACCCCGGAGTGCTCGAGGTGGAGCTCGGTGCCCCGCTGGGCGCCCTGCTCGACCTGGCCGGCGGGCTCGCCGAGCCCGCCCAGGCGCTCCTGGTCGGTGGCATCGGCGGCGGGTGGTTGCCGATCGATCGGGCGGTCGGCGTACGGCTCGACCATGCGGATCTACGGGCGGCCGGGGCCTCGTTGGGGGTGGCGTCGGTCCTCGCGATGCCCGCCACGGCCTGCGGCGTCACCGAGACGGCCCGCATCGCGAGCTACCTCGCCGGCGAGTCGGCGCGGCAGTGCGGGCCGTGCATGTTCGGGCTGCCCGCGGTCGCCGCCGACCTGTGGGCCTTGATCTACGCCGTGGGCGACCTGCCGGGGGTCATGCAGCGGCTGAACCGCCGCTTGGGCCTGCTGCCAGGCCGTGGCGCCTGCGGTCATCCGGACGGTTTCACCCGATTCGTTCGCGGAGCCCTCGACACCTTCGGCGATGACTTCCGCGACCACTGCCACGGTCGGCCGTGCCGCTGGGCCGGGCAGTCCTGGCTGCCGGTGCCCACGGCAGGCGACCCCACCCCGGCAGGCTGGCGATGACCGGGCGCCGGCTGCGGGTCGACCCGATCGCGTGCGCGGCGCACGGCATCTGTGCGGAACTGCTGCCCGAGCTCATCGATCTCGACGAGTGGGGCTACCCCCTGCTGAGCACGCACGCGGTCCCCCGCCGGCTGACCGCCGAAGCGGAACGGGCCGTCGCCGGCTGCCCGACCCTGGCCCTGCACCTCGAACGGACCGCCGCGCGCTGAGCGAATCAGGAGAATTCGGATGGATGTACGGGCGATGACAGTCGAAGCCGCCACGGCGGCGACCGGCCGTGCCCACCGGCACGACGAGGTCCTTCGACGCACCGGCGGCCCGGCCGGCAACGCCACGCTGACCGCCTGGACCGGCCTTATCCTGCTGGCCCTGTTCATCGTCGAGCTCATCACGCTGCTCGACGTGCGAGGCCTGCTCAGCTGGCACGTGGTCGTCGGGACCCTGCTCATCCCGCCGGCGTTGCTCAAGACCGGAACCACCGGGTGGCGCATGATCGGCTACTACCGGGGGAGCCGGCCGTATCGTCGCGCGGGGCCGCCACCGCTGCTGCTGCGCCTGCTCGGCCCGCTCGTCATCGTGTCCACCCTGGCCGTTCTGGGCACCGGAGTAACGCTCGTCCTGATCGGGCCGACCGCAGGCCGGCGCAGCCTGCTCGACGTCGCCGGGCAGCACGTCGACCTGCTCTTGCTGCACAAGGCGTCGTTCCTCGTCTGGGCCGCGGCCTGTGGGCTGCACGTCCTCGGCCGTGCGGTCCCGGCGCTGCGGCTGGCCCTGCCCCGCCCGGGAACACCCGCGCGCATCCCCGGGCGCGCGGGGCGGGCCGCCATCATCGCCTTGACCCTGCTCGTCGCGGTCGCCGCGGCCGTCCTGGTGCTCGGCCGAGCCGGCCCCTGGAGCTCGGAGCCCCGCCACTTCGGCGGGCGACCGGGCACCCATCCGCGGGCAGAGACCCACGGCTCGCTCGGCGAACTCACCGGGCGTCGGGCCGGCGGCGGCCGCAGCGCGACGTGACCTACCGGCCGGCGGGGATGCGGTAGTGGTCGCGCCAGATCAGCCGGTGGATGCCGAGCTTGCTCGGCAAGGATCGAAGCCCAGGGATGAAGGGCACGGCGACCAGCGCCGCGGACAGCAGCATCATCAGAGCCCAGACCAGAGCGTCGGCGTTGTCGGAGGTGGAGAACGGCGGCACCTGGTACCAGAACGTGTACAGCCACAGCCACGCCTGCCCCGGGTAACTCCCGGTCTCGTTCATCATTCCCCACTGATCGCCGCCGAGGTTTTCGGCGCGGGCCTGGTCCTCCAGATAAGTGCCGTCGGCGAGGAAGAGCAGCGAACGCGTGTAGTTCGTCTGGTAGAAGCCGCCCTGCTGCTGGATCAGTCCGTCGAGACCGCCCTGCTTGGCCATCGCCAGCAGCCCGGTCCCCAGCGCGGGCACAGGGCCGTAGTCTCCGGCTGTCACCTGCGTCGGGTCGCCGTCAGGGGCCTTTGTGAGCGCGTCACTGTAGGCCGACGTCCACGCGTTTCGCTGCTGGTCGGTCGCGGTCCGGTAGGTGGCCACGGCGGCGGCCACGGCCGCATCGGTGCTGGCGGCCAGTGGGCCGAGGACGAAAGCCTGTGCGGCGTCGACCTTTTGAGTTACGCCGGCCCACCGCTGTAGAGCCAGCGGCCCGATCTTCTGCCCGGCCGCCGGGTCGTCGGTATAGGGGGCCCCGTAGGTCGCGGTGCCGCTGGTGCCGTCGAGCTCGGCGACCGAGGTGGCGACGAAGTCACCTGGCGCCTGCCGGGCCCACTCCTGCAGGGTGATGGCCGTGCGATCGGGCGACCCGAACAGGATCGTCAAGCCGGCGGTCACCAGTGCGATGACCACCAACGCGACGGTGAACTCCTTGACGATGTCGTAGCGCCGGGTCGCGCCGGTCCACGGCCTCGCGTAGAACTGCTCACGCTGTCGGTGAGTTGGCCGGTTCATGACGCCACCTCCTCGGCGTTCGGCGCCGTCGATCCCGCGGGCGAGCCGGCGCCGTCCGGTGTCTCCTGGTGGCCGGCGTGGAGAATCTCGGCGTCGGTCGCGAAGGGCACCACCACACCGCGACGGCGTACGAGCAGCACGTGCCATACCACGAGCACGCCGAGCACGGCGGGCAGGAGTGTGACGTGGAACAGCAGCATCTGCCCGTAGTCCAGGACGTTGAACCAGGCGCCGACACCGACCGAGTTCAGGCCGTCCTTCGCCTGCGTAGTGATCCACTGAGAGTCGAAATTAGACTGGATCGCGTACCCGGTGAAGGCCGTGCCGATCGATCCCAGGAACGCGATCGCGCCGGTGACCCAGGTCATCGACCGGTGTCCCCGCCAGGCCGCCATGAAGAACTTGCCCCAGAGATGGATCACCATGGCGAAGAAGAACAGTTCGACGCTCCACAAATGCAGACCGTTGACGAAATGGCCCACCGTCGACACGTGGTACCACTGCGGGCCGCGCAGGACCAGGACGGCCCCGGTGCCGAGGACGATGAGCAGGGCCGCCAGCGTCGTCACCCCGAACACATAGATCCAGGACGCGACGTATGCCGGCTGCCGGTCGGGCAGAAGTCGATCAGGGGGAAGCGTGGCGACGGCGCGTTCACGAAGGCGCGCGGTCCACATTCCAGTGTCGTCCGGCGGCGCGCTCATGGTTTGTCCCCCGGGAACGGTGCGAATAGCGCGATCGCGAACACCAGGAGCATCAAGACGATCACGATGAGATTGGCGGCGGAGATCTGGATGACGCCCCAGTGCAGGTAGGGCCCGGGGGAGTTCACCGGGATCGCCCGCCCGGCTGGAGCCGCTGGCTTGTCATGGAGACTCCTTTTCGAACCTCGTGTCGTAGGCGACAGCTGACATCGCCCACGTTCTTCCCGTCGCGGAGAGCGCAGCTAGGGCCGAAAGGCCCGACACCCCGCGGCCAATGCGGCAATCCGCACGATCTGAAATCTTCGCGATCTTTGGAGCCGTCGCCCGCCGCTCCCGCTGACTTGCGGCGCGGACCACGTAGGCGGATCACGATTCGGGCTGGAAGCATCGAGATGTGTCCCTTCACGCGCACCTCATTGACATCCCCGAGGAGACCGAGTCGAATCGATTGACGGCGATGGAACTTCCACCGGTTCCGCGCCACTTCGACCCTCCGGTCGGAAGGGATGCCGCAAAATGCGTGCCACAAAATCGATCTTCGCTGCCGCGTTGACCACAATGGTGACCTTGGGCGTGTCGACGCCGGCTTTCGCTGCCGCCTCCTGGAAGGTCGTCGCCAGCCCGAACAGCACCACCCAGGACAGCTTCGGAGCTGTGGCGCTGCGGTCGCCCATCAACACCATTTTCGGCATCGCCGCGGCCTCCGACACCGATATCTGGGCCGTCGGCGGGGCGAGCACCGGCAACCAGCAGGATGTCACCCTCACCGAGCACTACGACGGAACGGCGTGGACCGTCGTGGCGAGCCCCGACGTCAACACCGCCGACGGACTGGCTGACGTGGCCACCAACGGCGCCGTCGCCTGGGCGGTCGGCTCCACCTCAGCGGCGGGCGCCGCCACCTTCCAGACGCTCACGGAGCTGTACTCCTGATCCGAGCTGGACGCTGCCGTTCGAGCCGGTTTCCCTGGCCCGCGACTACGCCCTGATCACTGTTCGCACGCGGGCGGCACGCGGACCGGATCGGCGCGCCAGATCTGGGCCATGTAGTCGCGCACCGTGCGGTCGGCGGAGAAGAAGCCGCTGCGGGCCGTGTTCAGCAGCGACTTCCTGGTCCAGCTCGTCTGGTCCCGCCAGGCCGCCTCGACCTGATCCTGACAGTCCACGTACGCACGGTAGTCGGCGAGCGTGAGGTACTCGTCCCAGTCCAGCAGGGCGCCGGCCACCTCCTGGCCGACCCCGCCGAAGACGCCCGCGTTGATCGCGTCGATCGCGGCGCGCAGCTCGTCGTCGCGCTCGTAGTAGTCCCGCGGCCGGTAGCCGCCGGCCCGCAGCTCCGCGGCTTGCGCTGTATCCAGCCCGAAGAGGAAAAAGTTCTCCGCGCCGACCCGGTCCCGGATCTCGATGTTGGCGCCGTCCAGCGTGCCGATGGTGAGCGCGCCGTTGAGGGCCAGCTTCATGTTGCCGGTGCCGGAGGCCTCCTTGCCGGCCAGCGAGATCTGCTCGCTCAGATCGGCGGCCGGAATGATCAGCTCGGCGAGCGTGACGTTGTAGTTGGGTGGGAAGACCACCTTGAGCAAGGGCGCGACCACCGGGTCGGCCTCGATCGTGGCGGCCAGCGCATTGATCAGGCGGATGATCGCCTTGGCGGCGTGGTACGCGGGCGCGGCCTTCCCGGCGAACAGCACGGTCCGGGGCGCCGACTCCCGTCTCGGGTCGTTCTTGATCCGGTGGTAGAGCGTGATCACGTGGAGCAGGTTGAGCTGTTGCCGCTTGTATTCGTGGAAGCGCTTCACCATGACGTCGGTGAGCGAGTCCGGGTCGCCCAGCCCCAGGCGTACCTTGTTGGCCCGCTTGATCGCCCGCCAGCGGTCCAGGAAGCCGGTGTCGTCGGCCAGCGCCTCCAGGCCGATGAGCCGGTCCAGGTCATTGATCCAGCCGTCGCCGCCCAGAGCCGAGCTGATCAGACTGGAAAGCTCCGGGTTCGCCAGCCGGACGAAGCGCCGTGCCGACACGCCATTGGTCACATTGTGGAACTTGTCCGGCCACAGGTCGGCGAAGTCGCGCAGGGTGGTTTCGGCGAGCAGCCGCGAGTGAAGCTGGGCGACCCCGTTCACGGCCGTGGTGCCGGCCACCGCCAGATGGGCCATCCGGACCCGGCGCTCCGGCTCCTCCTGGATCAGCGACATCCGGCGCAACCGGTCGGGGTCGCCCTCGAAGCGGGAGTCCACCTCGATCAGCAGGTCCTGATTGATCTGGTAGATGATCTCTAGATGGCGGGGCAGCAGCCGCTCGATCATCGGCACCGGCCAGGTCTCGAGGGCCTCCGGAAGCAGTGTGTGGCAGGTGTAGGCGAAGGTGCGCCGGGTGATCGACCAGGCTCGTCCCCAGCCGAGTCCGTGCTCGTCGACCAGAAGCCGCATCAGCTCCGGAATCGCCAGCACCGGGTGGGTGTCGTTGAGCTGCACCACATTCTTCTCCGGGAAGGTGTCCCAGTCCCGGTTGCGCATCTGGAATCGGCGGATGATGTCTCGCAGCGAGCAGGAGACCAGGAAGTACTGCTGTTTGAGCCGCAGCTCCCGGCCCAGCTCGGTGCTGTCGTCCGGGTAGAGCACCTTGCTGATGTTCTCCGCCCGGACCGCATCCTGCACCGCCTCGGCGTACCGGCCGGCCGAGAACAGGCCAAGGTTGAACGACTCCTCTGAGCCCCGGGCCCGCCACAGCCGGATGATGTTGACCGTCTCGGTGCCGTACCCGGGCACCAGCATGTGGCTCGGTTCCCCGACGACGATCTCGCCGGGCACCCACCGGGTCCGGCCGTCACCGGTCGGCTCGGTGTGGCCGTAGAAGAACACGTTCTGCCGGTCGTCCGGCGCCCGGAACTCCCACGGGTTGCCCAGCACGGCCCAGTCGTCCGGCTGCTCCGACTGGACACCGTCGATGAAGCTCTGCTTGAAGATGCCGTAGTCGTAGCGGATGCCGTAGCCGACGGCCGGGATGTCCAGGCTCGCCATGGCATCGAGCAGGCAGGCCGCAAGTCGACCGAGGCCGCCGTTGCCCAGCCCTTGCTCGACGTCCAGCGCCGCGACCTCTTCGGGTTGCAGACGGAGGGTCTTGATCGCCGCGGCGGCCAGGTCGCCGGTGTTCGAGTAGAGCATGTTCTGCTCGAGTTGGCGGCCAAGCAGGTACTCGGCGGAGAGGTAGTAGACCCAGCGCGGGTTGGCCGCGAACTGCGCGGCGGCGGTCCGGGCCCGGCGTTCCGCCAGCCGGTCCCGCACGGTCCGGGCCAGGGTGTGGTATGCGTCCTGCGGGCTCGCCGACTCGACGGTTGTCCCGCGCCGGTAGTAGAGATTGCTCAGCAGGTCCTGCTCGAACTCGGCCGGAGTGACACCGAGCGGCCGAAGCCCGAGCTTGTATCGGAGGTCCATGGTCGCACCGTGCCCCATCAAGGTTGCGAGGCGTGCCCAGACCCGTACTCTTCGTGAGATTTTCTCGGTTTATGCTTGTAAATTATCCATAGATGTTCCCAATATCCGGTTGGGGTTGGGGTTGGCGTCGTGCCGGGCCGAAGCCCGGCACGAACCGCTGCGGTCAGCGGCGGCCCTCGGCGAGGGTGGCCAGTAGGTCCTCGGCCAGCGGCGCGGACAGCAGGTCCTCGACCGGCGCCGGCAACCCGATCCGCCAGTTCGGGTACTGGTCCACGGTCCCGGGCATGTTCGGCCGTTCGGCGACCCCGGCCGCGTCGTCGAGGGTGGCGACGACGATGCGCGACGGACAGCGGGCCATCGCGGCGTACTCGGCGAGGATCGCGGCCCGCACCTGCTGCGGGCCGGACGTCGTGCCGGGATCGATCCCGGCCTGCCAGCACAGCAGGCGCCGGGTCTCCTCGATGTCCTGCTCGTCGTACGCCTTTCCGATCCGGGCCATGTCTGCCCGGTCGGACCCGGTCAGGATGCCGGCGACGGTGGGCTGGTCGTGCGTTCCGGCCGCGCCGACCGTGCCCTCCGGGTTGGCGCCCGAGCGGCCACCCATCGCTGTCCTGTAGCCGAGCATCCCGATGGACTCCATCGTCTCGCGGACCCCGCCGGCGACGGTGCCGATGTCCTCGCCGACGATCCAGGCGCCAGCCCGGCAGGCCTCGATCCGCAGGATGGCCAGAAGCGGATCGACCGGATAGCGGACGTATGCGCCCTCGCCGACCGGACCGGCGACAGGTACCCAGAACAGCTGCCACAACTGCATGATGTGGTCGATCCGCAGGGCGCCGGCATGCCGCAGGGCGGCGCGGACCAGCGCCACGAACGGCTGGAAGTCGGCGGCCGCCAAGGCGTGCGGGTCGAACGGCGGCAGACCCCAGCGTTGTCCCTCCCGGTTCCACGGGTCGGCGGGGCAGCCCACCTCGAAGTCGAAGGCGAGCATGTCCTGGTGTTGCCAGGCGTCGGCGGACCCGAAGTCGAAGCCGACGGCCGCGTCCAAGCAGACCGTGACCCCGCTGCGGCAGGCCGCGGCCAGTTGCTGGTCGGCCACCCACTGACACCACATGTGGTAACGGACGCGGTCGGCATGGTCGGCCGCGAAGGCGGCCACGGCAGGACCGAGGGGATGGGCGAACGCGACAGGCCATGCCCGCCAGTCGTGCCCGTGGGTCTCGGCGAGCCCGCACCAGGTCGCGAAGGTGATCAGGTCGTCGCCGCGCTCGGCGGCCCAGGTGGTGAACTCGGCAGGCTCGTCGCGGCGGACGGCCGCCCAGATCCGTTCCAGCGCCGCCGTCTTCACCCGGCTCACCGCGTCCCGGTCGATACGCTGCTCGGCGTTGAGCGCACGCCCGGCGGCAGCCAGGTCGGACAGGTCGACCCGCTCCGCTCCTGGCGCGTCCTCGGGCGCGACATGCAGGACGTTGAGCCACTGGCGGCTGGCCGGGCTGTACGGCGAGTTCGGCGCCGGCGTGACCGGAGCCATCGCGTGCACCGGGCTGACCAGGATCATGCCTGCCTTCCGGGCGGCCGCCGCGCGCGCGATCAGGGCCAGATCGCGGAAGTCGCCGATGCCCCACGAGTCGCGGCTGCGGGCGGCGTACAACTGGACGGCCAGGCCGAAGGTCCGCGGTGGCTGGGGCAGGTACTCGGCGGCGCTCAGCACCAGATGCGAGGCGCCGTCATCGGTGGTGAGCCGGTGATAGCCCGGCACGTCGACGATGCCTTCGGCCCGGACTACCGTGCCGTCCTCCCGACACAACGTGCCGAACAGGCGCGGGTGGTACCGGTCAGGAGTGGCGACGATGACGTCGGACGCCAAGGCCGCGCTCTGGGCGAACCGGCCGGCGAGCGCCCGCCTGGTCGGTTCGGCCAGTTCCCGGACAACGCCGAAGGAGTCGTGATAGCTCGTGACGACCCCAAAATCGGCGATGTCAGGATATGCAGCGAGATATGGTGATGCACTCATGTTTACGACGGTGTCGCCGGCCGGGTGCCGGTCGCTGCCATCGGAGGAGCGCGCGGGGTGCAGCGACAATCTCACTGGCTTTGGCCCAAGTGCGGGCCGGGCCGAGGCGAAAGCCTCACGCCGCAGCGGTCTCTGCCGATCAGATCCGCGAAGGGGGGCGCCGCCCGCCCGCTGCGCGAGGGTGACATGTGGGGTATGGGTGGACCGCGGGCCGCACGGCGGTCAGCTCAGCACCCACCGTCCGTCGTCCGCGACCCGCTGCTTTCGACGGCTGCGGCGGTCTGCGTGGCTACGACCGTCGGTTACGGGCTTGGCCTAGGCGGCCGGGTCTCAGAGGTGGTTGTCCACTGGCTCGCTCTGGCCGCCTTCCACGCCGCCCTGGTGGTGATCGCCTACCAGGTGACGGTGACGCCGCGGATTTCTCGCCCGGTCCGCCGACTCTGGCGTGCCCTGACCTTTGCGGGGCTGGCGTACGCGGTGGGCGACACAGTCCAGTTCGTCGCGCTCGTACAGTCCCCCTCCTCGATCGGGGCGGCGATCGGTGATGTGCCGCAGTCGCTCTGCGTGATCGTCGGGACCCTGCCCCTGGTCTGCATCATGCTGAGCTTTCCGCTCGGCATCCGTGACGGGCCGCAGCGGTGGCGGTTCTGGCTGGATGCAGCCACCGTCATGGTGGCGGCCGGCACCTTCGGGGCCTATTCGACCAACCTCGTCGTGACCGGCGCCGGGTGGGCCTCCCGCTCGTTCAGCGTGGCGTTGCAAGTTCTGCTCGGGCCGGCGGTATTCCTGGTCGCCGTGTTCGCGGTGGTCAAGCTCCTGCTCAGCGACCAGGCGCCGTTCACGCGCCGCGCCGGCCTGGTTTGCGGGGCGGCGGCCACGATCGAGGGTGTGACTCAGGCCGTGTCCGGCCCGCTCATCAGCGGCGGCCGGTTGGCTTGGGTGCTCGGCCTCAACGTCATCGCCAGCACCGTTCTGACCGGAGGGGCACGGCTACAGCAGCTCCAGGTCCGGACCGACCCGGACCGGCTCGGGCGGCGGGAGCGCCGGCCGTACAGCCTGCTGCCCTACGTCGCGATCGGTGCCACCTACCTTCTGCTGGTCGTGGTTCTCGCCCGGGTCGGCCTGGACAGCCACTCCTGGCTGGTGGTCGTCGGCGCGATCACGAGCACCGGGCTGGTCATCGCGCGCCAGATGGTGGCGTTCGCCGACAACGGCCGCTTGGTCGCCGACCTGACCTCCTCGCTGCGAGAGCGTGACCAACTCGCCGCGCGGCTGCGGCATCTGGCCTATCACGACAACCTGACGGGCCTGGCGAACCAGGCGCTGTTCCGGCAGGAATTGGAAGAGGCCGTCGCGAAGCGTGAGACACCGGCCCGGCAAGTGGTCGTGATGCTGGTCGACCTGGATGACTTCAAGCCGGTGAACGACACGTTCGGGCATGCCGCGGGCGACGAACTCCTGGTGCAGGTGGGAGCCCGGCTGCATCGTTGCGTGCGTGACGGTGACGTGGTCGCCCGCTTGGGCGGCGACGAGTTCGCGGTGCTCCTGCGGCTCCCACCCGGCGAAGACGTCACCGATCTGGCCGAGCGGATCGTCTCGGCCGTCGCCGCGCCGGCGCCGCTGCGGGATGCGACAGTGACGGTACGCGCCAGTGTGGGCGTCGCCGTGCGCCGCGGCGGCGAATGCAGTGGCGACGATCTGCTGCGCTGCGCCGACCGCGCGATGTACGCGGCCAAGAGCAGTGGCAAGGGCCGGTACGAGATCCGTTGGCCGAGCGACACGGCCGGCGAAGCCGTGCCCATCGGGTAAGCGGCAGACTGGGATCCGGCGGGCTCCAGGACCGAGCCACGCGGGGGAGCGGCGCGACCGCTCGCGGTCTGTTTCCCTGGATCGCTCAGATCGGAGCCGGTCCGGCCGATTCTGCGGAAGGAAGGGAGTGCGATATGTCCGGTATTCGTGGTCGGCATGGCCGCAGCTTGCACCCGGTCGCGACAAGGATCGGGCTCTTGTCGATCTTCGACGACGCGCCGGTCGCACTCATGATCCTCGACGGCGAAGGCAACGTCGTCGAGCGCAACAAAACCTCGATGGCCATGTTGCACGATCTCACCGCCGCTCACGGAGACTCTGTGATAGAGGCCTTCCGAACGGCGTTCCAGGACATCGTGTCCACCGTCCGCCGGTTCCCACATCGACAGTTGATCGACGTCAGCAGCGGCGACCAGCATGGCGACGTGGAGATCAGTGCGGTCGCGTGCGACGGCGGCTTCGTCTTCTCGTGGCGTGATGTCACGACCGAGCAGGACGATGCGCGGCTCATCGCGAGCACGGCCAGCGATCTCGCCATGGTGGCGGAGTCTTTTCAGGACCTCAGCACGGCCATGAGCGGTGATACGAGCGAGGTTTCCGCGCGTGTCGAGTCGGTCGTGGAGGGAGCCAGTCAGCTCTCGGCCAGTATCGCTGAGATCGCCGCCAGCGCCAGCTCGGCGGCGACGAGCACCAAGACCGCGGTGCGGGAGGCCACCGAGGCAAGCGAGCAGATCGCGCGATTGGGCGTGTCGAGCGCCCAGATCGGGACGGTGAGCAGCATGATCAGCGCGATCGCGAAGCAGACGAACCTGCTTGCCCTGAACGCCACGATCGAGGCGGCCCGGGCCGGCGACGCGGGCCGGGGGTTCGCCGTCGTCGCGGGTGAGGTCAAAGACCTGGCTACCCGCACCAGCGAGGCTACCGACCGGATCGCCTCGATGATCGACGCCATCCAGGCCGACAGCCACAGCGTCGCCGGCAGCATCGAACAGGTGGTCGGTCTGATCGGCGAGATCGAGGCCGAGCAGGCCACGATCGGTTACGCGGTAGAGCAACAGTCGGCGACAGCGGAAGGCATGACCGCGAGCCTCGTGTCGGTGGCCGAGGCGGCCAAGTCGACGGCCGAGACGGCGGGCATCATCACGGAGATTGCCGGCGACATAGCGGCCAAGTCGGAACAGATGCGCAGAGCAACCTGATCCCGGCCGCGGCTGGACGGAGCGGGCGTGACCGGGGCCGCGGCGCGTTGGGGGCGAGCCCGCGTGCTCAGCCGGTCAGGGCCTGGACGCGTTGGGCGATCGCCCATTCTTCGTCGGTCGGCACGACACACACCGCGACCGGGGCGCTCGGCTCGGAGATGATCCGCGCCGGCGGACCGGCGACATTGCGAGCCGGGTCGACGGTGATCCCCCACGACTGCAGGCCCGCCATCGTGGCTTCGCGGATCTCGGGGGTGCGTTCGCCGATGCCCGCGGTGAAGACGACGGCGTCCAGCCGGCCGAGCACCGCATGGTAGGCGCCGACGTACTTGCGGATCCGGTGGCAGTACACATCGAAGGCAAGGACGGCCGCCTCATCGCCGGCCGCGCGCCGGGCGAGGACGTCGCGGATGTCGTTGTCGCCGCACAGCCCGGCCAGCCCGCTGCGCCGCTCGAGCAGCTCGCTGACGTCCTCGAAGTCCATGCCCGCCACGCGGTGCAGGTACGACAGGATCGCGGGATCGACATCGCCGCTTCGGGTGCCCATCACCAGACCCTCGAGCGGTGACATGCCCATCGAGGTCTCCACGCTGCGGCCGCCGGCGATCGCCGCCGCGCTGGCGCCGTTGCCGAGGTGCAGGACGATCAGATTGAGCTCCTCGAGCGGGCGCCGCAGCAGCGCCGCGGTGCTGGCCGCCACGTACTCGAAGGAGGTGCCGTGGAAGCCGAAGCGGCGGATGCCGTACCGCGTGGCCACCGCGCGGTCGATCGCGTAGGTGCTCGCCGCATCGGGAAGCGTGGCGTGGAACGCGGTGTCGAAGACCGCGACGTGCGGCACGTCCGGCAGCGCCGCCTGGGCGGCCTCGATCCCGGCGATACCACCGGGGTTGTGCAGCGGCGCGAGTGGGATCAGGTCACGAAGCGTCGCCACGACGGCGTCGTCGATCAGGGTCGGTGACCGGAACTCGACGCCGCCGTGCACGACCCGGTGACCGACGGCGCGGATCGCCTGCCGGTCGCCGGGCAGCGCGGCGAAGACCCGCTCGACGGCGGCGCGGTGGTCGGCGACCCCGCCGGGCTCGCCGATGCGCTCGACGACGCCACCGGGGCCGGGCCCGGGGTCGTCGAGGCTGACCAGCCGGTACTTGACCGACGAGGAGCCGCTGTTGAGCACGAGGATCATGCTTCGACCGTAGTGGACTGGGGAGCGACCGGCCGTTCGATTGGCATTACCACATCGCTGCGATGCGCTGGTCCAGGTCGAAGAACGCCACTCGCGGGCGGTCGCGGTGCTGGTCTGCCGTTCGCGTGCCGCAAAGGCCCCCTACGCTTGGGACTTTTGTCCTGACTATTTGATCACAGCGGGCGTACAGCCCACGCCAAGGCGGCGAACAGCCCGCGCGATGAGCGTCCGTAATAGGTCGTCCACATCTGCGTGGACGCCGATGGAGGAGGCAGACCATGAGGCTCGGCAGCGCGACATCCCGCCGGTCATCGGCGGTGGCGGCAACGCTCGTGGCTGTGTTGGCACTGACCGCGTGCGGGACCGGCGCCGCCGGAACCGGCGCGACGGCGAGCGCGACGGCCGGCGCGAGCGCGGCGCCCGGCGGACCCGGCCAGGCCGGCGGCAACGCGACACAGCAGTACGCGGCGACCGGCGCTTACACGCTCGCCAGCGGCGCCGCCAGCAAGGCCGGCACGATCACGGCGAGCGCCCAGAACCAGTCCGGTGTGCTGGTCACCGGTGGTTCGCTCGCCCTCAGCGGGGCGAAGGTGACCACCACCGGCGACAGCAGCAGCAGCGACGAGAGCAGCTTTTACGGCCTGAACGCCGGGGTTCTCGCCACCGGCGGGACGATCGCGATGTCCGGCGGCTCGGTGACCACCTCCGGCGACGGCGCGAACGCGGTCTTCGCGTACGGGAAGGCGGCGGTCTCCCTTTCCGGAACGACGATCTCCGCGACCGGCCAGTACGCCCACGGGATCATGGCCAGCGGCGGCGGCACGATCAAGGCGACCGGCGTGACGGTCACGACCACCGGCGGCAGCTCCGCGCCGATCGCCACGGACCGGGGCGGCGGCACGATCACCGTCTTCGGTGGCAACTACCGCAGCACGGGCGCCAACTCCCCGGCCATCTACTCGACCGGCGCCGTGACGGCGACCGGCGGCGCCTACGCCGCCACCGGCTCCGAGGTGGTGGTCATCGAGGGCGCCAACTCCGTCAAGCTGACCGGCGCCGCGCTGACCGCGAGCAAGGCGGGCAAGTGGGGCGTGATGATCTACCAGTCGATGTCCGGCGACGCCTCGGGCACGAAGGGCACCTACACCCAGACCGGCGGGTCGCTCGCCGAGACCGCGACCGGCAGCCCACTGTTCTACGTCACCAACACCACCGGTGTGATCACTCTCTCCGGAGTGAAGCTGACCGTGGCCGGCGGGGTCCTGCTGAAGGCCGCGGCCGGTCAATGGGGCACTGCGGGCTCGAACGGCGGCACGGTCCAGCTCAACGCTTCCGGCCAGGCGCTGGCCGGGGATGTCGTCGCCGACGCGAGCAGCTCGGTCGTGATCAACCTGACGAAGAGCTCGACCCTGGTCGGCGCCCTTGACGCGGCGGGCACGGCGAAGTCCGTCACCCTGACCATGGACGGGTCGAGCGCGTGGACCGTGACGGGCGACTCGCACCTGACGGCTCTGACCGGTGCGGCGATCAGCGGCAGCACGATCACCAACATCACCGGGAACGGGCACACGGTGACCTATGACGCCAGCAACTCCGCCAACGCCTACCTGGGCGGCAAGACGTACACCCTGACCGGCGGCGGGACGCTCGCCAAGGCCTGAGCCGCTGGTCGTGGCGGGTGAGAACGTACGCGGCCCGGCAGGTTATCAAGCCGGCGGCTGGTCGCCCTGGCCGAGGTCGTGGATGGCGGCCTCGACGCTGGCGCGGTCGAGGAGCACGGCGGCCTCGGTGAAGCCTTCCTGGATGATCTGCCGGCCGCCGGCGCCGGCGAGCCCGAGCAGGGCGGCTACCGGCCGGTTGGCGGCGAAGTAGTAGGCGCTGAAGGTGTGTATCCCGCGGTCGAGCGCGGCGCCGGCGAGCAGTTCGACCATCGCGGTGGCCAACCCGATCCGGCGCCAGGCCGGGTCGACCGCGACGGCGATGTCGGCGATGCCGTCTGTCGTCGCCTCATACCGGGCGACGGCAGCGCCGCGGCCGGTCCGCGGGTCTGTGGCGACCAGAGCGAATCGCTGCTGGTAGTCGACCGTGCACAGGTGGGTCAGCAGTTCTTCGGTGACGTGCGGTGGTCCGCCCAGGAAGCGGCGGCGCACGGTGTCCGGGTCGGCGGTGCGGATGGCGTCGGCGAGCTGCGGCGCGTCCTCGGGGACGATCGGCCGCACCAGCGCCACGCGCCCGTCCGCCAGCCGCAACTCCCTCTCGAACTCCCGCGGATAACCTGGTGGGAGATCCCCGGCGTGATGCGACAGAACACGGCTCATGGGCACAATGGTGGCTCAGTCCGGTTTGATGCGCCCCGGGCCCAAGGACCCGGACGGTCAGGACGTACGGCACCGGCTGCCCCCTTCGCCCGCCGTTCAGACTGATGTCATGCAAGCGGGAACCTGGTCAGAGTCGCGCACTTCGCCGAAGTACGAGACGACGGAGTGGGCGAACGCGACCGACGACATCGTGGACAACGCCCGGCTCCGTCCCGCGCGCCCGGCGTTCGCTCGGCGGGTCGACGGAGTCTGGCACACGGTGACGGCGCTCGAGTTCGCCGACCAGGTCGCCGCGCTGGCCGCCGGGCTGCTGGCGGCCGGGATCCGGCCCGGCGACCGGATCGCTCTCATGTCCGGCACCCGGTACGAATGGACCCTGTGCGACTTCGCGATCTGGACCGTGGGCGCGGTCACCGTGCCGATCTACGAGACTTCGTCGGCGTCCCAGGTCGCCTGGATTCTCGACGACTCCGGGGCGGTCGCGGCGTTCGTCGAGAACGAGCGGTACGCCGCGACCGTCGGACAGGCGCCGGCGCCCTCGATGCGCCAGACCTGGCTGCTGGACGGTGACGACCTCGACAAACTGGCCGCCTCCGGCCGATCGATACCGCGCGACCAGGTCGAGCAGCGGCGACGCGACACACACGCCGACAACTTGGCCACCATCGTCTACACCTCCGGAACAACCGGACGGCCTCGGGGCTGCATGATCACGCACGGCAATCTCCTCGCCGAGGCGCACAACGTCGGCCGCGCCGAAGGCATCGCCGAGGCCGTGGTGAACGAGGACACCAGGCTGCTGCTGTTCCTCCCGCTGGCCCACATCCTGGCGCGGCTGGTGGCGTTGGTCGCGGTGCACAACGGCGCGCAGGTGGCGTACACCAGCGATCTCAAGAACCTCACCACGTACCTGCGCGAATACCGGCCCACCCTCGTGCTGGCCGTGCCGCGGGTGTTCGAGAAACTGCACAACACCGCGCAGCGCACGGCGCAGGCCGCCGGCCACGCCCGGCTGTTCCGCGCGGCCGAGGCGACCGCGGTCGCCTACAGCGAGCGCCTGCAGACCGGACGGCCGGGCGCCTGGCTGCGCCTGCGGCGCCAGATCTTCGACCGCCTGGTGTACGCGAAGCTGCGCGCTGCCCTCGGCGGGCAGGTCCGGTACGCCTGCAGCGGCGGCGCTCCCCTCGGCGCACGGCTGGGGCACTTCCTTCGCGGCGCCGGGGTGACCGTCCTGGAGGGCTGGGGAGCGACCGAGACCACCTCGGGCGTCACCCTCAACCTGCCCTCGGCCGTACGCATCGGAACGGTCGGACGCCCCGTGCCCGGCTGCGCGGTACGCATCGGCCCAGGGGATGAGGTCCTCGTGAAGGGACCGAACGTCTTCCGCGGCTACTGGCACGACGAATCGGCCACCGAGGAGGCGTTCGACCCCGACGGCTGGCTGCGCACCGGCGACCTCGGCCGGCTCGACGACGGATACGTGACCATCACCGGCCGCAAGAAGGACCTGATCATCACAGCCGGCGGAAAGAACGTGGCGCCCGCTCTGCTGGAGGATCGGCTACGCGCGCACTGGCTCATCGACCAGTGCCTGCTCGTCGGCGACCGGATGCCGTACATCGGCGCGCTGATCACCCTCGACCCCGAGTTCCTGGCGGAATGGACACGCGAACACGGCAAGCCGGACCTCGCTGACCTGCGCCAGGACCCTGACCTGCTGGCGACCGTCCAACAGGCGGTCGACGAAGCCAACCTGGCGGTTTCAGCGGCCGAGGCTGTCAAGCGCTTCCGGATCCTCGCCAACCCGTTCGTGGTGGGAGACGAGCTGACCCCGACCCAGAAGGTGCGCCGCCAGCACGTGCTGACCAAATTCGCCGGCGAGGTCGAGGCGCTGTACGCATCCGACGCCCGCGGGACCTAGGACCTTGCATACCCGCGCCCGCGGGGACCGTGACGTTCGGCCCTACCACGGCATCCCGTACGGACGGACGGTCGAGGTGCACGCGGAGATCGTCGGCCGTTTACCGGCGGTCGGGAATCGTGCTGAAGGAGCCCTCGATGGATACCGTGCTTACCGTCGTCATCGTGGTCGCTGCCGTCGTGCTGCTGGTCATGGCGCTGTCGGTACGGGTCGTCAAGCAGTACAAGCGTGGCGTCCTGTTCCGCCTGGGCCGTGTCATCGGCGCCCGCGACCCCGGGCTGCGGCTGCTCATCCCGGTGATCGATGTTCTGCACCGGGTGTCGTTGCGCGTGGTCACCATGCCGATCCAGTCGCAGGGGATCATCACTCGTGACAACGTCAGCGTCGACGTCTCGGCGGTCGCCTACTTCCGGGTCGTGGACGCCATCAAGTCCGTTGTCGCGATCGAGAACGTGCACGCCGCGATCAACCAGATCGCACAGACCACCCTGCGCAACGTCGTCGGGCGGCACACGCTCGACGAGACGCTGTCCGAGACTGACAAGATCAATCAGGACATCCGGACGATTCTCGACGTCGTCACCGTCGAGTGGGGCGTCGAGGTGACCTTGGTCGAGTTGAAGGACATCCAACTGCCCGACACGATGAAGCGGGCGATGGCGCGTCAGGCCGAGGCCGAGCGGGAGAAGCGGGCAAAGATCATCAACGCGGAGGGCGAATCGCTGGCCGCCGCGGCGCTCGGTGACGCCTCCGACACCATGATGGCCCACCCGCTGGCGCTGCAGCTGCGCAACCTGCAGTCGCTGGTCGAGATCGGGGTCGACAAGAACACGACCGTGGTGTTCCCCGCGCCGTTGATGAGCACGATCGGCGAACTCGGCACGTTCCTGGCCCGCGAGGCGAGCGCGGCAGCGTCCGGCTCGCGTCTGGCGCCGATCCCGGGCGCCCACAACGGCAGCTCCGCGGTCGCGAAGTCGACGTAGACGCGCCCAGCATCGACCCGTCGGCCCGCGGCCGGCGGGTCGATGGGGTTCGGCCCGGTCACGGTGGACCGGATGGCCGGCTGTGGACCGGGGAACGGCCTTGGTCCCGTCGCTCGTGACGGGACCGGCACGGGACCTAAGCCTCTCGTCGGGTTCGAGGTCAGGCTCGACGCTTGAGATAGAGAGGCGGTCCTGTCCGATGAATGCGATGACACCGGCAAGCGTGCTGGTCGGCTATGACGGATCCGTGGCGGCCGGCGCCGCGATCGACGCGGCAGCGGCGCTTCTTCCGGGGGCGCATGCGTGGATCGTTCATCTGTGGACGCCGCCGTTCTCCAGTGAGACGTTGCGGCGCCGGTTCTGGCGAGGTTCCGGGGCACTCGACGAGTTCGCCTCGGCGATCGAACGCGAGGGCGCGGCAGAGGCCGGCCGGCTGGCCGGCACGGGCGTCGCGCTCGCCCGGGCCGCGGGGTGGGTGGCCGAGCCGGTGATCGAACGGACTTCCGCCGGCGAGGGCGTGCAGATCGGCGAACTCGCCGAAAAGCTCGACGCCGACCTGGTCGTGGTCGGATCGCGGGGACTGAGCGGCGCTCGGGCGTTCCTCGGGAGCGTCTCCGACCTTGTCGTGCACGAGTCGCCGCGCCCGGTGCTCGTGGTGCCGTACCCGCTGGTGACCACCGAACGCGCGACGTTGCCGGCAGGTCCCGTCCTGATCGGGTGGGACGGGTCCGCCGGCGCGCGCCGGGCCGTGGCGGCCGCGGAACACCTCTTCGCCGACCGCGAGCTTGTCGTGGCCGCGGTCGGGGACGGCGACGTCACCGAGCGGCCGCCTGGTGGCCATCAGCTTGCGGATCTGCGGCTGGACCGGGTTCATGTGGCCGCCGGCCGGGCGATCGCCGGGGCGCTGGCGGCCGAGGCCGCGCGGCGGGAGGCGGCCGTGGTGGTCGTCGGGTCGCGGGGGCGGGCTGCCGTCCCGGAGATCCTGCTGGGCAGCGTCGCGATGGCGACGTTGCATCACGCGTCGCGCCCGGTGATGGTCGTGCCGTTTGCCGCACCCGCGGGCCGGACGGCTCGGTGACCTCGTGCTCGGCGGGTGAAGGCGGTTATGCTGTGCCCTCCTTTGGCATGCCCTTCTGGCCCTCGCCTGCGAGGCCGTCCGCAGGTGCGGCTGGGTGCCGCTCGGTGCAGGCGGTCATGCGACCGCGGCCGGCGCCGGCCGCACGACCGCGACCGGGCAGGCGGCCCGGTGGACGAGGCGTTGGCTCACCGATCCGAGCAGCACGCCGGCGAAGCCGCCGTGCCCGCGGTCGCCGACAACGACCAGTTGGGCGGTACGCGACCAGCCGGTGAGCAGCCTCCGAGCCGACCCGCGCCGAATCTGACGGCGGATCTGCAGGCCGGGGTACTTCTCGGCGAGGCCGGCGAGCGACTCGGCGAGAACCCGCCGTTCCTCCTGGTCGCCGGACCAGGACTCGCAGGTCATCGGCAGGGCGGAGTTGAGTTCGGTGCCGTCGTTGCCGTTCCAGGCGTGCAGCGCGACCAGGTCGGCGCCGCGCATGTCGGCTTCGCGCGCGGCGAACTCCAGAGCGAGCATCGAGGTGCGGGATCCGTCGACGCCGACGGCCACCGGAGCGCCGCGACGGTGTTGGCCGCGTACCACCAGGACCGGGCAACTGCTCTGCGCGGCGGTCTGCACTGCGACCGACCCGATGATCACGCCCGCGAACCCGCTGAGTCCGCGGTCGCCGAGGATCAGCAGGTCGGCGTGGCGGCTTTCGTCCAGCAGCACCGATACGGCTCGGCCAGGGACGATCTCGGACGTGGTGCTCACGCCCGGAGCCACCCTTTCGGCGAGCAGGACGGCCTCTGCCGCGTACGCGTCGGCGGTCTCGCGGCATCGCCGCAGGGAAGACCCGGCCATGCCGGGCGTTTCGACCGGCGGCCAGGTGAAGGCGTGCACGATACGTAGCGGCCGGCGCCGCAGGGCCGCCTCGCCGGCGGCCGTCGCCACGGCGGACAGACTGCGCGGCGAGCCGTCAACGCCGACCACGACCGGCTCGCCCGCGGCGGTGGTCAAGACGTCACCTTCGCCGGGCTGTGGCGTTTCGCACCCGGCCGCGGCAGGGGCGTGCCGACCGGGATCCGATCACCGTCATGAGCAGTCATGGGGGGCCTCCTGCTGTGGCTTCCCGGCAAGCGTCGCGCCGTGCGCCGGCCACCGTCAGGGCCGTTGGTCCTGATCGGCAGGTGGCATGGAGCCCTGCCAGGACGCCGCCGATCGCGTCAGGATGGACGCCAGAGTATGGCGGTCGGTCGCGGAGGTGGCGCCGTGCGCGGTTGGCAGGTGCGGGCTCCGGGGGTGTTGGAAGCGGGAGGCGGCGATGAGCGGAGCTGTTCCGGTGAGCGGGCGTGATCGGGCGTCGCGGCTTCCGCCGCGCTGGTTCATCCGTCTGGCCTGGCACGTGCATCGCGGGATGTGCCGGATCAGCGGGAACCGGGTGGGGTTGTGGCGTGCGCGGGGGGATCGTTGGGGGACTCTGTGGCTGACGACGACGGGACGTCGCAGCGGGCGGCGGCGTCGCGTGATTCTCGGGTATTTCGAGGATGGCCCGAATCTTGTCACGCTGGCGATGAACGGCTGGGGAAAGGAGGAGCCGGCATGGTGGCTCAACCTTCAGGCACATCCCGACGCCCTGGTCGACCTCGTTGACGGGTCGCGTACGGTGCACGCTCACGCGGCCACCGGTGACGAGCGGGCACGGCTGTGGAAGCGGTGGCGCGAGATCGACACGCATCTGGACGGGTATGCGGCGCTGCGGCCCGGTGAGACGGCCGTGGTCGTGTTCGAGCCGCGGTCCGCGCGCTGAGCGGGTATCGCCCGCCCGCGTCCGGGGCCGCGGGAGTGCGTGTGGAGGGCGGAGTTCCCGTCGGAGTCCGACCGGTCAGTTCTCCGACGGGGGCCGCAGGGAGATGAAGGCATTCCCGGCGAGGCGCGGCGTCGGTCGCGCGACACCCTGGCCGGCTGCCGCGAACCGGATCACCAGCTGCGGGATGCCGGCGTGGTCCAGTAGCGATCGGATCCGGTCCCGGCTGCCGGCCACCTCGGTGACGATGCTCAGCGGCAGGACGTCGAGGTCGTGCTCGGTGGCGGTCAACCATCCGGCCGACAACGCCTCCCCGGCGACCAGCCAGTCGAGCCGGCCGTCCGCGGGAGTGTCCAGCACCGCGAAGACCGTGCAGTGATGGCGGGCTTCCGTGATCAGGGCGGATCCGGCACGGCGCAAGGCCCGCGCCGGCGCGGTCACCTGGTACGGGTCCGCGGGCAGGGCCGACGCGGGAATGCCGGTGCCGAGGGGACGGTCCCCGCCGACCCAGTCGGCGACCTCCGACTGCCGCCCGGGGTCGGCCTCCTCCGCCTCGCGCGCGAGCACGGCCGCCTCGCCGATCAGGTAGACCTGGTGCGGGCGCAGCACGGTGAGGTCGGCGCCGTCGGCCTGTACGGCCTTGCGGACGCTGCCGACACGGTGCATGTCCACCGGCGCGCCGGGAGACTCTCGCCGGTCGGTGTGCCGCCGCGTCGCGGCCTGGACGAGGCGGATCGCGTCCTGGTCGCGAGGGGCCGGGCCGTCGACGACGAACCGGGCCAGCAGATAGGGGTCGTCGGCCGCCGGCAGGCGAACGACGCTCGCCCGCAGGCCGGCGGCGGCGAGGTGGATGCGTGCGTGGTGCAGGGCCGCGCCGCAGCTGAGCACGGCGAGCCGGGCGTGCGGATCGCTCCACCGCAGGACCCGGCACGGCTCCAGCCGGAGGTCGAGCAGCTCGGGTCCCACGTACCAGTGCCAGGGCTGGCTGTTGTGCAGCGACGGCGCGCGCCCCGCGAAGAGCGCGGTCTCAGCCAGCGGACTGGACCAGAGCGGTGTCGCGGACATGGCCGGTCACCGTGGCACGGGCTCGGCTTCGCCCGCCCGGTCCGGCGCGGGCACCGGCATGACGACGACCGGGCAGGTGGCCTTGCGAATGCAGGCCTCGCTGACCGAGCCGAGCACGGTGTGCCGGACCCGGCTGTGTCCGTGGCTGCCGAGCACCAGCAGATCCGCGGCGCGGCCGGCCGCCGCCAGCACGTCGGCCGGGGCGCCCTCGACGACCTCGGCGGCGACGGGAACGTGTGAGCCGTGCCGGGTGACCAGCGCCCGGATCTCGTCGTCGAGCAGGCGGGTCGCCCCTTCCCTGGCCTCGGTCGAGTTGATCGCCGTGACCGGCCCGAAATCGAGACCGTCCCAGGACCAGGCGGTGACCGCCTGGACGGCGCTGCCGCGCGCGTCGGCCTCGCGGATCGCCCATTCGAGGGCACGCCGGCCGCCCTCGGAGCCGTCCACACCGACGACGATGAGATGTTTGGTGGTCATGGCCGAGCCTCCTTTGCAATGCCCTTCTGGCCCTCGCGTTCAGTGCCGTCCGCAGGCGCGGCTGGGTGCCGCTCGGTGCAGGCGGTCCTTGCTGTTCTCCCTCCCTGAGTGCGCAGGACAGAGCCTCGACCACGTCGACGCGGCTGGGGTAGGCGCGGATCGTGAAGGCGCCGTCGCGCAGCCCGAACGGCGATGGCCGGACCGTCTACCTCTACTCTTCCCGGTTGCCGGCGTGTCTGATCAGGGCCGAAAGTCCCGAATGAGCCGATGTCGAAGGGTTGGACGGCGGCGGTGGTTACGAGAGGTGGGCGGCGTCGAGGGCGGACTGCAACGACTGGAGGTAGCCGTTGCTGGTGACGGTGGCGCCGGAGACGGTGTCGATGCTCGCGCTCTGCGCGGCCAGGGTCGCCTGCCGCAGGACCGGCAGCGCGTAGGCGTTGATTTCCTGGTCTCTGCCGTTCTCGGACGGGTAGACCGGTACCGCGACGTCGGTGATCTTGCCGTCGGTGACGGTGATGGTGACCTGCACGTTGCCCCAGCGCGTGGACGCCACCGATCCGGTGTAGGTCTTCGCCGCGGTCGACGTGCCGCCGCTCGAACTCGTCGTGGAGCTGGCCGTCGGGGACGGGCTGGCGCTCGTCGTCGGCGTGGTCGTCTGCTCGTTTATCGTGGTCTGGGCGGCGCTGGCCTGCCCTGGGCTGTTCGTGCTGGTCCGGTAGCTGAACAGCAGCACCAGAGCCGCCACGGTGGAGAACAGCCACAAGCTGATCCGTCGCATCGTCTTGTCTTCCTTCCGCGAATTACCAGGAGAACAGTTCGGTGTGCAGGTGTCCGCCCTCGACTCCGGCGGCTTTCGCCGCGGTACGGGCGGCCTCGGTCCACGCGTCGGGTCCGCACACGTAGACGTGGGAACGGGCGATCTGCGGTGCGATCTCGCGTAGGGCGTCGGCGTCACCGTGGTCGGCGAACTGCGCGGGCAGCCACGACGGCCGGGTGGCGCGGGGACCGAGCAGGTAGACGATTCGGACGCCGCGTCGGGCGGCGAACCAGTCCAGCTCGGCGCGGAACGCTACTTCGGACTCGTTTCGGGCGCGATAGATCAGCGTCGCCTCGCCCGGCCGGTACGGTAGCTCGCCGAGCAGCGACAGCAGCGGAGTGACGCCGATCCCGCATGCGAGCAGGACCAGCGGCCCGCCGGCGTACGTTTCGCCGGTCAGCTTGCCGTACGGGCCCTCGATCAGCGCCTTCGTGCCCGGCCGCAGAGACGCGACGCGGGAGCTGCCGTCGCCGAGGTCCTTCACGGTGATGCGCAGCATCTTTCCGTTCGGGGTTGCCGACAAGGAGTACGGATGCGCCCGGGACCAGCCAGGGCCGTCGAGGAAGCGCCACTGGAAGAACTGACCCGCCCGGGCCGGCAGCCTGTCCAGGCGTCGGCCGGTCAGGTAGACCGAGGTCAGCCCGGGACCTTCCGCCCGCACGTGGCTGACCACCAGGCGGTGCCGCCAGGAACGCCACGCGGGCAGGCCGACCCGGTAGAGCAGGATCCCACCGGCGGAGACCGCGTAGAGGGTCCACCAGTACGCGATCGACGCCGGCGACCCGACGAAGTCCGTACCGGTCCACAGCTGGTGCGGCAACGCGAGCCCGACGCCGAGGTAGGCGTACAGGTGGATCAGGTGCCAGGACTCGTAGCGCAGCGTGCGGCGGGCCGCCCGGATCGAGGTGACCACCACCATGACCAGGGCGAGCGTGCCGGCCGTGGCCAGCAGCATGCCCGGATAGGTGAGGATCATGTCCCACAGCTCGGCGAACGCGTTCGCGTGTGCCGCGCCGGCATATCCGAGGGTGATCAGCACCACGTGCGCGATCATCAGCCAGAACGAGGTGAACCCGGCCAACCGGTGCCAACGGGCGAGCCGGTCCTGACCGAACGCCCGCTCGAGGATCGGGATCCGGGCCATCAGCAGAACCTGCAGTAGCAGCAGGTCGGACGCCCACAGGCCGGTCAGCCGGCCGATCGCCGACACCGCGTCGGCGCCGCCGCCGGCGATCTGCTGCACGCCGCCGTTGCCGACCCAGAGGGCGGTCACGATCAGCATGCTCAGGCCTGCTCCGAGCCCACCCGCATCGCCCCACCAGCGCGGCGTGTCGCGCCGTCGCGGAGAGGCGGCGCCGGGCGACGGCGAAGCCTGTGGCGAGGCAAAGGCCGCAGGCGCGGCTGTTGTGGTCATGACACCACTGTCGGCCGGGCGGATAAGAAACCGGGCTCGTACGCTATGGGTTTGCTATGAGGTCGCTGTGAGGGCTGCGGCGACCGGCTCGGCGTGGGTCAGGCAGATCGGCGGCAGAGGGAACCAGCGCAATGTTTCGAAGTCCGGCGGGAGCCCGGTGGGGCCGTCGTCGACGTCATCGGGGTGGTCGCTGATCACCTCCGCGGCGTGGCGTAGGTAGCCGCCGAGGGCCGCCTCTCCGGCGCGGGGTTGCGGGTCGGGGCCGGTCCAACTGCCGTCGGCGGTGTAGATCAGGTCGGCCAGGTGTACCGCCGGCGCCGGCGCGGGGTGCCGGTGCCGCCACAGACCGGTGCGCGGGTCGAAGCGGTAATCGCCGAGCAGCCGGTGTCCGCCGCTCGCGATGAGGTCGACGGCGTCGATGAGGTAGTCGGCGACGGTGTCGGAGATGAAGTAATTGAAGTTGATCCGGACCCACCCGGGCTTGATGCCCTCACCGCCGTGGTTGATCACGTCGCGGAACGCCTGCGACAGTGCCGGGTCGATGTCCAGGAGCCGGTGACCGTACGGTCCGGCGCAGGAGCAGCCGCCGCGGGCCTGGATGCCGAACAGGTCGTTGAGCAGCGCCACCACATAGTTGTGGTGCAGGTACTTCTCGCCGTGACGCAGCCGCAGCGACGCGATCGACAGCCGCGGCGCTCGCCGGTTGCCGAGGACGTCGATGTGCGGGTTGGCCGCCCAGCGGTGCAGTGCCCGCCGCCACAGCCGCTGTTCGCGGGCTTGGATGACATCGGCGCCGACGGCCTGTTTGAGAGCGAAGACGAGACCGGCGCGAATCGACTCGACGATGGCGGGGGTGCCACCCTCTTCCCGGGCGACCGGGTCGTCGAGGTAGCGATGCTCGACCGGGTCGACGAACACGACCGTGCCACCGCCGGGTGCGGTCGGCACCCGGTTGCCGACCAGGCCGCGCCGCACGACCAGGACGCCGGGTGTCTGTGGGCCGCCGATGAACTTGTGCGGGGACAGGAACACCGCGTCTTTCCCGTCACGCGCGCCCGGAGCGGACTCGGCCATGCGGATAGGCACGTACGGCGCGGCGGCGGCGAAGTCCCAGAACGACAGCGCCCCGTGCTTGTGCAGCAGCGCCGCGATCGGGTCGGCGTCGGTCAGGATGCCGGTGACGTTGGAGGCGGCGGAGAAGCTCCCGATGCGCAGCGGCCGGTCGGCGTACTGCTCCAGTTGGGTGGCGAGGTCGGCGAGGTCGAGGTGCCCGTCCGAGTCGGCGCCGATCGGGACC
>Ga0307508_10001242_pt1 | contig 29119 bp, 23 predicted proteins | sample 9_EM_MG_FD_203089 | JGI IMG/M metagenome (GOLD analysis project Ga0307508, IMG submission 203089) | Populus trichocarpa ectomycorrhiza microbial communities from riparian zone in the Pacific Northwest, United States - 9_EM | ecosystem: Host-associated > Plants > Roots > Unclassified | place...
CCTTCGCGGCGGTCAGGTTCGGCGCATATTGGCGCGGCCAGACGCCCCAGGCGACCAGCAGCCCGACGCCGACACCGCCGCCGATCAGCAACTGCCGCCGGTCGATATTTCCGAGCATGTCCCGCGCCGCCATGGGGCTGCTGTATCGTGGCATCGGAATGGGGGAAAGGGGCGCGCTGCAACGGAGAGAGAGTCGCGTTCGATCAGGTTAAGCTAACCGTCACCCCGGACTTGTTCCGGGGTCCATGGTTCCGCATACGCAACGCCTGAAGCTCTTGCGGAAACATGCGTTCGAGCGAGATTGTGTCCCCCGGACACAATCTTGGCTTTCCGGGGGAAAGCCAAAGCTCGAACGCCGGAACAAGTCCGGCATGACGGGTAAAGCTGATCCAATTCTATCCTAAGCCCCCGCCTCAGCCTCGGCGATCGCCCGATATTTCGCGCGCAGGCTCACCTTGTCGATCTTCTCCGTTCCAAGTCGCGGCAATGGCTCTTCCGAAGTCCATATCCGCTGCGGCACCTTGAAGGCGGCGATATGCGCATAGAGATAGGCGCAGAGCTGTTCGGGCGTGAGCGCCGCCCCCGGCCGGTATTTCACCACCGCGCCCGGCACCTCGCCGAGCCGCTCGTCGGCCAGCCCGAACACGGCAACCTCGGCGACTGCCGGGTGCTCGTAGATCGCCGCCTCGACCTCCTGGCACGAGATATTCTCGCCGCCGCGGATAATGATGTCCTTCTTGCGATCGACGATGAACAGATAACCGTCCTCATCGAGATAGCCGATATCGCCCGACAGGAAATAGCGGTCCGCGGTGAAGGCGGCGGCGGTTGCCTCGGGCCGGTTCCAATATTGCCTGAAATTGCACACCGACCTTATGCCGATCTCGCCGCGCACGCCCTGCGCGACCGAGCGGCCATTGCCGTCGAGAATGGCGAGATCGACCAGCGGCGCCGAGGCGCGGCCGGTCGAATTCGGCTTGGCGAGATAATTGTCGCGCCAATTGCCGCAGCCGACACCGTTGGTCTCGGTCAGGCCGTAACCCAGCAAGGGCGCGCCGCCGCCCATCTCTTCCTTGATCCGCCGGACATGCTCGACCGGGCGCGGCGCACCGCCGGCGGCGAAATCGGTGACGGTCGAGAGATTATATTTCGAGCGATTGGGGTGCGTGAGGATCTCGAAGCTCATCAACGGCACGCCGACGAAATAGCTGATCGCCTCGGCCTCGATCAGCCGCATCGCCTCTTCGGCATCCCATTTTTGCATGAGCACGAGCTTGCGGCCCATCGCGAAGCTCTGGAGGAATACCGGCACCTCGGCGGTGACATGGAAGAGCGGCACGTTGAGCAAAGTCGCCGGCTGCCCCTCGGGCGCTTTGCCGTCAGCGGTGGCGATACCGAGCATCACCAGCGCCTGGCTCAGATAATTGAACACCGCCTGCAGCACGGCGCGGTGATCGCTGAGCGCACCCTTGGACTGGCCGGTCGAGCCAGAGGTGAACAATATCGTCGCTGAATCGTCGCCGGTCAGCACGGGCAGCGGCACCCTTGGCCAGCTATGCGTCACGGAAGCCATCGCCTTGGCGAGCGGCAGGAGATCGTCGATCTCGAACACGGGAATGGTCAGCCCCTCGATCGCGCCGAGCCGCTTGGTGCGCGAGGGATCGGCGAATACAAGGGTGCAGCCGACATCGTTGATCGCCTCAGCCAGCTCCTCGGACTGCCACCAGCCATTGAGCAGGCAGGCGATCCCCCCGGCCATGACGATCCCCATATAAAGGGTGATCCAGGAGGGGGAGTTGCGCATCGCGATGCCGACCCGCTCGCCTTTGATCAGCCCTTCGCCGACCAGGCTGCGTGCAACCTTCTCCGCCTCGGCATAAACCTCGGCGAAGGTCAGCCGCTCCTCGCCCGCGACGAGGAAGATCTTGTCCTTATGCTCGGCTGCATAATGCGCGAAATAGGCCGGCAGAGCCGCGGGGACAGTCGTGATCAGCGGCAGATCGACGCCGTCCAGCGTGATCGTGCCGAGCGGCAACGGCCCGCCCTCGCCGGTGAACATGGCCAGCCCTTCATCCATCCGCCGGTCAAGTTCGGTGCGCATCGCGTCTCCCCTTGGTCTTGTCGTTTGGGCTCTTTATGGAGGTCCGAACCCTTGGGGAAAAGCCTTGATCCTGACCACCCTTGCCGACGCCCAGAACCATATCCGGTTCGAGGACCTTCATCTCCACGCCGAGCTGTTCACGATTCACCCGTTCGGGCATGAATTCTCCATCAAATGGTATTCGATCGCCTATATTTCCGGGATCCTGATCGGCTGGTGGTATCTGCTCAAGCTGATCGCGACGCCGGGCAGCCCGATGGCCCGCCGCCATGCCGACGACCTCGTCTTCTACGCGACGCTCGGCATCATTCTCGGCGGGCGGCTCGGCTATGCGATCTTCTACGCGCCGAGCATGTTCGGCAATCCGGTGCAGATCCTGAAGCTGTGGGACGGCGGCATGTCCTTCCACGGCGGGATGATCGGCACCTCGCTCGGCCTCATCCTGTTCGCCCGCCAGCACAAGCTCAACTGGCTCAGGATTCATGATTATCTCGCCTGTTGCGTGCCGTTCGGCCTGTTCTTCGGCCGGCTCGCCAATTTCGTGAACGGCGAACTATGGGGCAAGCAATCCGACCTGCCCTGGGCGATCATCTTCCCGCGCACCGGCCAGGATATCGCCCGCCACCCGAGCCAGCTTTACGAGGCCGGGCTCGAGGGCATCGTCCTGTTCGCGATCCTGTGGTTCGCCTTTTGGAAGACCAAGGCGCGGTACGATCCGGGCAAGCTGGTCGGCCTGTTCCTGCTCTTTTACGGCCTGGCCCGCTTCACCGTCGAATTCTTCCGCGAGCCTGATTCGCAGTTCGCCGGCACATTCTTCGCGACGACCATCCATATGGGCCAGGTGCTGACCCTGCCGATGATTCTCGGCGGCATCTATCTGATCGCGACGTCGGCAAGGCGCCGCGAGCGGGTCGAGCCGATCGCCGGGAGCGAGAGCGTAGCGTGACCTTCTTCCTCCCCTCCCGCTTGTGAGAGGGGTCGGGGGAGGGCATGTCCGCCAACGAAACGAGCATGAATTGACAGGCCCTCCCCTAACCCCTCCCGCAAGCGGGAGGGGGATTGAGCCATCCCTCGCCGATCGACTTGCGCGCGCCATCACGCTCGCGGGCCCCATCTCGATCGCCCAGTTCATGGCCGCCGCCAACGCGCATTATTATGCGACACGCGACCCACTCGGCGCGAGCGGCGATTTCACCACCGCGCCCGAGATCAGCCAGATGTTCGGCGAGCTGATCGGCCTGTGGTGCGCCGATCTCTGGGACCGCGCCGGACGGCCCGATATCGCCTGGCTCGAACTCGGCCCGGGACGCGGCACGCTTGCCGCCGATGCGCTGCGCGCCATGGCGAAGGCCGGCCTCACGCCGCCGGTCCACTTCGTCGAGACAAGCCCGGTTCTCCGCGCCGCACAGGCCGAACGCGTCCCCGGCGCGACCTGGCATGATGAGGTCGCGACACTCCCCAAAGACCGCCCGCTGATCATCATTGCCAATGAATTCTTCGACGCGCTGCCGATCCGCCAGCTCGTCCGCGCCGGGGCCGGCTGGCACGAACGGCTCGTCGCCTGTCAGGATGTTCTGTTCCTGCCGATCGCTGGCAAGCAGGTGCCCGATACGATCATCCCACCTGCCCTTCGTAATGCGCCGCCGGGCTCGATCATCGAAACCTCGCCGGCGAGCGTCGCGGTGATGCGTGCGCTTGCCCAGACGATCGCCGCGCAGGGGGGTGCTGTACTCGCGATCGACTATGGCTATGAAGGGCCGGCGATCGGCGACACGCTTCAAGCGGTACGCGCGCACGCCTTCGCCAATCCGTTCGAGAATCCGGGAGAGCAGGACCTGACCGCGCATGTCGATTTCGCGACCCTCGCCGCCGCCGCGCTGGCTGAAGGGACGCACGCCTCGGCCGTCATCGGCCAGGGCGCCCTTCTGACCGCGCTCGGCATCGACGCGCGGGCAACCGCACTCGCCACCGCCGCGCCCGATCGAGCAGCGAACATCGCCGCCGACCGCGACCGGCTGACCGGCGCGATGGGCACCCTGTTCAAGGCACTTGCGATCACCTCACCGGCCTGGCCGAACCCGGCAGGCTTCGCATGATCACCTATCGCGACGCCCGCACGATCGACGGTCCCGCGCTTGCGGCAATGGCGCGGCGGTCTTTCACCGAGACCTTCGGCACGCTCTACCGCCAGTCCGATCTCGCCGCGTTTCTCGATGAGGCGTTCGGCGCCAACGGGCTGCCCTCGCAGCTCTCCGACCCGAATTTCGCCGTCCGGCTCGCGCTCGATGACGGCGAGATCATCGGCTTCGTCAAGATGGGCCCGGTCACCTTTCCCGGCGAATGGCGGCCCGATGCGATCGAGCTGTATCAATTCTATGTGCTCGGCCCGTGGCAGGGCCAGGGTGTCGCCCAGCAGCTGATGGAATGGTCGCTCGACCATGCCCGCAGCCACGGCGCCAAGGAGATCATCCTCAGCGTCTATGTCGACAATCACCGCGCCCGCCGCTTCTACGAACGCTACGGCTTCGGCGAGATCGGTCGCTATGCCTTCCGGGTCGGCGAGACGATCGACGATGACCGGATCATGCGGCTGGTGTTGTGACCACGGGCCCGGCCGAACCTGTTGAGGTCATCCGCGCCCGTTCGCTCGCGGGAGTGGCACATGGCTTTCTCGGGCGGCGCGGCGGCGTTTCGACCGGCGATTATGCCGGGCTGAATGTCGGCATCGGCTCCGATGACGACGCCGACAGAGTGGCTGAAAACCGGCGACGCGCGACTGAAGCAGTGCTGCCGGGCGCCCGGCTCGTCACGCTCTACCAGATCCATTCAGCCGATGTCGTCCGCGCCCTGACCGGGTTCGACGATCGCCCGCCGGGCGATGCGCTGGTCACTGATCGGCCCGGGCTCGCGCTAGGCATCCTGACCGCCGATTGCGCGCCGGTGCTTTTCGCGGACCGTGAGGCCGGCGTGGTCGGCGCGGCGCATGCTGGGTGGAAGGGCGCGATCGGCGGCGTGACTGACGCGGCGATCGGCGCGATGGAAAAACTCGGAGCGAGGCGCGATCGGATCGCCGCCGCGATCGGCCCCTGCATTGCAAGGGCGAGCTATGAAGTGGATGACGGTTTCGCCCACCGCTTCGAAGCTGACGATCCCGCCAATGAGCGCTTCTTCGCCCCCGGCAAGCCCGGCCACCGGCAGTTCGATCTCGAAGCCTATGTCGTTCACCGCCTGGCATCGGCCGGCATAGGCCGGATCGAGGCGCTCGGCCTCGATACCTGCGCCGATGCGGACCGCTTCTTCAGCTACCGCCGCGCCACGCTCCGGGGCGAGCCGAGCTATGGCCGTCAGATTTCGATCATCGGCCTTTGAGCATCTTCTGAAAGCTTGGCGCGTTAAATCCTAGGCACCGGCGAGTTCGGCCTGCTCCTTTTCTTTCTTCCCCGGCAAAGGCCGGGGCCCAGTTGGGGGACGCTGGTGATGGGCCTTGCCGACTATCATGTCTGTCATCCCCACTGGGCCCCGGCCTTCGCCGGGGAAGGAAAAAGCAGAAGCGGCGAGCGCATCTCGTGATTCAACCGCAGTCCGAATCGTCGCAATGTGCAAACCGGACGGAGTGTAAAAACTCCGGCCGGCTCTTTCACATGACGGTCGAAACCTCAGCGCTTCGCCCTTCCCTGTTCTTTCCCTGTTACGGGCGCGGCCTTCCCTGTTCCACGCCTGGCTCTTCCCTGTTATCGAATAACAGGGAAAGTGCGGAATAAGCCACTGAAATACCTTCGTAAAATAGCCATAAAATTGCCAAAAAGTGCCGAAATCGGGGCGAAAAATAAAATCTTCCCTGTTCTTTCCCTGTTAATTCGCCCGGAACAGGGAGAGAACAGGGAACCGAGGATCGCAAGATCCGGCCCTGCGCGGACCTCGATCGGCAATTCGGCTCAGATTCAAGCCTCGCAGGCGCTATCGACTCATCGCTGAGCAAAGTCGGACCGAACGTTTCACCCTGGAAGGAACGAGCACGGTCGCAGTCGGTTACGGTGCGAATAAGATCGCCATGAGCGAACCGCCTTTTGTTGCCGCAAGAGGTATCAAATGTGACTATCTCGCGTTAGGACTGACCCAATCACCTCTCACACGCAGGACTTCCCATGGCGATCAAGAACGAAACCGAAGCCGATCTCACCGGCGTCGCCGCGCGGACCAAGCCCAAGCCGTCCGTCGAAACAATCGGCGACCGCAAGCTCAAGCCCTCAACCCTGATGATGGGCCATGGCTATGATCCGATGCTGTCGGAAGGCTCGCTCAAGCCGCCGATCTTCCTGACCTCGACCTTCGTCTTCCCCAACGCAGCAGCGGGCAAGCGCCATTTCGAGGGCGTCACCGGCAAGCGGCCGGGCGGCGCCGAGGGCCTGGTCTATTCGCGCTTCAACGGGCCGAACCAGGAGATCCTTGAGGACCGGCTCGGCATCTGGGAGGATGCCGAGGACGCGCTTGCTTTCTCGTCAGGCATGTCGGCGATCGCCACCCTGTTCCTGTCGATGGTCAAGCCGGGCGACACGATCGTCCATTCGGGCCCGCTTTATGCCGCGACCGAGACGCTGATCGCGCGCATCCTCGGCCGCTTCGGCGTCCACTGGCTCGATTTCCCGGCGGGCGCGACCCGTGAAGAGATCGATGCAGTCCTCTCCAAGGCTGCGACCGGCCGTGTCGCGCTGATCTATCTCGAAAGCCCGGCCAACCCGACCAATGCCCTGGTCGACATCCAGGCGGTCGCCGCCAGCCGCGACGCGATTTTCAAGAATGCGGCCGAGAAGCCGCCGATCGCGATCGACAACACCTTCCTCGGCCCGCTCTGGCTCCAGCCGCTGAAGCATGGCGCCGATATCGTCGTGTACAGCCTGACCAAATATGCCGGCGGCCATAGCGATCTCGTCGCGGGCGGCGTGCTCGGCTCGAAGGAGCATATCAACACGATCCGGATGATGCGCAATACGATCGGCACGATCTGCGATCCCCACACCGCCTGGATGCTGCTGCGCAGCCTCGAAACGCTCGAGCTCAGGATGAGCCGGGCCGGCGAGAACGCGGTCAAGGTGTGCGAGTATCTGCGCACCCATCCCAAGGTTGAGCGGGTCGGCTATCTCGGCTTTCTCGAAAGCACCCCAGGCATGGAGCGCCAGGCCGATATCTATCGCCGCCACTGCACCGGCGCCGGATCGACCTTCTCGCTGATCATCAAGGGCGGCGAGAAAGAGGCTTTCGCCTTCCTCGACGCGCTCAAGATCGCCAAGCTCGCGGTCAGTCTCGGCGGCACCGAGACGCTCGCCAGCCACCCCGCCGCGATGACCCATTTGTCAGTGCCCGATGCGCGGAAACAAGCGCTCGGCATCACTGACAATCTGGTGCGCATCTCGATCGGGGTGGAGGATGCCGACGATCTGATCGCCGACTTCGAGCAGGCGCTGGCGGCTATCTGAGCGTCTTGCGGAAAAAACCGACGACCGCCGCGTCGAACTCGGCGTGAAAGGCGGTGCGGTCGAAACCGGGCGCGCTCTGGCACAGATAGGCGAGGCGCTCCTTCATCGCCGGGCTGCACGGTGCCAGAAAGTCGAAATGGCCTGCGTTCGGTACGAGATGATAATCGGATGGCGACGGCAGCGCGGTCGCCACCGCCTCGGCGTAAAAGGGGTGCGGCAGGATCTGATCCTCAGTGGCGCGCCAGAGCTGGACCGGGATGGTCACACCGGCAAGCCCGGCGCGGTCAAAGGCGAACCCCAAAGCCGGAGCGGCCACCGCGATGGCCTTGAGACGGTGATCGGCGGGCCAGTCGGTCGCGGCCATCGCCGTGATCGGGTGGGTGCCGATCAGTGAACAGTCGAAGAAATGGGGATGCGCGGCGCAATGGGGTGCGACCCGGCTGAGATCGGGCCTTGCGCCGGCAGCCGCCAGCACGGTGAACCCGCCCGCCGAAAAGCCAAAAGCACCGACTCGATTGGCATCGATCGCGGCGCGGCCCGACCACGTGCCGAGCATATAGCTCACCAGTTGGCTCAACTGCTTCGGCCGCGCCACGACATCGGTCGCATGGGTCTGGTCGTGCCAATTGTCGCCGGGATGCGTCAGCGCGGCGACCACGAAGCCCGCGTGCGCGAGCGCCAGCGCGGTATCATAATGGCCGGCATAGCTGCCGCCATTGCCGTGCGAGATGACGATCAGCGGCAGCCTGTGGCCCGTGACCGGGGCATCGGCCGCGACCTCCTGGGTGTAGAGGTCGATCGGCCGGGATGAAGCCGGAGCGGTGGTCGGATACCAGATGCCGATATCGGTCCCGTCCGCCTCCTGAAGATGCTGGAACCCGACGGACGGAGAAGAGGGCTCAGCGGCGGCCGCCCACGATGGGGGCATGGCCACCGCGAACAGGCAGGCGACGATCGGGAGCGTACGAAAAAGCCGGGGCATGAAATCCTCCAAAAGGGTGTTGGATGCCCGCCGGATGCGGCCCGTTTCACAGCTTGGCGAGCGCGACTTCGCCGATGGGCGAGCGGGTTCGTGGATGGCCGGACGGGTTTGCCGCCGGCCGCGCCCGCCGCTAGAGCGAAGCGATGGAGGCGCAGCACAGGGCAGCACGCAATGGCTCGGCCGCGAAGGTGGCGTGGGCGGTTGTCGCTGCCACCATTGTCGGCGTTTTCCTCGGCATTGTCGGGCCCTTTGGCAGCTATCTCAACGGCAGCGTTCTCACCCGCATCGCCTATTGGGTATTGTCGATGTGGCTTGGCGTCGCCTTTTATGGGTCCGCCTTCGTGCTGGCGCGGCTGCTGGCGGCGCGGAGCGGAATCCCGCTCTGGATCGCCACTGCCTTTCTGGTCATGGCCGCCAGCCTGCCCCAGGCGCTCGCGACCAGCAGCCTGGCGCTCTATTTCTGGCCGAATCTCGCGCAGCTGTCGCTGAGCCAGCTCGACTGGTTCATGCAGGTCCTGGTGCTCGCCGGCCCGGTGACCCTTGGCTATGCCTTCTGGACTGGCCTGTTGTCGCCGGCACGGGCGGCTCGCCCCACACTCGATCGCGCAGCCGGCGGCGAGCCGGACGACGCGTCTGGTCTGTTCGCCCTGCTTCCATCCCGGCTCGGCACGGACATTATCTGCATGGCGATGGAGGACCATTATGTCCGCGTGCACACATCACTCGGCTCCGACCTGTTGCTGATGCCGATGGCACGCGCCGTCGAGGATGTCGCGACGATCGAGGGCTGTCGCGTCCACCGATCCTGGTGGGTCGCGCGGTCGGCCGTCCTTCGCATCGACGGGCCGGCACGCACGATGCGGCTGCGTCTCGTCAACGGCATGCATGTGCCGGTCGCGCGCCGCACCGTCACGATGTTGCGCGGCCTTGGCTGGCTCGATCAGCCCGTGACCGCATCCCACATCTCAAGCGCGGCGAGATAGTCGGAGAGGGCGCTCGACGCGATCTGACGGTTCGGATTGGGGCCAGGTCGGACTTATTCTTTGCGCGATCGCATCCAGGGCCTAGGGTGCGCCGTACAGGAACAAGGTCGCAAGGCAGGCTTCGACCTCCGGGGGAAAATGCGATGACGATCTTTGTTCGACTGGCATGCGCTGCGGCGATGCTCGCTCTGGTGCCGGCTGGTGCCTCAGCGCAGCTCATCGAAAACCGCCTCAGGGGGATCGAAACCGTCGAGAAAATGAATGCCGCCTTCGCCGCGGGCAGCGTCCTCGTGCTCGGCCGCGAGCCGAAACCATCCGAGCCGTACCCATGGATCACCATGATGACGACCCCCGAATATGGCATGTCGGCACAGGTGTCGCAGGGCATCACCTTTCTCGACGCCGCCAAATTCCTGAAGATGCTGATCGCCAAACCGGCCGGTGCGGCGCTGCGCGCCGAGGCGATCGATAATGCCTATCTGGAGGTCTATGGGCGCCCGTCCACTGCGGTGGAACAGGCGAGCTGGGATGCTCAGGTCAAGGCGAGCAAGGCCTGGTTCGCATCGATCGTGGTGAAGGAGAGCGCCAAGCTCAACGCGTCGCCCGCGGAGCGCAGCGCCATGATCGCCCGCGCCTATCAAAGGGCCGAGGGCCGCGCGCCCTATGCCGGAGACGCGCAATTCTGGGGACCGAAGAACCAGCATTTCCGCGAAATCGTCGCGGCCGAACGCGCCTGGCTCTATACCGACAAGGGCGCCAATGAGCTGGTCGCCGTGGCGGGCCGGGCGTGGCAGGCGAGATATGGCACGCCGGCAACCGACGCCAACATCAAGGCGATGCTGATCAAGGCAACGCCGGCCAAGATGGTGTTCGCGGAGATGCTCGACAGCTCCAAAGCGATCAAGATCGCCCCCTGAACGGGCGGGGCCCGATCTCAGCGCGACGGACGCACTCTCAGCCGTCGCTGACCCGCTCGATATCGGCGCCGACCGCGCTCAGCTTCTCCTCGAGCCGCTCATAGCCGCGATCGAGGTGATAGACGCGCTGCACCTGGGTCTCGCCCTCGGCCGCGAGGCCCGCGAGGATCAGGCTCATCGAGGCGCGCAGATCCGTCGCCATCACCGGTGCCCCCACCAGCTTGTCGACGCCGCGCACGACTGCGGTGCGACCGCGGACCTGGATGTCGGCGCCCATCCGCGCCAGCTCGGGCACGTGCATATAGCGGTTCTCGAAGATCGTCTCGGTCAGCACGCTGGCACCGTCGGCAAGCGTCAGCATCGCCATGAACTGTGCCTGCATATCGGTCGCGAAGCCCGGGAATGGCGCGGTCGACAGCGTCAGCGGCCCAAGGCCGTTCTTCGCCTCGACATAGAGATTCTCGCCGCGCTCCTCGATGGTGACGCCCGCCTCGATCAACGCCGCCGCCGTCGCGCGCATATCGTCCATCTTCACGCCGACCAGTTCGAGCGCCCCGCCGGTGATCGCGGCGGCACAGGCATAGCTGCCGGCCTCGATCCGGTCCGGCATCACCCGGTAGGTGGCACCGTGGAGCCGATCACGGCCCTCGATCTCAAGGGTTTCGGTGCCGATCCCGGAAATCGAGGCGCCCATCGCGACCAGGCAGTTGCACAGGTCGACGATCTCGGGCTCGCGCGCCGCATTCTCGATGATCGAGCCGCCCTTCGCGGTAACCGCCGCCATCACCGCATTCTCGGTCGCGCCGACCGACACGATCGGGAAGGTCACCCGTCCGCCGGGCAGCCTGCCGCCGGGCGCCGTCGCCTTCACATAGCCCGCCGACAACTCGATCTCGGCGCCAAGCGCCTCCATTGCCTTCAGATGCAGGTCGATCGGCCGGTTGCCGATCGCGCAGCCGCCCGGCAGCGACACCGTCGCCTCGCCCGCGCGGCCGACCAGCGGCCCGAGCACCAGGATCGACGCCCGCATTTTCCGAACGATGTCATAGGGCGCCTCGGTCGCGGTCAGCTTGCCGGCGCGAATCGTCATCACCCGGCCGAAATCCTCAGGCCGCGCCCCTTCGATCTGAGTCGAGCAGCCGAGCTGGTTGAGCAGATGGCCGAAGCTGTCGACATCGGCGAGCCGCGGCAGATTGCGCAGCGTCACCGGTTCCTCGGTGAGCAGCGCGCAAGGCATCAGGGTGAGGGCGGCGTTCTTCGCGCCGGAGATGGGCAATTTGCCCGAGAGGCGATTGCCGCCGCGGATGAGGATACGGTCCATTGGCGGCTTCTATCGCCTGCGCGTCGCCGCGCAAGCGTTGCGTCCGTGCTCGAGCGCCGGCAACACCGCTGTACCAATGCTTGATCGATATTAATGCACTGATTCTCCAGCAATGCTCTGGCTGCCCCCGGGGTTTGGGGGGCGATTGAGTGCCGGGCAGCTGTTTCGCCGAAAAATTGAGTGCCATGGTCGTGTTGACGCCCGGCGAACATGCCGCCCTCGAAAAGCTGGAGGAGCGCGAGCGCAATCTGCGCCGCGGCGCGACCCTGCAGCGCGAAAATGATCCCGGCGCCGAGCTGTTCATCCTGCGCAAGGGCATGATGATGAGCTCGGTCCTGCTCGACGATGGCAGCCGCCAGATCCTGCGCTTCCTGTTTCCCGGCGACATGATCGCGGTCTCCGCGCTGGTCTATCGCGAGGCGCCGGAGACGATCACCGCGCTGACCGACGCTGTCGTCAGCCCGTTCGAGCGATCGGCGATGAGCCGGCTGATCAGCGGCCATCCAAGGCTCGCAGCATTGATCCTGGTCTATAATCAGATCGAGCGCGCCACGCTGACCGACCGGCTTGCCGCGCTCGGCCGCACCTCAGCCAAGGCCCGAGTCGCCGCGATCCTGCTTGAAATGTGCAACCGGATGCGGATGCTCGACAAGGGGCTAGGCAACAGCTTCACGCTCGGGCTGACTCAGGAGGAGATTGGCGATGCGACCGGCCTGACCGCTGTCCATGTCAACCGCATGCTGCGCCAATTGGAGGACGAGGGTGTGATCGCGCGCGAGGCGGGGCGCGTGACGCTGACCAATGAACGCGCGCTGGCGACGGCGGCGAATTTCGTCGATCGCAATGCGGGGCTTGATCTGAGCTGGTTGCCGGCCGGGCGATAATGATCCCCTAAAGGATCAGGCCTTTTCCAGCGTGCATTGCAGCGGGTGCTGGTTCTGCCGGGCGAACTCGATCACCTGCGCCACCTTGGTCTCAGCGACCTCATAGCTGAATACCCCGCACACCCCGACGCCCTTCTGATGGACGTGGAGCATCACCCGAGTCGCTGCCTCCATGTCCATCTTGAAGAAGCGCTGGAGCACCAGCACGACGAATTCCATCGGCGTATAATCGTCGTTGAGCAGCAGCACCCGATACGGTGTCGGCTGCTTGGTCCGGGTGCGGGTGCGGGTCGCGATGCCGAGGCCAGTGCCTTCGTCATCGCCGCCATCGCCGCCATCGCGGCGCTCGGCCATTGCCGTCGTGGTGGGGTCATTGATCATGTGAGGTCGAAAATATGGCACTCCCGGGGCCAAGGGCAAGGGGGTGTGAGCCCATCAACCCTGTTTCGGCCGCGTTTGCCAAATGAAAAGGGCGGCCCCGCGGGACCGCCCTTTCCGTTTTTTCGATCGTCAGCGTGATTTACGCGGCGATCTTCACCTTCTCGACGGCAACCGCAACGCGGTTCGAGATCGGCTGAGCGACCTCGCCGGCGAGCTTCAGCATTGCTTCGGTGTTCTTCGACGTCTGAGCGACGACCGAGTCGAATGCCGAGCGGACATAGTCGCTGTGCAGCTTGAAGAAGTCGGTCGGCGACTTGACGGCCGACAGGCTCTTCAGTGCGGCGGTCGCGCCTTCGAACTGCTTGCGGCCGTAATCCGCAGCGTCCTGGCCGAGCGTCTCGAGGCCCTTGGCAGCGATCTTGCCGGATTCGACGATCGCTTCGACATTGCCCTTCGAGAACTCATTGGCTTCCTCGAAAAGCTTGGTGCCCTTCTCGACGGCGGCCTTGGCGCGCTCATTGGCTTCAGCGAACAGGGTCTGCGCCTTTTCGGCGGCGTTCTTCAGATTGGCTTCCATGATAGTCACTTCCTTCTGGATGGTGGGAACCGTCGTGGGGGCGACGGGTGTTGGTGCTTCGACGATGAGTTCAGGCTCTGGAACAACAGGTTCTGGGCTCCCTGCGGGCTCGGCGGCCATTTCGATCACCGGCTCGGGCGTTACGGGAGCAGGCGCGGGCAGCTCGATCTTGGGCGCGACCGGCGCGATCGGTGCCGTTTCGACCTTGACCTCAATGGGCTTGGTCTCGACAGGTTTGATCGCGACGGGCGCTGGCTTGACCGGAACCGCAACGGCAGCCTTTGGCGCTGCTGCCACGACGGGCGGCTTCGTCACAGGCTTGGCGACAGCCACCGCCTTGGCCGGCACCTTTACGGGCGGCTTGGCTGCTGGCTTCGGCGTCGCCGCTGCCTTTGCTGTCGTACCGGGCTTGCGCCCCTTGCTGGCCATATCGGCCTCCTGCTGAATGCTTGCTGCACTGCAATATAGTGCCATGCTGCAGATTCCGCAAGGGTTTTGTTGCAGTGCAACATAACCGTAATGATTGTAATTTAAAGCTTTTCGGACAATTGTTTAGCGTGCCCTTACATAGGTTCCGGGCGCGTCTTCGATCGCCTTCAGACTCCCTTTTCCCGGTTTGCGCGCGCCCTTCGCCGGCACCACCGACTCATCCTGCGCGCGCAGCCAGCCGATCCAGTCGGGCCACCAGCTGCCCTTGGTCTCCGTAGCTCCGGCGACGAACTCGGCCAGCGTCTTCACCGGCGCGGGATTGAGCCAATATTGATATTTGCCGGCGGCCGGCGGGTTGACCACGCCGGCGATATGCCCGGAGCCCGCGAGCAGGAATTTCACCGGCCCGGCGAAATGCTCGGTGATGGTCCACACGCTGTCAGCCGGCGCGATATGGTCTTCGCGCCCGGCCTGGACATAGGAGGGTGTCGTGACGCGCCTGAGGTCGATCGGCGTGCCATGAACCGTGAGCGCGTCCGGCTTCACCAGCAGATTGTCGCGGTAGAGATCGGTCAGATAGCTCAGATGCCATTTCGCCGGCAGATTGGTCGTGTCACCGTTCCAGTGGAGCAGATCGAACGGCGCATAATCCGCCCCGAGCAGATAATTGTTGGTGACATAGTTCCAGATCAGATCGCGCCCGCGGAGCAGGTTGAACGTCAGCGCGAGATAGCGGCCGTCGAGAAAACCCTCGGGTGACAGGTTCCGGATCATCGCCAACTGCTCGTCGTCGATGAAGTTGAGCAGCTCGCCAGCGCGCGCGAAATCGATCTGGGCGGTGAAGAAGGTCGCGCTCTTCACCTTTTCGGCCTGTTCCCGCGCCGCGAGCACCGCCAGCGTCGCGGCGAGCGTCGTGCCCGCCACACAATAGCCGATGGCATGGACCGATTCGACCTTCAAACCTTCGCGAATCGTGTCGATCGCATCGATCTGCGCCTCGACATAATCGTCCCAGACCACATCCTTCATGCTCGCATCGGCCGACTTCCACGAGACCATGAAGACAGTGATGCCCTGATCGACCGCCCAGCGGATGAAGCTCTTCTCGGGCGTGAGATCGAGAATGTAGAAGCGGTTGATCCAGGGCGGGAAGATCACCAGCGGGACGGCGAGCACCTTGTCGGTGGTCGGGCTGTACTGGATCAGCTCGTAGAGCGGCGTACGCTTCACCACCTTGCCCGGCGTCGTTGCGAGGTTGCGACCAAGCTCGAAGGCATCGGGGTCGGTATGAGTCAGCTGCCCCTTGGCGATGTCGGCCAGCATATGCTGCAGGCCTTTCAGCAGATTCTCGCCGCCGGTCTCGATCGTTTTTTCGAGCACCTGCGGGTTGGTCGCCGGGAAGTTGCTCGGGCTCATCGCGTCGATAAAGCCCCTGGCGGCGAAGCGAAGCTGTTCCTTCTGCCGCTCATCGACACCCGGCATCGCGTCGATGCCCTGGAGCATATGGTCCGAAATCAGGAAATAGCTCTGGCGAATCCAGTCGAACACCGGGTTGTCGCGCCATTGCGGGGCGGCGAAGCGCTTGTCGCGGGCGTGCTTGTCATCGGCCGGCTGCGGCTTGGCGGGATCGAGAAAGCGCTGCCAGAGATCGAGGCTGTCAGTCCAAAAGGCTTCGGCCCGCTTGATGGTGGCGGGATCGTTGAAGCCCGGGATTGCCGGCAGGCCGAAATCCTGACCGGCAGTCGACGCAGCGGACAGGCCGCTTTCGAGCATCATCTGCTGCGCGCGACCCATCACCCAGGTCCAGTGCTGGAGCTCTTCGAGGCTGGGAAGCGCGCCTGTGGCCGCGGTTTCGGTCACTCGGTATCTCCAGTAATGGTCGCCGCCGTGCCGATCATCGCACAATCTCCTTTGGCGCACGCGTCTTTTGGTTTCACATGCGTCGGTCCCGTCTGGTATAGACGTTCGATGTCGCCTTTGCGACCATGAGGAAGTTCACCGTGTCTGATGATTTCTACCGTATCCGCCGCCTGCCGCCCTATGTCATTGCCGAAGTCAATGCGATGCGGGCAGAGGCGCGCGCGACCGGCGAGGACATCATCGATCTCGGCATGGGCAATCCAGATCTGCCGCCGCCGCCGCATGTGATCGACAAATTGTGCGAGGTCGCGCGCAAACCGGACGCGCACGGCTATTCGGCCTCGAAGGGAATCCCCGGGCTGCGCAAGGCCCAGGCAGGTTATTACAAGCGCCGCTTCGGCGTCGATCTCGATCCCGATACAGAGGTGGTCGTCACCCTCGGCTCGAAGGAAGGGCTGGCCAATCTCGCCCAGGCGATCACCGCGCCGGGCGATGTCGTGCTCGCGCCGAACCCGAGCTATCCGATCCACACCTTCGGCTTCATCATCGCCGGGGCGACGATCCGCAGCGTGCCGACCACGCCCGACGAGCATTATTGGGAAGCGCTCGAGCGAGCGATGGCCTTCACCGTGCCGCGTCCCTCGGTGCTGGTGATGGGCTATCCCTCGAACCCGACCGCCGAGGTGGTCGATCTCGCTTTCTACGAGCGGGTGGTGGCGTTCGCGAAGGAGCACAAGCTCTGGGTGCTGTCCGATCTCGCTTATTCCGAGCTTTATTATGACGGCTGCCCGACGCCCTCGATCCTCCAGGTGCCGGGCGCAAAGGATGTCGCGGTCGAGTTCACCTCGCTCTCCAAGACCTATTCGATGGCCGGCTGGCGAATCGGCTTCGCGGTCGGCAATCCACAGCTGATCTCAGCGCTGACCCGGGTGAAGTCCTATCTCGATTACGGTGCCTTCACCCCGATCCAGGCCGCCGCGGTCGCCGCGATCAATGGACCGCAGGACATCGTCGAGCAGAATCGCCAGCTCTATCAGCGCCGCCGCGACGTGCTGATCGAGAGCTTCGGCCGCGCCGGTTGGGACATTCCGCCGCCGCGCGCCTCGATGTTCGCCTGGGCGCCGCTGCCGCCTGCGCTCGCGCATCTCGGCAGCCTCGAATTCTCCAAGCAATTGCTGACCCATGCCAAGGTCGCGGTCGCGCCCGGGGTTGGCTATGGCGAGAATGGCGAGGGCTTTGTCCGCATCGCGATGGTCGAGAATGAGCAGAGGCTGCGTCAGGCCGCGCGTAACGTGAAGCGCTATTTGCAGAGCATGGGCGTCAATACCCCCGCACGCACCGGCTAGGCGGGATCGTCCCCCGATTGACGGCAGCCTCGCGCGCCGTCATCGGCTCGGGATGACCCGCCCCGGCTTTGCCTTCTCCACCCGCTTCCGCGTCCGCTATGCGGAGATCGACGGCCAGAAGGTCGTGTTCAACTCGCGCTATCTCGAATATGCCGATGTCGCGGTGACTGAGTTCTGGGAGTGGACCGGGATCGAAGCGGCGCTGGGCGAGGCCTGGACCGAGACTGAGTTCCATGTCCGCCGCGCCGAGATCGACTATCTCAGGCCCTTTGCGCTTGGCGACACGATCGAGGCCTTTGTCCGTATCGCGCGGATCGGCACGTCGAGCCTGACCCAGCGCTTCGAGCTCTGCCATGCGACGACCGGCGCGCTCCACACCGTGATCGACATGGTGATCGTGAATGTGCATCTGCCGAGCGGGCAGCCAAAGCCGATTGCCGATCCGGTCCGCGCCTTTTTCGAAGCGTTGCCCGCCGAGTAACTGGGCCGGCCGCGTGATCTCCTATTCCGCGGCGCGGATTTCGTGCTCGCGGTTCACATTCTCGGGCAGGGCCCAGAGCAGATCATGCTTGGTCAGCACCCGCCCGTCCCAGGCACGGACATCAATCGGCGCGATCGGCCGCATGTCGCGCGCGTCGACCAGCACCGGAGTCGCGACCACGCCGGTCTCCCAGCGTTCGCCCCATTGGCGCAGCGCGATCATCGTCGGCAGCAGCGCCATGCCCTTGTCGGTCAGCCGATATTCGATCTTGCGGCGATCCTCGGGCAGCGCGTCGCGCTTGAGGATGCCGTGCTCGACCAGCCGCGCCAGGCGGTTGGCCAGGATGTTGCGCGCGATGCCGAGCTCCGACTGGAACTCCTCGAAATGATAGAGGCCGTTGAAGGCGGCGCGCAATATGAGGAACGACCAGCGTTCACCCATCGCTTCGAGCGCCGCCGGGAGGCTGCATTCGGCCAGGTCACGCAGGGGTTCGCGAAGTTTGCCGTCCATAATTATCCTCACCGGTCCGCAGCGTATCGCATTTTCGTCGTCATGGAAACGCCATATAAGTTTTTAGTTGCAACTAGAGACCTAATGCACTAGGTAGTGATTCGCAACTGAAATTCACGGAGGACAGACAATGACCCGCTTTAGCCAAATCGCCGCCGCCCTTGTTGGCAGTGTCATGCTGCTCTCGCCGATCGCCGGCCAAGCCCAGGCACCCGCCGGCGGCTATTATACGGCGATCCCGGTCGCCAAGCCGACCAAGACCAGCCTCATCACCCACAGCACGGTGTGGAAGTGGAACGACAGCGCCTTCGTCGCCAACAAGGCGCCCGAGCGCGGGAGCATCGTGTGCGAGCTGATCGTCCAGCGGGTCGGCGCGCTCAGCGCGTTCACCGCCGGTGGCCAGGCGTTCGACGCCGATGCGCTCGCCAAGTGCAACGCGCGCGCCAAATAAGCATCCGCCAGACAGGCATCCCCTGGGCCGGCCGCGGTACGCCGCGGCCGGCTTTTTTGTGCCCTCACGGCAACGTCGCGGCGATTTCGCAATAGTATGTTGCAAAGCAACAGCGCTCGGCCCCATCTTGGCCCCGTGCTGCGCCAATATGAACTCGTCGATCGGGTCCTCGACTATGATCCGCAAGCCAATGAGGCATTGCTGAACCGCGCCTATGTGTTTTCGGTCAACGCGCACGGTACCCAGAAACGCGCCTCGGGCGATCCCTATTTCAGCCACCCGATCGAGGTGGCGGGCATCCTGACCGAACTTCACCTCGACGACGAGACGATCGCGACCGCGATCCTCCATGACACTGTAGAGGATACGGTCGCCACGATCGAGGAGATCGAGCGGCTGTTCGGCCCGGCGGTCGCGCGGCTGGTCGACGGGGTGACCAAGCTCTCGAAGATCGAGGCGCAGACCGAGAATGAGCGCGCGGCGGAAAATCTGCGCAAATTCCTGCTGGCGATGTCCGACGATATCCGCGTGCTGCTGGTCAAGCTCGCTGACCGGCTGCACAATATGCGCACGCTCCACTACATCAAAAACGAGGACAAGCGCCGCCGCATCGCCCGCGAGACGATGGATATCTATGCGCCGCTCGCCGAGCGGATCGGCATGTACGAGTTCATGAAGGAGATGCAGACGCTCGCCTTCCAGCAGCTCGAGCCCGAAGCTTATGAATCGGTCAACAAGCGGCTCCTGCAGCTGAAAGAGGGCGGCGGAGACCGCATCGCCAAGATCGGATCCGGCCTCAAGCTGCTGCTGTCGCGCCACGGCATCGAGGCCGATGTCTCGGGCCGCGAGAAACACCCCTATTCGATCTGGAAGAAGATGGCCGAGCGGCACATCAGCTTCGAGCAGCTCTCCGACATCATGGCGTTCCGCGCGATCGTGCCGAGCGAGGAGGCCTGTTACCAGGCGCTCGGCGTGATCCATCGGCGCTGGCCGATGGTGCCGGGGCGGTTCAAGGATTATATCTCGACGCCCAAGCGCAACGGGTATCGCTCGCTCCACACCACCGTCATCCATGCCGACAATACCCGGGTCGAGATCCAGATCCGCACCGAGGACATGCACAGCGAGGCCGAGCTCGGGCTCGCGGCGCACTGGGCGTACAAGCAGGATAAGGTCCGCCCCGAGACCCAGGTCAGCTGGATCCGCGACCTGATCGAGATCCTCGATACCGCCGGCAGCCCCGAGGAGCTGCTCGAGCACACCCGCATGGCAATGTATCAGGACCGGATCTTCGCCTTCACCCCGCGCGGCGAGCTGATCCAGCTGCCCAAGGGCGCGACGCCGATCGACTTCGCTTATGCCGTGCACACCGATCTCGGCGACCAGGCGGTTGGCGCCAAGATCAACGGACGGGTCGTGCCGCTCAAGACCGGGATCGACAATGGCGACCAGGTCCAGATCCTGCGCTCCAAGGCGCAGGAGCCGCAGATCAACTGGCTGAGCTTCGCCATCACCGGCAAGGCGCGCGCCGCGATCCGCCGCCATCTGCGCCACAAGGAGCGGGAGGAGAATCAGGCGCTCGGGCACAAAATCTATGACGAGATCGTCCAGCGCCTGCCCGCGCCGATCTCCGGCGAAGCGATCCGTGCCGCGCTCAAGCGGCTGAAGCTGCCCGACGAGGCCGCGCTGATGGAGGCGATCGCCCGGCGCCGCATCCCCGATGCGGCGGTGATGGAGGCGCTGATGCCCGGCTCGGTCGGCTCCGAGGCGCTGCGCGAACTGCCGCCGCAGACCAGCGCGATCTCGATCAAGGGGCTGACGCCGGGCGTGGCGTTCGATCTCGGTGAATGCTGCCATCCGGTGCCGGGCGATCGTATCGTTGGGCTGAGGCGCCCGAACGAGGGGATCGAAGTCCACACCATCAACTGCCCGATGCTGGCGACCAGCGACGATGCCGATTGGGTCGATCTCGCCTGGGGCGACAAGACCGATGGTGGCACGGCGCGGATCTCGGTCGAGGTCAAGAACGAGCCTGGCGCGCTGGGTGTGATCGCGACGATCATCGGCGCGCAACGGGCGAACATCGTCAATATGCGGCTCGATAACCGCGATACCGGGTTCCATACCAACACGATCGATGTCGAGGTGCATGATCTGCACCATCTGACGCGGGTGATCGCGGCGCTGCGCGCGGCCGATGCGGTGAGTATGGTGGAGCGGGTTTAGCGGCTTCCGCCCGGGTCGGGTGGCGGGTGGAAGCGGCTCGCGGCAGGCAGAAGGCATGGTTGAGTCCGATTTTTGTGGCCCGGCGTCGGCGCGCAATTTTAGTGCCGAAAGCCAAACGTCGCGGTGCCGAGCGGGCGCGCGAAAATTCCAGCCAAATGAAAGAACGGCGCGCACCACTGATACGACGCACCGTCGCTATGGACGATTTCAAGCGCGGGTTGAATCGCGTGGGCGAACCCGCGACGACAATGTTGGACGTTTGACATAATTCAGGGCGGATTTTGGCCACCGGAAAGGGGCTTATACGAGGGGAAGGTGCGGAAAAGCCGGGCTCCCATGTTGGAGAGTTTTGTCATGCCCCTCCCGGGCCTTTGCCGGTCAGGCCATGAGGCGGGGCGCCCCGAGGAGCCCGGAAAGCGCGGATTCCCAAGGGCTTTTTCGAAAATGTCAGGCAGGGCGCTGACATTTCCTATCTGTACAGAACATTGTACAGGTCTTGCGCAAATTGACTCCGCCATGGGGCGGATGGGTGTTGATCCGATCAGCCTATTCGCCCGGATATGGGTTGAAGGGATCCGGAGCGGTCCGCGAGGAGGTCTGTGGCGCTACTGCGAATTGCGGCGCTGTGGGTTCGCTGTTCATCAAGGCCGATGGCGGCTCCCGCGAGACCAGCGCGCTGAGGCCGGCCGCGATGCTGGGTGCGCCGAAGAGAATGAAACAACCGATCATGACGGTCACCGCGCGGCGCATCGGGACGCGCCCGGCCAGGAAGGTGTAGCCGAGGCCAGCGACACAGATCACTGCAACGGCGGTGGCGGCCGTGCCGAGCAACGCATGCTCGATCCACGTGATGCCCGCGACGATCGATGAAGATGATGCCGGACCAGATATCATGCCTGGCTCATAGCGTGTTTTCGATCTGGATTCACTTTAGGCCCGATCGACATTCAGCACCTCGGTTTGAGAGCGGGACCAGGATCTTCACGCGAAGGCGCGAAGGCGCGAAGAGCGCGCGCTGATAAGGAAGATCGTCCTTACGTCCGCTTCGACCACCCGGACGTTGGAGGAATGAACGCCCGCTCCAGGTGAACCCTTCGCGCCTTCGCGTGAACCCTTTACTGCGACACTGCATATAGCCAACCTTCCTGCCGAGGGGTTTCACCCGGGAATAGGCTGGGGAGGGGACGGGGTTGGGATCGGGACGTAAGCGCTAATTTCGACGCGCGGGGCCCATATCCGTCGCGCGATGGGCCGACAGCAGGTCCGTCAGGGACAATCCCTCAATGAGCTGGACGAGTTCCTGCTTGAGCGCCACCTCGACCGCCGACCGCTTGGCTTCCTCGAAACGCCACGGCCGTCGCGCATCAACGTCTTGTACCGTTTGCCGCATGAGCAGATCGAGCGTTCGCGGGATGGTGAGCGGATAGAAAGCGAAACCAAGGTGGAGGGATCGCGCGGACCGCGACTCGCACCGATGCCGATATCCCGCGGGAACGAAGAGAAGGTCGCCCGGCTCGAGCTCGATATCGAGCACTATCCCGGCGTCATCGCCTCCCCGTAATGCCGGCAGGCCGACAACCGGATTGATCACAGGCTCGCGCTCGATCACCCAGTTCTTTCTACCTTCGACCTGAAGGATAACACCGTCGGTGTCGTCGTAATGAAGGTCGAGAGCGCCCCCCGATCCGGTCGTGGCGAACGCCAATCCGACAATATGCTCGCCGGTCTCTTCGCTGATTGCGGCGCACAGGCGCCCCATCGCCGGAACATAGGGGTCTATACCATAGGCAATGATGCTGCCGCCTGAGGCCATCAATTGGGTGATAAGCTCGACTTTCGGCGCTTCATCGGAGTGGTAGAACAGCGGCGGCAGCGGCGCGCCCTACTTCGTCAGGCGAAGCTTTTTGGCAGGATAGGTTCCGGTCAGGACCGCGTCCATCAGGCCGTCCCAGTCGAGAAGCGCTGCATAGCGCCCGGCGCCCGCGCCGCGGATCAGCCTCGGCTCGCGCTGACGCAGGAGGTCTTTGAACTCCGGTACCGAGAGAGGCGCGACCAGGTCTGAAAGGCTGGATATGATGGCGATGGCTCCCTTCAGATACACGGATAAACCACGATATCGCCACGGCGGCGACCGACTTTACTCGCCGAAAGATAAGTTCGAAATTGCGGTAAAACTATAGTGACGCGTTGTAACGTCTTAATTCTGCGACTTTAATTTGGGGGTAATCGCACGTGTCACCGTAATTCTGACTGCCATAGGGTGCGGCCTCCCCATTCAAATCAATGCGCGAATAGACAATGCGTTCCGCCTCTGCTGTCTCCGCAGCAATTTACAGGCCAAGGTGCGTCTTGGCCGCTAAAGTGATGAGCCCACGCTCAAAAATGCCCTCAGCTATCGCGCTTTTCAACCCTGAAATATCTGCGATTCTCAGCGCGAATGGGCCTATGTCATTTGTAATTATCTCTGAAATACGTTCGGATCTCTCCTCGTCCGGAAACATATCATTTTCTAGGTCAAATATTTTACCTATCTCGTCCTCTAGAGATGGGAAAACTCCGTCCGCGCGAATTCTAATCGGGAATTTATGTTCCTTTGGAGTAGGCATCCCTTCGATATTCATGCCCAGCGGCGCGCAGCATATATTCACGTAATATTTCAGGCTATAGTTCGATTTCTGTAAATCTATCGCAACCACATTATCTTCATTTGAAAAATGCCAAGACCATCCCTTTCTCTTGAAGCCTAGTTTGCTTAGAGAAAATATCACTGTCCGCTTAAGATCTTCCTTAATCATGGCCCTCTCTTACATGTTACGACGCCGGATTACCCCATGCGATTCTTTTCGGCTCTAGTCATCGTGAGCGGATAGCCTCCATCCATTAGACGTCCATTCCGCCAGCCAGCCAGACTTAAGATCGCCTAAGCTAGCGAGATTCGGCTGCCTCTCTATTAAATGCTCCAAACCCACCACTTCAAAATCCGAGCAGTCTTCTGGATGGTCATGTTCTCCGCACACCAGCTGCCAAACACCATCTGAATGATGGATCACGACCTCTATCTGGCGTTCGTTCTTAAACACATGGGCACATACAATGGCGGTCGTTTCAGTCATGGTATCCAGTTTCGTAGGATGGGGGGCACCCATTCAGTTCCCAAGTCCTTGGCACCCTTACTCGAATTACACGGGACACAGGCAGGCTCAAGATTTTCTAGATTTGTCGGGCCACCTTTAGCGTAAGGAACGACATGATCAGATGCCGTGGCAGTAGGCTCTCCACAATAGGCGCAATTAACACTACCATCCGCTTGTCGCCCCTTGTCGAGCACTTGCTGTCGCAACTCGCCCCTTGCAAATCTCGGCCCTTGGGCAACGGCATCTGCGGCAGCCTCAGCACCGAGTTCAGCCCGCCGCGCATTTCGGGCAGCACGGACAGCGATCCACCCTTCGCCGAACCCAGCAGTGGCAGCGCCCAGGAAACCGCTGAACGCGACGTCCCCCCAATTGACACATGCGAAGCTCCCATCCCCGAAGGCCAGCTGTATACCCAGGTCTGTGAGAGCGCCCGCTGCGGCGCCTCTGACGAGGATCCAGATAAATTTGCCATGCGGATCGGTATTTTTGAGCGGGTTCCCCAGCGCATAGCTGTACGGGTTGCTCCCGCCGCTCAGCCCGATCGGGTCAGCCTGAATATAGCGCCCGGTTGTCGGATCATAATCGCGATATTGATTGTAGTAGAGATCGGCCAGCGTCAGGGTCTGGCCTGGGAACCCGACGGGCGTATAGCCGGTCGGCGCCGCCAGATTGCCCGCGCTGTCGGTCATGGTGATCGGCACGCCGAGATGGTTGCCATGCACCCAGGAGAGCGTCCCGGCCGTGCCGGTCACGACCGCCAGCGGCGCATAGCCGCCGACCCCATCGTCCCCGCCCCATGGTTGGTCGCCTCCGACCTCAGGGCTCAGCCAGATCGTCTCCGCCTTCACGTCGGCGGCCGAGACGCCATATTCGCCCATCATCCGGCCATCGCCGTCATAGATATATTGGCGCATATCGGCGGACGTTCCGGCCGAGACGCGGTCGTCGAGCCCGTCATAGGCATTGACCAGGCTGGCGCCGCCCGTCGTCTGGTAGCTGATCAGCCTGCCATAGCCATCATAGCCAGCTGTGATCGCCGAGGTCGGACGCGTTTCGCCTAGCGTGTTGCCGCGGGCATCATAGGCGATCGCCCTGGTGCCGCTTGCATCGACCACTGACGCAAGCTGGTTCGTGCCGCTGTTGAGCGTATAGACCGCAGTCGAAACCGGGAGCGTATCAGTTGGATTGGCGCGCTGCTCGACCCCCGTCCGATTGCCGTTCAGGTCGAACCCGAAATCCTGCCGCCGGATACTACCCGACGCCAGAACGCTCCGGGTCAGGCGATTGACCGGATCATAGACATAGGTGGCGCTGCGCGTCGGATCGACGCCGTCGGCGATCGACGTGATATTGTCGTCATTGTCATAGCCATAGGTGAGCAGCGAAAGGTTCGTGCCCCCGGCCGTATTATAGAGCCGCTTGCTGGCCAGCCGGCCGTCATTGCCCCAGCCCTGCGCCATGGTCAGGCCATTGCCGAGCGTGGCGGACAGGAGCGACCCAAACGCCTCATAAGTGATGCCGGAGGCCAGGACAGTGTCCGTGCCCGCCGCAGTGGGTCGGGTCTTGATCGTCGTTACCTGTCCCCGGGTATTGCGCGTGTAGCTAACCACGCGTCCGGACGGATAGGTGATGCTGGTGATCCGATCGGCCAGATCATAACTATATTGCAGATCGGCCGAAACGGTGGCCCCGATCACCTGCTCCTTGATCAACAGATTGCCGCGATGATCATATTTGAACTTTGTCGGGCTGGTCGCCGCCCCATTGACGATTTTTCCGAGCCTCCCCACGCCATATGATCCGGCGATACCGGCGATGTCGTATCTATATACAAGCGTCTCCGCCGCGGGACGCCCGACGGGCGTCTTCTGCGTTATACGGCCCAGGGCATCCCGGACGAGATCGATGCGCTGACCCCGGCCATCGATCTCGGCGATGCGGTCCCCGGCTGCATCGTAATAATAGGTGGATGTCCCCCGATCGAGGCTGATCTCACGGATCACGTCACCAAAGCCGTCGCGAATGAACGTCGTAGCGATCGACTTTGCATCGGTGAAGGATGTCGCATTGTCGCGAGCATCATAGTTTGTGCCCGTCGTACCCGAATCAGGCGCCAGCGCGGATTTCAGGCGGTTCAGCCCATCGAAAGCCAGAACCGTCGCGTTCGAGCGGCCCGCCGTAACGGTGATAGCGCTTCCGGGGCGGTCATATGCCAAGGTCGCCGTGCGGCCCGGCCCCAGCGTGGTCGCCAGGAGCCGCCCGAGCTCGTCGAACGTCCTGGTGATCTGGCGCGCGGTAGTGGTGTCGCCACGGATGACCTTCTCAGCAGTGACGTTGCTGATCCCGTCATAGTCATAGGTGATCTTCTCGGCGCCGAGGGAACCCACCGAGGTCACGCGGCCGGCCGGATCATAGCCTATGACGATCGCTTTTGTGGCCGGCTGTGCGACGCTCGTCACGCGACCGTCGACGTCATAAGTAAGTGTTGTCGTCGCGTCGCCAGAAGCGCCGGCGGGGTCCTTGACCGTGATGGTCTTCACCCGGCCGAGCGGATCATAGGTGTAGAGCGTGTCGATGCCGTTCGGGTCGGTCATCTTCCCCGGCCGGCCATCGACATCGTAGTTGGCGAAATAGGTTACGTGACCGAGCGCGTCGGTTGACGTCTGCAAATTGCCGCTTGTGTCATAGCCGAAGTTGGTGATGTCGTCATGACCGGTCGCGTCCAGGCCTTTGGGGCCGTTGATCGACAGCAATCGGCCGTTGCTGTTCCAGCCATAGGTCCAGCTCCGGGTCTGGCCCGCGGTCGAATAGGGTATCGTTTGGGTCGTGGCGTCGGTTTCGGTGCGAGACTGGAGACGGCCTTGTGCGTCGTAAACAAAATCGACCGTCAAATTGGGATATACTATATGACTAGGCAGCTTTCCGGTTGCCTCCCAGCTTGCGGTGATCGATTGAGCGAGCGGCGTCCCGGCGCCCTTAACCGTGCCCGTCCTGTTTCCGCGCGCGTCCCAAGTATAAGATGTCGAGGCGTTCATGTCGTTGGTTGCCGACGACACGAATCCGTCGCTTCCATAGGTCAGGCTGGTAGCGGTACTCGGACAGTTGGTACTGGCGACGCCGGTCGCACCTGCCATCTTCTGATCGTACGTCGCCAGATCGGTCCGCGAATAGGTATAGATCCCCTGCTTGCCCAACGGATTGGTAACGGTGCGGGTAAAGGTGTTACCGGAGCTACCATAGGCGACCTGATATCGCTCTACGCCACCCGCCAGGCTGCTCTCAGTTGCGCGTCCGTAATTATCGTACGTTACGGAAAATTGCTGAACCGCAGCGGAATCGGTTATACCGGTTACCATCCATGGGAAGAAAGCGCTGCCGTATTGGTAGGTTCTTGAATCGAGAGCGACTGAGTTCGTATCTTTTATTACGTACCCCGAAAGGGACGTCGCCACGTTCGCTTGCTGGCTATTATAGTTATATTGTATGCTGTTTCCATTAGGCAAATGAGCAGCCGAGATTTCCGGCGAGCCGCCATCGGTATCGGTCATCCAATCGAACGTTATCGCCTTGCCATAGTTGTCGGTTACGCTTTGAAGGCGGCCCGATGAACTATATGACAGGATGAGCGATGCGCCATATCGATCCACGATCTGCGTCGGGACAGCGCGATAATACGACCCTAGCGTCGCGTCAGGAAAGGATTGAAACGTGAATGTTCGTCCGTCGGAATCCACGACCTTCCAGTGGGTAACCTGTCCATATAGCGGGGTCGCTCCAATGGGATCTGAAGTCCATTCGTCAAGAAAGGTAAGCGTATAATCCGTTTGCGGATTCGGTCTTGATGCCGGACGATAGGGCACCATCCCACTGGCCTGGTGCTGAAACACATAAGCACCTCCGCTCGGCGTCAGCAGCGTGACCAAGCTACCATTGGCCGCATATGAACTTTGGTTCATCTGGATTTCGAACTGGAAATCAAAATTCCAGTTCGCCAGTCCAACAATAGGGCCTACAATCGAGTTACCCACGCCGCCGAACGACGTTGAGTTATAGAGCCGCCTTAGCCTCAACTGGCCATCCGCCGTGGAATAGTCTGTATTTTCGAAAAGCTTTGAACCGCTCAGCACATCTATTGGATGAGGCGTTCGTCCACCCGTGGGTTTTGCGCAGTCGTCAGGCTGATGTGGATCATCCGGGGCGCGACCATCATAATCTTCCGCGCCCGCTATGCACTTGCCCGGAAACGCCAAATGATCGGTTGAGGCGCTGCAGGCGAAATGGAACCCGCTGCTACGGTAAAATGTACCTTTCTGTACACTACAACCCTTTATCCACCAAAGGTCAGTATCGTTCATACCAATAACCTGCCCGCCGCCCTGAAACTGGGCCGCTTTCGCAGCACATGCTTCGGAAGCGCTCGCATAATGGCAGGTGGAATCGTAGTCGGGCGCGGGGTTCAACGGATCATGGACGGCGCTGGAACACCAAACGCCGGTGGGTGCCGGTGGGGTTTGCGCGTGGGCAGCAGCCGGAAGTTGAAAGCTTAGAAAGAAGGCAAGCAAGGCGGCGACGATATTAATCCGCGTAAGGAAACGCTGTGCAATCTGAGCGATCACTGCCCGAGTCTTGCTTTGCTGCATCATTACCCCCCTGCCAATTGCGCGGAAGCGTAGGGCGAACCACTGATCTGGGTCCACTCCAAAAAACTAGCGACGCCAACATTTTACGCAGCGTAAGACACAGTCGCCTTGAGGTTACGGTGTTTTCCCACAAGGTTTCTACACAGCCAATCTCTCCAATAATATCTATAAATTTCAGCGCGTTGCGCTCACTCGATACGTTGCCCGCCCTGTAGCCAACCTGGCTGACCTACAAGCGCCGAATTAGAACCATTTTGGCTTGATCTTCGATCCGCGCATTTCGCGGCGGAGAGTTATACCAAGTCCCATTAGTCAGAACTCCTTTGCCCAGTTGCGCATGCCGATAGACATGATGCGCCATGGCTGATCGACGAGCTTGTTCCAGGCGTCGCAACAATGGTCGACGATGTCCTTTTCGGAAG
>Ga0307508_10001243_pt1 | contig 29109 bp, 31 predicted proteins | sample 9_EM_MG_FD_203089 | JGI IMG/M metagenome (GOLD analysis project Ga0307508, IMG submission 203089) | Populus trichocarpa ectomycorrhiza microbial communities from riparian zone in the Pacific Northwest, United States - 9_EM | ecosystem: Host-associated > Plants > Roots > Unclassified | place...
GACGGCTGCCAGCGCGTCGGGGCGGCGGTTCATCATGCTCCTGAGGTTAGGAAGCGCGGGAAGAAAGAGCTCGCGGATTTCGGTCGTGGGTGTCTGCGGGTCGGTGGGGGCTGGTCGCGCAGTTCCCCGCGCCCCTAAAGGCCTCAGCGGAACGCTTCTGGATTGATGCCCAAGAGAGTGGTCAGGGCCTGCGCGCCCAGCGCCGTCACCTTTACCGCTCGGGTCGAGCCGATGCGGGCGCACCAGCCCTCGGCCAGGGCGTGGGTGCACAGGGCCGCGCCCGCGACGCCCGCGAGGTGGGGGCGGCGTTCGGTCCAGTCGAGGCAGGGCCTGGCCAGGGGGCGTCGGCCCTTGCGGGTCAGGGGGATGCCTGCCTTGTCGAACCAGCGAAGGCCCGCCTCCGTCAGCGCGAACCCCGTGTCCTGGGTCAGCAATTGACGGGACGTCAGTGCGTCCGTCACCGCGATGCCCAGCCGCCCGGCCAAGTGGTCGTAGCACGTGCGGCCCCGGGCCATCGCAGAGTTGGCGCTCGACTCGCGCAGCCCGCGTGGGCGTACGGGATCGGACGGCGTCACATGCGCAGCCAAGTCCTCCACCAGCTGGGCGACTTGGGCGTCGGCCAGGCGTACGTACCTGTGGCGGCCCTGGCGTTCCTCCGTCAGCAGTCCGCCCGCGACCAGCTTGCCCAAGTGCTCGCTCAGGGTCGAGGCGGCCACTCCCGCGTGCCGGGCCAGCTCACCCGCGGTCCAGGCCCGTCCGTCGAGCAGCGCCAGCAGGCACGCGGCGCGGGTCTCGTCGGCGAGGAGTGCGGCCAGCCGGGCCAGCTCCGCGGCCTGGGGATTCCTGGAGGTCATGTCTTCCAGCATGGGCCCCGGACACTTCGGCGCCCGCCGAACTATGCGGAACGCCGCTCGTACTGTTGGGTCAGCCCGTCGAGCAGGGCGGCGAGGCCCGTCTCGAAGGCGCGCTCGTCGATCTTCTCCTGCTGTTCGGCGAGGAGGTGGGCCTGGCCGAGGTGGGGATAGTCGGCGGGGTCGTAGGCGCTCGCGTCGTTCACGAAGCCGCCCGCGAAGGAGCCGAGCGCCGAGCCCATGATGAAGTACCGCATCAGCGCCCCGATGGACGTGGCCTGGGCCGGTGGCCAGCCCGCGTCGACCATCGCGCCGTAGACCGCGTCGGCGAGGCGCAGCCCCGCGGGACGGCGGCCGGGGCCCTGGGCCAGGACCGGGACGATGTTCGGGTGGTCGCGCAGGGCGCTGCGGTAGGAGACGGCCCAGTCGTGCAGCGCGGTCCGCCAGTCGCGGCGGTCCTCGAACATCGACAGGTCGACCTGCGCGCTCACCGAGTCGGCGACCGCCTCCAGGAGCTCGTCCTTGGTGCGGAAGTGGTTGTAGAGGGACGGGCCACTGACGCCCAGTTCCGCCGCCAGCCGACGCGTGGACAGCGCCGCGAGGCCCTCCGCGTCCACGAGCGCGCGTGCCGTCTCGACGATCCGGTCGGTGCTGAGGAGGGGCTTGCGCGGTCGGGCCATGGCGCACATAGTAGGGCTGCGCCACAGAAACTAGCAGTGCTAATTTAAAGGTGTCGCGTTCAGCCGCTCTCAAGTGAGGTGATCTCGTGGTCGACCTGGGGCTCAGCGAGGAGCAGACCGCCGTACGGCAGCTGGCCCGGGACTTCGTGGCCCGCGAGATCGCCCCGCACGTCATTGCCTGGGACCGCGCGGAGGAGGTCGACCGCGCGATCGTGAAGAAGCTCGGCGAGGTCGGCTTCCTGGGGCTGACGATCGACGAGGAGTACGGCGGCTCGGGCGGCGACCACCTCGCGTACTGCCTGGTCACCGAGGAGCTCGGGCGGGGTGACTCCTCCGTGCGCGGGATCGTGTCCGTCTCGCTGGGGCTGGTCGCCAAGACGGTCGCCGCCTGGGGGAGCGAGGAGCAGAAGCGACAGTGGCTGCCGGGGCTCACCTCCGGTGCGTACGTCGGCTGCTTCGGTCTCACCGAGCCGGGCACCGGCTCCGACGCGGGCAACCTCGCCACCCGTGCCGTACGCGACGGCGACGACTACGTCATCGACGGCACCAAGATGTTCATCACGAACGGCACCTGGGCCGACGTGGTGCTGCTGTTCGCGCGTTCCACGGACGCCCCGGGGCACAAGGGCGTCTCCGCCTTCCTCGTCCCGACCGACACCCCCGGCCTCACCCGTCGCACCATCCACGGCAAGCTCGGCCTGCGCGGCCAGGCCACCGCCGAACTGGTCCTCGACGGGGTGCGCGTCCCCGCCTCCGCCATGCTGGGCGAGGAGGGCAAGGGCTTCTCCGTCGCCATGTCCGCGCTGGCCAAGGGGCGGATGTCGGTGGCCGCGGGCTGTGTGGGCATCGCCCAGGCGGCGCTGGACGCGGCCGTCGGGTACGCGGGCGAGCGTGAGCAGTTCGGAAAGCCGATCGCGGGCCATCAACTCGTCCAGGAGCTGATCAGCGACATCGCCGTGGACGTGGACGCGGCACGGCTGCTGACCTGGCGGGTCGCCGACCTGATCGACCGCGGCGAGCCCTTCGCCGTCGCGTCCTCCAAGGCCAAGCTCTTCGCCTCCGAGGCCGCCGTACGCGCCGCGAACAACGCCCTCCAGGTCTTCGGCGGCTACGGCTACATCGACGAGTACCCGGCGGGCAAACTGCTGCGCGACGCCCGCGTGATGACCCTCTACGAGGGCACGAGCCAGATCCAGAAACTGGTCATCGGGCGGGCGCTGACCGGGGTTTCGGCTTTCTGAGTACCGACTGGGTACTTGTACGGATGTGGCACGGGCCACCTCCGCCGAAACTCGTCCCCATGAGTGACACACCGGGCAAGCAGCAGAACACGGCCGCCTTCTACGGCCAGGCCGTCGCGTCCTTCTCCATCGCCATGGCCGCCACCGCCATCGGCATCTTCAAGCTCGGCGCGGACGCCTGGGTGCGGGCCTTCCTCGCCATCGCCGTCCTGTACCTGGTCACCTCCGCCTTCACCCTCTCCAAGGTCATCAGGGACCGGCAGGAGGCGGCCGCGCAGCCCGCCTACCACCCCTTCGAGAAGCTCTGAGACGGGCGCACTAAGCGCTCGCTCAGCTTCGGCGGTATGGTGGTGCCTCGAACAGTGGAGAGGGGCGTGCGATGAGTACGGCGGAGGAGACGGCCGACGGCGAGACGTCGGCGTGGGGCGAGGTCACGCCCGACGCGGCGCGGCGGCTGCTCATCGCCGCGGTGGAGGCGTTCGCCGAGCGCGGCTACCACGCCACCACGACCCGGGACATCGCCGGCCGGGCCGGTATGAGCCCGGCCGCGCTCTACATCCACTACAAGACCAAGGAAGAGCTGCTCCACCGCATCAGCCGGATCGGCCACGAGAAGGCGCTGGAGATCCTCCGGGTCGCGGCCCGCGGTGAGGGCACCGCGACCGAGCGGCTCGCGGACGCCGTGAGCTCCTTCGTCCGCTGGCACGCAGGGGGCCGTACCACCGCCCGGGTCGTCCAGTACGAACTGGACTCCCTCGGCCCCGACGCCCGCGCCGAGATCCTCGCGCTGCGCCGGCAGTGCGACGCCGAGGTGCGCGGGATCATCGAGGACGGCGTGAGCTCCGGCGAGTTCGACGTGCTGGACGTCAGGGGCACCACCCTCGCCGTCATGTCGCTCTGCATCGACGTGGCCCGCTGGTTCAACGTCGAAGGACCCTGGACGCCCGACGAGGTCGGCGCGCTCGACGCCGACCTCGTGCTGCGGATGGTGGGGGCGGCGAAGTAGCCGCCTACAAGTAGTACCGGGACACCGACTCGGCCACGCACACCGGCTTGTCGCCGCCCTCGCGCTCCACGCTGAAGCCGACGGTGACCTGGACGCCGCCGGGCACGTCGTCGACACCGTTGATGGTGGCGGTGGCGCGCAGCCGGGAGCCGACGGGGACGGGCGCGGGGAAACGCACCTTGTTCGTCCCGTAGTTGACGCCCATCTTCACGTTCTCGACCTTGATCAGCTGCGGCCCGAAGAGCGGCAGCAGGGAGAGGGTGAGATAGCCGTGGGCGATGGTGGTGCCGAAGGGGCCTGCGGCGGCCTTCTCCGGGTCGACGTGGATCCACTGGTGGTCGCCGGTGGCGTCCGCGAACAGGTCGATGCGCTTCTGGTCGACCTCCAGCCAGTCGGTGTACCCCAGCTGCTCGCCCACCGCCGCCTTCAGGTCGTCGGCGCCTGTGAAGATCCTCGGCTCTGCCATGTCCCGGCCTCCTTGCCAGTAAGTCTAAGCGACTGCTTAGCATGGTCGGCCGGGGATCCCCTGTCAACGGACCGCGGTCCGAGCGGCATGGGTAGGGTTCGAGGGGTGCCTCAGATTCCCGAGAAGATCCATGAACTCACGGTCGGCCAGCTCGCCGCCCGCAGCGGCGCCGCCGTCTCCGCCCTGCACTTCTACGAGTCCAAGGGCCTGATCAGCAGTCGCCGCACCACGGGCAACCAGCGCCGCTACTCCCGTGACGCGCTGCGCCGGGTCGCGTTCGTCCGGGCCGCGCAGCGCGTCGGGATCCCGCTGGCCACGATCCGCGACGCCCTCTCCGAACTCCCCGAGGAACGCACCCCCACCCGCGAGGACTGGGCCCGCCTCTCCGAGGCCTGGCGCTCCGAACTCGACGAGCGCATCAAGCAGTTGAACCGTCTCCGCGACCACCTCACCGACTGCATCGGCTGCGGCTGTCTCTCCCTCGACACCTGCGTCCTCTCCAACCCGGACGACATCTTCGGCGAACGGCGGTCGGGGTCGCGGTTGTTGGTGGAGCGGGCGGCGGACCGGCAGAAGGACGGACGCGGGGAGCGGCAGCAGGCGTCGGGGGAGTGCTGCTGAGGGGGAGAACGGCGGGTGGTGACTTCTCGGCCTGCCCTACGGACTCGGCCTGCCCTACGGACTCGGCCTGACCTACGGCGAGCGCTGGGCCCACCCGTACTGGACCAGTGCCTCGGCGACCAACTGAGCGTTGGAGGCGGCCCGTTGACCGTCCGGCAGGAACAGGGTGTCCTCCAGGCCGATCCGGGTCGCGAGCCCCAGCCGCCCCGCCAGCCGCAGTACCGGCCAGGCGCCGCCGTCCTCGCCGTGCAGCAGTACAGGGCGACCGTGGGCCGTACCGAGATCGCCGAGAAGCCCGCGCGCCGAAGCCTCCGCCGGGTCCGTCACCTCCGCGAGGACGCGCAGCACCTTCGGCCCGAGCGGTGACACCGCGAACCTCGCCGCCCCGTCCGTGCCCGACCAGATCCCGGCCTCGACTCCGACGCCCAGGTCGATCAGCGCGGCGGCCACCTCCTCGGCACCCGGCTCGTGCCAGTTCACCGAGGCGTGGTCGGGCAGTACGGTCCAGCCGCAGACGCGAGCGATCCGGGCCGTGGGGTCAGGTTCCGCCCAGGCGCCGGTGGTCACACCGACCGGGACCGACACCCGCGCACGGATCGCCTCCAGCGTCGCCGCGACCACGCGGGGCGACACGCTGTCCTGTCCGCAGGGCGTCTTGGGGTGGACATGGAGGTCCGTCGCACCCGCGGCGACGGCCTCGGCGGCAGACTCCGCCATGGCCTGGGGAGTGAGCGGCACCGCCACCCCGTCGGCGGCACCGCGCGGACCGTTGAGACACACCTGCACCATTCCTCGATGGTGCCGGACGGCACTGACAAACAGGGGGTGCGGCATCCCCGGCGCACCCCCGCCAGGTGCTACGCCGACACCAGCAGCAGCCGCCCGCGCCTGGCGTCCGCCAGGGCTTCGGGTGTGAGCACGGGCCGCGGCACCAGGATTCCGCATTCCGCGCAGACCGGACCCGTCGAGGGTTCGTGGTCCAGTTCGTACTTCCAGACGAGCCGTTCCCCGTCGCATGCCGGGCAGACCGCGCCCGGTTCGCGCTCCAGCGCGGAGATCAGCCGGCGCAGCACCTCGCCCAGCGATTCATCGGGGTGGACCCGGGGGTCGTCGCACCATGCGACACCGAAGCCGCCCCAGGTCAGCCGGTGCCAGTCGTCCACACTGCCCGGCCTGCGCAATCCGTCGTGCTTTTCCTTCTTGCGCCGCTCGGCGAACTCGACCTCGTAGGCCAGCCAGACCGAACGCGCCTCCTCCAACTCCTCCAGTGCGGCCACGAGCCGCGCTGGGTCGGGGGAGCGGTCCTCGGGACCGAATCCCGCCCGGGAGCACAAATGGTCCCAGGTCGCCCTGTGTCCGTAAGGAGCGAACCGCTCAAGGCACTTACGCAGCGAGTAGCGCCGAAGCGCCAGATCGCACCGCGGGTCTCGCACCTGTCTCGCCAGACTCCGGAAACCGGCCATCGCCCTGCACCTCCGTCACACCTGCACCTGTACTTCGGTCACTTCGGCGTTGTCGCCGCGCGGACTTCGCGCGACGTTGCCGAATAGACGTATCGACAAGCGATTTGGCTCCATCCGATTTCCGATGCCCCCCATAAGCGCGTGCACCCCTGCCAAAACTTGACGCATGTTCATCTTCAATCCCGGGGATACCGGCGGTAACGTCCGGCCACACCCCCCGTCGGTTGGAGCTGCCATGCCACGGCGCACCTCACGCACCGCACTCGACAGACTGAGAACTCCCGGCAGACTCACCGGGTTCCTGAAGACCGCATCCATATGCGTCCTGATTGCCGGCCTTTTGTCCCCGCTTGCCCAGACCGCGTCGGCCGCCGAGGCCACGGCGGCGAACGACTACTGCGGCGGACAGTGTTCCGACATCCTGCCGCCCGGCGAGAACGGCAACGCGACCCTCGCGCAGATCCTCCTCAACCAGGCCTTCGGCAGCCAGCCCGACCATGCCGAGGACCAGCTCGGCCCCTACGCCAACCTGGCCAAGGGCCACACCACGCTCACCAATGCCACGATCAACACGTTCTTCAACGACGCGTCTTTCGGGGTCGCGTCCGATCAAGTCGCCTCCACCGAGAATCCCGCGGGCCGCAGCGACGTGACGATCGTCCGCGACAAGAAGACGGGCGTACCGCACATCACCGGTACCACTAGATACGGCACCGAGTTCGGCGCGGGGTATGCGGCGGCCGAGGACCGGCTGTGGCTCATGGACGTCTTCCGGCACGTCGGCCGCGGCCAGCTCACCGCCTTCGCCGGCGGCGACCCCTCCAACCAGGGCCTTGAGCAGCAGTTCTGGCGCAACGCCCCCTACAGCGAGGCCGACCTCCAGGCCCAGATCGACAACGCCGTCGCGAACGCGGGCACCCGGGGCCAGACAGCTCTGGCGGACGCCAACGCCTACCTCGCCGGCATCAACTCCTACATCGACGCCTCCGACAGCGGCCGCTACTTCCCCGGCGAGTACGTCCTGACCGGCCACAAGGACTCCGTCACCAACGCCGGCACGATCGACCACTTCAAGATCACCGACCTGGTCGCGCTGGCCTCCGTCATCGGCTCCCTGTTCGGCTCCGGGGGCGGCGGCGAGGTCAACAACGCGATCTCGCTGCTGGCCGCGCAGGAGCAGTACGGCGTGACGAAGGGCACCCAGGTCTGGGAGTCCTTCCGCGAGCGCAACGACCCCGAGGCCGTCCTCACCGTCCACAACGGCGAGAGCTTCCCGTACGCCACCAAGCCCGCCGACGCACAGGGCGAGGCGCTGCCGGACGCCGGTTCGGTGAGCACCGAGCCGCTGGTCTACGACGCCACGGGCACCGGCGCCGACCAGAGCGCTTCGGAGGCCTCCGCCACGGCGACCGCCAACGCCCTCACCTCGGCCAGGCGCGGGATGTCCAACGCCCTCGTCGTCAGCGGGAAGTACACCGCCAGCGGCCACCCGGTCGCCGTCTTCGGACCGCAGACCGGCTACTTCGCACCTCAGCTGCTCATGCTCCAGGAGATCCAGGGCCCGGGCATCAGCGCCCGCGGCGCCTCCTTCGCGGGCCTGAGCATGTACGTCGAGCTCGGCCGCGGCCAGGACTACGCGTGGAGCGCCACGACCTCCGGCCAGGACATCATCGACACCTACGCCGTCGAACTGTGCCAGGACGACTACCACTACCTCTACCACGGCACCTGCACGGCCATGGAGAAGATCGAACAGAAGAACACCTGGGCCCCGACCACGGCCGACGACACCGCCGCCGGCTCGTACACGATGAGAGTCTGGAAGACGAAATACGGCCCGGTCGAATACAGAGCGACCGTCGGCGGCAAAAAGGTCGCCTACACCACCCTGCGCTCGTCCTACATGCACGAGGCCGACTCGATCATCGGCTTCCAGATGCTGAACGACCCGGACTACGTCAAGAGCCCGCAGACCTTCCAGAGCGCGGTGCAGCACATCAACTACACCTTCAACTGGTTCTACGCCGACTCCACGCACACCGCGTACTACAACAGCGGCGACAACCCGGTACGGGCGAGCGGTGTCGACGCCGAGTTCCCGGTCTGGGCGCAGGCGGCGTACGAGTGGAAGAACTGGGACCCGGCGACCAATACCGCCGACTACACCGCGGCCTCCGCGCACCCCAACTCCATCGACCAGGACTACTACATCTCCTGGAACAACAAACAGGCGCTCGACTACTCGACGGCCTCCTGGGGCGACGGTTCCGTGCACCGCGGGAACCTGCTGGAGGACCGGGTGAAGAAACTCGTCGCCGCGGGCGGGGTGACCCGGACCTCGCTGGTCAAGGCCATGGCCGACGCCTCCCTGACCGACCTGCGCGCGGAGGACGTGCTCCCGGACCTGCTGAAGGTGGTCAACAGCTCCACGGTCACCGACTCCACGGCCGCGGCGGCGGTGAGCAAGCTCCAGGCCTGGGTCACCGCGGGCGGCAAGCGCACCGAGACGTCGGCGGGCTCGAAGGCGTACGCCAACGCCGACGCGATCCGGATCCTGGACGCGTGGTGGCCGCTGCTGGTGCAGGCGGAGTTCTCACCGGGCCTCGGCAGCGACCTGTACACCGCCTTCACGAGCAACCTGGCGATCGACGAGTCCCCGTCGGCCGCGCACGGCCCGACCGGCGCCCACGCGGGAAGCTCCTTCCAGTACGGCTGGTGGAGCTATGTCGACAAGGACATCCGGGCCGTGTTCGGTGAGACCGTGCAGGGGCCGCTGACGGACAAGTACTGCGGCGGCGGCAGCCTCAGCGCCTGCCGGGACATCCTGATCAGCACCCTGAAGACCGCGGCCGGCAAGACCTCGGCCCAGGTCTATCCCGGCGACGACCTGTGCTCGGCGGGCGACCAGTGGTGCGCCGACTCGATCGTCCAGCGCACCCTGGGCGGCATCAAGCACTACAACATCAGCTGGCAGAACCGTCCGACCTTCCAGCAGGTGGTGGAGTTCACCTCGCACCGGTAGGCCGAACGGCCGTTGGCGGCGGGTCAGTTGACGCGGCCCGCCGCCAGCACCAGCTGGGCCAGTTCGCGGTGGACGATGTCGCAGTGCGCGCCCGAGGGCGGCCCGCCGCGCCTGACGACGGCCGCCGTGTCGACGTTCACGCAGCCCTTCGTGGGCAGCTTCCTGAGGGCGTCGGCGAGCTTCAGGGACGGCGTGCCCGGCACCGCCTGCACGCCGTCGTGCCCCATCGCGCCCCACTTGGCACCCAGCAGCCGGCCGGCGTCGAGGCCCGCGACACTCCGCGCGTCACCCGCCATGCGCGAAGCCAGCGGATACAGCGTGCCGAGGGCCGAGTCATGGCCGGAGTAGCAGCACACCAGTGGCCCGTCGACGCGGTTCTGCTGTCCCTGGAGCACTCCTCCCGCCCGTGCGTCGTGCGGCAGCCGGGTGGCGAACGCGTAGTGCGAGAAGGCCCCTTGGAGCAGCGTGACGGACTTGACCGTACGCACCGCCTCCGGCAGCCCGCGCAGCGCGAACGACACCAGCCGGCCGCCGAAGCTGTGCCCCACGAGGTGCACCCGCACCCCGGGCACCGCCTCGGCGAGCTGCCCGATCACCCGGCCGAGCCCCCGCTCGCCGACCGTGCCCGCGCGCCGCTTCATCGCGTAGTACGTCCCCTGCCGCAGCAGTTCGTGCGCCCCGTCCCACGGGTTGGGAATCGTGAACCCCTCGGCCCCGCCCGGGGATTCGAGCTCCGTCAGCGCCCGCGCGAACTCCTCGCACACCTCCGCGGCGGACCCTGCGAAGATCTCCGGCTCGTCCTGCGGCACCCCCTCCGCGAGCGTGTCCGCCCCGAACAGCACCTGCGGCCCCGGCGGCACCACATCCACCAGCAGCCGCACCAGCCGCCCGAACTCCTCCAACTCGGCCTGCTCGCGAGGCTGTTGGTCCAACATCCGGGCCAGCTGGTCGATCACCGTGGCCCGGCCCGGGAAGGTCTCCAGGAGCGCGTGCCGGGTGTCCTTGTCGAGCACCGGACGCGGCGGCATCTCGGCGGCCACGGACCGCGGGAAGTCGGGGATCGGCTCGTCGGAGAACCGCATCGACGGCCATACGACCCCCACGTACCCGAGCTTCGCCGCCGGCGCGAGCTCCGGGAACGGTGCGAAGAAGTGGCTGTAGAGCCGGGTCGCCCCGGAGCGGTCGCTGTTCCAGCCGTGCGCGAAGATCACGAGATCCTTGACGCCCCGCTCCACGATCCCCGCGAGCAGCCGGTCCCGTCGGCCGGTGTCCGGGTCGCCGTCCGCGTCGAACGTCAGCTCCCAGTACGGCGTCACGCTCATCACCGGATCCGCCATGACAGGCCCCCTCGTCCCCCGTAGTGGTGCGATGTGGGCGCATCGTCCTGCTACTGGCCGAAGTTGGCCATACGACATGGCTCATTTGTAGAGGAGGTAATTCTTTCGAACCCGCCGGAACGCCGTCAGTTCCTCGTGCCAGCCGGCCACCACGTCGTCGGTGTCCGCACCGCCGTCGATCATCGTGCGCACGAGGGTGGAGCCGGTGAGCTTGTCGATCCAGTTGTCGGACCGCCAGGCGAAGCCGGGCCACGTCCGTTTGGCCGTCACGAGCAGGGCGATCCCGGTGCGGACGGGGTCGTACGCCGGTCGGTCGTGGACGTGGATCTGCACGCCGCCGATGGTCTTGCCCTGGAACTTGGAGAACGTGGGGGCGAAGTAGGCCTCCCTGAAGTGCACGCCGGGCAGGGCGAGTTCGTTCGCGGCGGCGGCCCAGCGGCCGTCCAGTCCCTCCGCGCCCAGCAGTTCGAAGGGGCGGGTGGTGCCGCGGCCCTCGGAGAGGTTCGTGCCCTCGAAGAGACACGTGCCCGAGTACACCAGCGCGGTGTCCGGAGTGGGCATGTTCGGGCTCGGCGGGACCCAGGGGAGGTCCCAGGCGTCGTAGAACTCCGTGCGCCTCCAGCCCGTCATCAGGACGGTGTCCAGCGGTACGGGGGTGGTGAGGAACTCGCCGTTGAAGAGGCGGGCCAGTTCCGCGACGGTCATCCCATGTGCCTGGGAGATCGGTTGGCGGCCCACGAAGGTCGCGAACTCCCTGTGCAGGACCGGGCCTTGGGCCGCGCGGCCGGTGACCGGGTTCGGGCGGTCCAGTACGACGAAGCGCTTGCCGGCGAGTTGGGCCGCCTCCATGCAGTCGTACAGGGTCCAGATGTAGGTGTAGAAGCGGGCGCCCACGTCCTGGATGTCGAAGACGATCGTGTCGACGCCGGAGGTGGTGAAGATGTCGGCGAGGGGCCCGCCGCTCTTGAGGTACGTGTCGTAGACGGGGAGGCCGGTCGCGGGGTCGTCGTAGCGGCCTTCGGAGCCGCCGGCCTGGGCGGTGCCCCTGAAGCCGTGCTCCGGGCCGAAGACGGCGGTCAGGTTCACCCGTTCGTCGGCGTGCATGACGTCGACGATGTGGTGGACGTCTCGGGTGACGCCGGTGGGGTTGGTGACGATGCCGGTGCGTTGACCGCTTAGTTGTTCGTAGCCGGATGCTGTGAGGTTCTCGAAGCCGGTTCGCCTGCGGGGGCGCGCCGCTTGGGTGGGGGGTGCGGAGGTCATTGACGCCGTTGCCGTTGCTGCTGCCAGCAGGGTTCGTCTGGATAGGCGCATGGGGGGCACGGTATTGCTCCCGCGGGTTGTGTGGAAGCTTGCGGGTAGTGCGTGGCTTGTCGCGCAGTTCCCCGCGCCCCTGGGTAGGCACAGTCACCCTTCCTTGATACATACCGACCGGTTAGTCTGGGCTTGCAGTCGAGCCGCAGTCGAAGGAGACCGATGGTGGAAGTCCTGCGTGATGCCGGAGTCGTCGTGACCGGGGCGGGGGGTGGCATCGGGGCTGCGTTGGCCCGGCGGTTTGCTGCCGAGGGGGCTCGGGTCGTGGTCAATGACCTTGATGCCGGGCGGGCCAAGGGTGTGGCCGAGGAGATCGGGGGGATCGCTGTCGCCGGGGATGCCTCCACGGTTGTCTCCGATGCGATGGACGCTCTTGACGGGACCGTCGACGTCTACTGCGCCAATGCCGGGGTCGCCTTCGGGGGTGACTCGCTCGACGAGAAGGCATGGGCGACCTCCTGGGACGTCAATGTCATGGCCCATGTGCGGGCCGCGCACGCGTTGCTTCCGGGGTGGCTGGAGCGGGGGAGCGGGCGGTTCGTGTCGACCGTTTCCGCGGCCGGGCTGCTGACCATGATCGGGGCGGCGCCGTACGCCGTCACCAAGCACGGGGCGCTCGCCTTCGCCGAGTATCTGTCGCTGACGTACCGGCACCGTGGGATCAAGGTGCACGCGATCTGTCCGCAGGGGGTGCGCACCGACATGCTGGCCGCCACCGGCAGCGCGGGCGACCTGGTGCTCAAGCCGACCGCCGTCGAGCCGGAGGACGTGGCCGAGGCGCTGTTCCGGGGCATCGAGGAGGACCGGTTCCTGATCCTTCCGCATCCGGAGGCCGCCGGGTACTACCAGGCGCGGGCCACCGAGCCCGACCGCTGGCTGGCCGGCATGAACCACATCCAGCAGAAGTGGGAGGACGCACGGTGACCGACTCCCGTTACGCCGACAAGCCCTGGCTGGCACTGCTCAGCGAGGCCCAGCGCGCTCCGGTCGAACCCGCCGAGTCGCTCGTGCACGCCCTGCGGCGGGCCGTCGCCGAGGAGCCGGAGCGGCCCTTCCTGGCCTACTTCGACGGGCGGCTCAGCTACCGCGAGGTCGACGAGCTGAGCGACTCCGTCGCCGGACACCTCGCCGCCCGTGGTCTGGAGCGCGGGGACCGGGTGGCGATCCTGCTCCAGAACTCGCCGCTCTTCGTGCTCGCGCTGCTCGGTGCCTGGAAGGCGGGCGCGATCGTCGTGCCGGTCAACCCCATGTACAAGTCGGGGGAGGTCGGACACGTCCTGCGGGACGGCGAGGTGGCCGCGCTGATCTGTTCCGACCGGGCCTGGGAGTCGTATCTGCGCGAGACGGCGGCCGACTCGCCGGTGCGGATCGTCCTCACCGGGTGCGAGCTGGACTTCCAGACGCGCGGGGACGCGCGCGTGCTCGCCTTCGAGCGGCTGGCGCAGGCCGAGGACGCCGACGATCTGACCGCGGTCGCACGTGCCGGGCACAAGGCGCCCGAGAGCCGTGACCTCGGCCCCGCCGACATCGCGCTGATCAGCTACACCTCCGGCACCAGCGGCACCCCCAAGGGCGCCACCAACACGCACGGCAACATCATGGTCAACGCCGAGCGGCAGCGGACCGGGCTCGCCCTGCCCGAGGGGCCCGTGTACTACGCCCTGGCGCCGCTGTTCCACATCACCGGGATGGTCTGCCAGCTCGGGGCGTGTCTGAACAGCGTGGGGACGCTCGTGCTGACGTACCGCTTCGAGGCGGGCGTGGTCCTGGAGGCCTTCGCCGAGCACCGGCCGCACTACACGGTCGGCCCCTCGACCGCGTTCATGGCGCTGGCCGCCCACCCGGACGTCAGCCGCGAGCACTTCTCGTCCTTCGTCAACATCTCCTCGGGCGGGGCGCCGCTGCCGCCCGCCCTCGTGGAGAGGTTCCGGGCCGGCTTCGGGCCGTACATCCGCAACGGCTACGGGCTCACCGAGTGCACCGCGCCCTGCGCCTCCGTGCCGCCCCAGCTGGAGGCGCCCGTCGACCCGGTGTCCGGGACGCTGGCCGTGGGGGTGCCGGGGCCCGACACCGTCGTACGGATCGTGGACGACCAGGGCGCGGAGGTGCCGTTCGGCGAGCAGGGCGAGATCGTCGTACGGGGGCCGCAGGTCGTGCCCGGTTACTGGCGTCGCCCGGAGGCGACCGCCGAGACCTTCCCCGACGGTGAGCTGCGGACCGGGGACATCGGCTTCATGGACCCGCAGGGCTGGCTGTACGTCGTCGACCGCAAGAAGGACATGATCAACGCGTCCGGCTTCAAGGTGTGGCCGCGCGAGGTCGAGGACGTCCTGTACACGCATCCGGCGGTGCGCGAGGCGGCCGTCGTCGGGGTGCCCGACGGGTACCGCGGGGAGACCGTCAAGGCGTACATCAGCCTCCGTCCGGGTGTCGAGACGGACCCGGGTGCGCTCGCCGCGTACTGCAAGGAGAGACTGGCCGCCTACAAATACCCGCGGCACGTGGAGATCCTGCCCGACTTGCCGAAGACGGCGACGGGGAAGATCCTCCGTCGGGAACTCCGTTCCCGACCGCAAGACAGCGAATGACCTCTCGGAAGGCAGGTGGCGGCACAGTGCCCAGGACGACGGACGGAGACGGTACGCCCGTCCCGCAGCGGCTGCTGGCCGCCGCCACCCGGCTCTTCGCCGAGCAGGGCTACGACCGCACCTCCGTGCAGGAGATCGTCGAGGCGGCCGGCGTCACCAAGGGTGCGCTGTACCACTACTTCGGCTCCAAGGACGACCTCCTGCACGAGGTGTACGCGCGCGTGCTGCGCGTCCAGCAGGAGCGCCTGGACGCGCTCGCGAACGCCGACGAGCCGATCGAGAAGCGGGTGCGGGCCGCGGCCGCCGACGTCGTCGTCACCACGATCGAGAACCTCGACGACGCGATGATCTTCTTCCGCTCGATGCACCACCTGAGCCCCGAGAAGAACAAGCAGGTGCGCTTCGAGAGGCGGCGCTACCACGAGCGGTTCCGCGCGCTGATCGAGGAGGGCCAGGAGGCGGGCGTCTTCTCCACGGCGACCCCGGCCGACCTGGTGGTGGACTACCACTTCGGCTCGGTCCACCATCTGTCGACCTGGTACCGCCCCGACGGCCCGCTCAGTCCGCAGCAGGTCGCCGACCACCTGGCGGACCTGCTGCTGCGGGCGCTGCGTCCCTGAGCAGGGCGTCCACGGTGCGGTCGGCGAAGTCGGTGAGCGCCTCGGGACGGTGCTCGCCGAAGGAGCCGGCCCACAGCGCGAAGCGGCCGAAGAGCGCGGACCACAGGCGCATCGCGGTCTCCTCGGCGCCGTCCGGCCAGCGCAGCCCCGCCTCCTCGCAGGCGGTGACGGCGGACAGCCACTGCTCCCAGAGGATCCGCGCGGGATGCGCCTGGCCGGCCGGGCCGAACCGGGAGGCGTCCTGCCCGAACATCAGCCGGGTCACCCCGCGGTGGGTGCGGGCGAACTCGCAGAACGCCCCGCACTGCGCGCGCAGCCGCCCGTCCGTCCCGGCGCCCGCCGAGGCGGCTCCGGCGTCGGCCTCCCGCATGGCGGCCACCAGACGCCGGTAGCCGTCCGAGGTGACCGCGTGGGCGAGCTGCTCCTTGTCCGAGAAGTGCAGGTACATGCTCTGGGCGGCGATGCCGACCTCGCGCGCGACCTCCCGCAGGGAGACCGGAAGGGTGTCGTCACCGATCCTCCGGTCGAGCAGCCGCTCCACGGCGGCCAGGATCTCCGTACGGAGCTTCTCGCCCTGACCGCGTGGGTTGCGTCTGCGGCCGCCCGTCTCAGCGTCGCTCGTCACCTCGTTCACCTGCGCCATTGTGCAGCACCTCGCCGTGACCCTCCGGTCCCGGTCCCGCGGCGGCGAGCGTCTCGGCCACCACGGACAGGGCCTGCCCGGCCGCGGGCAGCCCGAGATACGGGACGGCCTGGACGGTCGTCTCCAGGATCTCCTCGGGCGTCAGACCGTTGCCGAGGGCGCCCAGGACGTGGTTGCGCAGCTCGTCCGGGTGGCCCTGGGCGATCAGGATGCCCAGGGTGACCAGGCTGCGGCCGCGCCGGTCCAGGCCGGGGCGGGTCCAGATGTCGCCGTAGCACTGCTCCAGCGCGAGACGGGCCAGGTCGATGCCGCTGTCGGCCGGGCCGGAGAGCTTCTCGTGCAGGAAGGCCTCGCCGAACATCTCCCGTACGACCCGCTCGCCGGCGGCCCGTCGCTCCGTGGTCGTTCGCTTCACTTCTGTCCTCCGGTGACGCGGGGCAGCATGCCCAGGACGGTCGCGGTGGTGGTGCCCGCGTCGACGGGCAGGACGGCGCCGGTGATCCAGCGGGACTCGGGTCCCGCGAGGAACAGCGCGGCCCAGGCCAGGTCCCAGGCGGTGCCCTCGACGCCCAGGAGGTTGGCCCGGCGGCGCAGCTCCCGGCCCTCCGCGCCGCCGCGGTCGCCCATCGGGGTGTGCAGATGGCCGGGGACCAGGCAGTTCACGCGGATGCCGTCCGGGCCCCAGGCGTAGGCGAGATCGACGGTCAGCGAGTGGAGGGCGCCCTTGCTGGCGCCGTACGCCCCGCTGCCGAAGCCGCGCAGGGCGGCGACCGAGGAGACGTTGACGACCGACCCGCCCCCGGCCCGCACCAGGTGCGGATGCGCGGCCCGCGCCACCAGCATCGCGCCGGTGACGTTCACGGCGAACACCCGGTCCCAGCCCGCGCGCGTGCCGTCGTCCCCGCTGATCCCGGCGTTGTTGACGACCACGTCCAACCGCCCCGCCCGCTCGGCCAGTTGATACACGGCCTCCTGTACGGCGTCCTCGTCGGCGAGGTCCGCGGTGAGCGCGAGTGCCCGGCCGCCGTCCTTCTCGACGAGCACGCGCGTGTGCTCGGCCCGGGCGGGGTCGGCGTCGAGGATGCCGACGGTGGCGCCCTGGGCCGCGAACAGCAGCGCCGTCGCCGCCCCCGTGCCGAGGAAGCCGCCCGTGCTGCCCGACCCGGTGACCAGGGCGGTGCGGCCCGTCAGCCGCTCGCCGTGGCCGTCGAGGTGCCCGCCCGCGCGGGGCGGGGCGCCGCTCACCAGGTCACCGGGAGGGACTTGAGCCCGTACACGATGGAGTTCGTCTTGAACTCCAGCTCCTCGACGGGCACGGCCAGGCGCAGCGCCGGTATGCGTTCGAGCAGCCGGGGCCAGGCGACCTGCATCTCGACCCGGGCCAGGTTCTGGCCCAGGCACTGGTGGGAGCCGAAGCCGAACGCCACGTGCGAGCGGGCCTTGCGGGTGATGTCGACCTCGTCGGCGTCGGGGCCGAAGGCCAGCGGATCGCGGTTGCCCGCGACGAGCGAGACGATGACGGCCTCGCCCCGGCGGACCAGCTGCCCGCCGATCTCGACGTCCGCGGTGGCCACCCGGCGCGGGTCCGTGGAGACGATGCCCCAGTAGCGCAGCATCTCCTCCGCCGCGTCGAGAGCCAACTCCGGCTGTGCGATGAGGAGTTCACGCTGATCCGGATTTCGGAGCAGCGCGGTGAGGCCGAGACCCAGCATGTTCGCGGTGGTCTCGTGACCGGCGCCGACCAGGATGCTCACCAGCACCGGGAGTTGCTCGGGCGCGAAGCCCTCGGGTCCGGTGGCCTCCGCGAGCAGGCGGCTCACCATGTCCTCGCCGGGCTCGCGGCGCTTTCGCTCGACCAGGTCGGTGTAGTACGCGAAGGCCTCCGCCTGGGCCCGGGCCCGCTCCTCGTGGGAGACGCCCAGATCGGTCCCCGCGTCCGCGTGCCGCTGGAACATCTCGTGGTCCTCGTAGGGCACACCGAGGATCGCGCAGATCGCCCGCGACGGCATGGGCAGCGCGAACTCCCGGACGAAGTCGACCGGTCCGCCCCCGTCGAGCATCGCGTCGATCAACTCGTCCGTGACGGCGAGGAGTTGCTCGCTCATCGCCCGGGTGCGCCGGACGCTGAACTCCCGGGTGAGCAGCTGCCGCAGCCGGGCGTGCTCGGGGTCGTCCAGGCGCAGGAACGGCCCGCCCTCGTGCTCGCGCTGGTTGGAGTGGACCAGCGGGAAGTCCGGGTTGCGGACATCGGCCGAGAAGCGCGGGTCGGCGAGCACGGCACGGATGTCCGCGTGCCGGGTGGCCAGCCAGTGCTGCGAGCCGTCCCAGATGGTCACCTTGTGCAGACCGCCGGCCTCGCGGAACTCGGTGTACTCCGGCGGAGCGCTGAAGGGGCAGGTGCGCGGCGCCGGGAAGAAGGGGGCCGCCTGGTCGGCGGGAGTGGTGCCGGTGGGGGATGTCATACGAACTCCTCGCTCAGCGGGGTGAGTTGGTGAGGTCCTTGACGGGCAGGGGTGCGCGGTCGAGTACGGCCTGCCGCCAGGTGCGCAGCGCACGGGCCATGCCGTTGCCGATGACGCCGTCGACCCGTCGGGGGCGGCCCTCGCCGTCGGGCGGTCCGTAGACGCCGACGAACCGGCCCTCGGCCAGGGAGCCCTCGACGACCTCGAAGGCCGGGGCACGGCCCGTGACGCCGTACGACTGGAGTCTGAGGTCGTACTGGTCGGACCAGAAGTACGGGAGCCCGGCGGGGGGCGGTTCCTGGCCGAGCAACGCGGCCCCGACGGCACGGCCCTGCTCGGTCGCGGAGAGCCGGTGCTCGGACCGCAGATGGCGGCTCCCGTCCCACCAGGCGGCCACGTCGCCGGCGGACCACACACTGTCGCCCGCGTGTCCGCGGGCGTCGCACAACACGCCCTCGACTCCGTCGTGTTCGCGGCTGCCCAGCGGGACGCCGGACCCGTCGAGCCAGTCGACGGCCGGCCGGGCGCCGACCGCGATCAGCACGGTGGCCGCCTCGATCCGGCTGCCGTCGTCGAGGACCACACCGGTCGCCCGGCCGTCCTCGGCCAGGACCTCGCGCACGCCGGTGCCGCAGCGCAGATCCACGCCGTGCTCCCGGTGCCGGTCGGCGAGCAGTGCGGCCACCTCGTCGCCGAGGGCGCCCACCATGGGCAGCGGCAGCGGGTCGACCAGGGTCACCGGGACGTCCAGGCCCCGGGCCACCGCGGCGGCCTCGGCGCCGACGAACCCGGCGCCGACGACGATCAGCCGTCCGCCACGGGCCAGTGCCGCCCGCAGCTCCAGCGCGTCCCGCAGGTCTCGCAGCACCTGTACGCCGGACAGCCCACGGCCCAGCGACGGCGGATGCACGGCCCGCGCGCCGGTGGCGATCACCAGGGCGTCATAGGCGCACGCGTCGCCGTCCGCCAGCCGTACCGTGCGTGCGCCTGTGTCCACGCCCACCGCGGCCGTGCCCGGCCGGTGGTCCACACCGAGGGCGTCCCACCGCTCGTGCGGGCGCAGCAGCAGCCGGTCCGGCTCCCACTGGCCCGACAGCAACTGCTTCGACAGCGGCGGACGGTCGTACGGCAGCCCCGGCTCGTCGCCGATCAGGGTCAGTGCACCGTCGAAGCCGCGCCCGCGCAGTTCCTCGGCGACCGCGAGCCCCGCGGCCGAGGCCCCCACCACCACGACCCGGCGGGGGAGAGAACCGGCCGTCACCTCAGTCCTCCGCCACGACGATGGCGGCGGCCGGGCACAGCTGCGCGGCCTCGCGCACGGCGGCGAACTGCTCCGCCGGCGGGGCCGCGTCCAGCAGGACGACGATGCCGTCCTCGTCCCGCTGGTCGAACACGTCCGGCGCGGCCAGTACGCACTGGCCCGCCCCGCAGCACTTCTCCTCGTCGATGTCGATCCGCATGTCCACACCCTTCAGCGCGAGTTGACCTGACAGGCGTAACCTTATGCCTGTCAGGTCAACTCGGGTGTGGAGATATGAGGTCCTGGCGAAAGCGGGAGCGAACCTTTACGTGAGAGCCGGAGGAGACCTCTAGGCGAGGTACTTCTTCAACTCCCGTCGCGCCAGCGACCGCTGGTGCACCTCGTCCGGGCCGTCCGCGATCATCAGGGTGCGGGCACCTGCGTACAGCTCGGCCAGCGGGAAGTCCTGGCTCACGCCGCCCGCGCCGTGCAGCTGGATCGCCCGGTCGATGATGTCGACGACCGCGCGGGGCGTGGCGATCTTGATGGACTGGATCTCCGTGTGGGCGCCCCGGTTGCCGACCGTGTCCATCAGCCAGGCCGTCTTCAGCACCAGCAGCCGCAGCTGCTCGACGGTCACGCGCGCGTCGGCGATCCAGTTGTGGACCACGCCCTGCTGGGCCAGCGCCTTGCCGAAGGCGTCGCGGGAGACCGCGCGGCGGCACATCAGCTCGATCGCCCGCTCGGCCATGCCGATCAGCCGCATGCAGTGGTGGATACGGCCCGGACCGAGCCGTGCCTGGGCGATGGCGAAGCCGCCGCCCTCCTCGCCGATCAGGTGGGCGGCCGGCACGCGCGCGTGGTCGAAGATCACCTCGGCGTGGCCGCCGTGGGAGTGGTCCTCGTAGCCGAAGACCCGCATCGCGCGCTTGACCGTGACGCCCGGGGTGTCGCGCGGGACCAGGATCATGGACTGCTGACGGCGGATGTCGGCGCCGTCGGGGTCCGTCTTGCCCATCACGATGAAGATCTTGCAGTCCGGGTTCATCGCCCCGGAGATGTACCACTTGCGGCCGGTGACGACGTACTCGTCGCCGTCCCGCTCGATGTACGTGGTGATGTTGGTGGCGTCCGAGGAGGCCACCTCCGGCTCCGTCATCGCGAAGGCCGAGCGGATCTCACCGGCGAGCAGCGGCTCCAGCCACTGCTTCTTGTGCTGCTCGTCGCCGAACTGCGAGAGCACCTCCATGTTGCCGGTGTCGGGCGCCGCGCAGTTCAGCGCGGTGGGCGCGAGCTGCGGGGAGCGGCCGGTGATCTCGGCGAGCGGGGCGTACTGGAGGTTGGTCAGCCCTGCCCCGTACTCGGCGTCCGGGAGGAAGAGGTTCCACAGGCCCTGCCTGCGCGCCTCGGCCTTCAACTCCTCGACCACGGCCGGGGTGTCCCACGGCGAGGCCAGCTGAGAGCGCTGCTCCTCGGCGACCGCCTCGGCGGGGTAGACGTACTCGTCCATGAAGGCGAGCAGCTTGGCGCGCAGCTCCTCGGTGCGTGCGTCGAACGCGAAGTCCATACGGATCAGCCTTCCTGGATGCCGTCTTGAAGAGTGGTCAGACCGTGCTGGATGAAGACCGGGACCAGGTCACCGATGCGGTCGAAACCGCGGCCGACCGTCTGGCCCAGGGTGTAGCGGTAGTGGATGCCCTCCAGGATCACGGCGAGCTTGAACCACGCGAACGCCGTGTACCAGGAGACCGCCGAGACGTCCCGCCCGGAGCGCTCGGCGTACCGCGCGACGAGTTCGGCCGGATCCGGGTGGCCCGCGGCCTCGGCGGTCGTGGAGACCGGGGAGTCGGGGGTGCCCAGCGGCATGCTGTACATCACCAGCAGACCGAGGTCGGTGAGCGGGTCGCCGAGGGTCGACATCTCCCAGTCGAGGATCGCCTTGATCTGGTCGTCGTCGCCCAACAGGACGTTGTCGAGCCGGTAGTCGCCGTGCACGACCGTGGCCGCGGGCGACTGGGGGAGATGGCGGCCGAGGGTCGCGTGCAGCTCGTCGATGCCGGCCAGGTCGCGGTTGCGGGACGCGTCCAGCTGCTTGCCCCAGCGGCGCAGCTGGCGGTCCAGGAAGCCCTCGGGGCGGCCGAAGTCCGCGAGGCCCACCTCGGCGGGGTCGACCGCGTGCAGCTCGACGAGGGTGTCGACGAGGGACAGCACGGCGTCGCGGGTGCGCTGCGGGCCGAGGGGGACGAGCTCTTCGGCGGTGCGGTAGGGCGTGCCGTCCACGAACTCCATGACGTAGAACGGCGCCCCGAGCACCGCTCCGTTCTCGGGGTCCTCGCACAGCAGGATGGGGCGCGGCACCGGTACGTCCGTGGGGTGCAGGGCGCTGATGACCCGGTGCTCGCGCTTCATGTCGTGCGCGGTGGCCAGGACATGGCCGAGCGGGGGCCGTCGTACGACCCACTTCGAGGTGCCGTCGGAGACCGCGTAGGTGAGGTTCGACCGTCCGCCCTCGATCAGCCGGCCGGTCAGAGGGCCGTGCACCAGGCCGGGCCGCTCACGGTCGAGCAGGCCGCGCAGCTGGTCGAGATCGAGTCCGGGTGGATGGTCGGGGCTCATCGGGGCTCCTTGCGCGCGCGTGAACGGGACTCGACCATCATGCCGACTGGTCGGTATGTCGTCCAGAGGGGGGAGGGAACGTGATCCGGCCCACGATAGGCCGACAGCTCCCCGCGCGGTGCGGCGGGGAGCTGTCGGCGGTGCTTCTCGGTCAGGTCAGTGGTCGTCCCAGTGGCCCTCGTGGGCGGCGTGCCGGTGGCCGTCGTGGAGGTAGTCGACGTGGTCGCCGTGCAGGACGCTCTCGTGTCCGCAGTCCTGGCCGTGCCGGTGCTCGTGCCCCTCGTGCGAGACGTGCCCGCCGGGCTCGCACTCGTCCCAGTGGCCGCCGTGCTCGCGGTGCAGATGCCCGTCGTGCGCGTAGTCGACGTGGTCCCCGTGCGGCACCTCGGTGTGACCGCAGTCCGGGCCGTGGGTGTGCGTGTGGGAGGCGTGTTCGTGGTGGAGGGTGGTCATGGGGCTCACCTTCGAAGCGGCTGGGCGATGACGTCGGACAGGCTGCCATGCGGTCGGCGCATATCGGGTGATTCGGCGCGTGTGGCGTGAGGGCGTGCCGTGGTGGCCGTCACTTGTCGACGGTACGGCGACAGGAGCGTGACCGCCTGCCGGAGGTGGTGCGGTCGTCGGGCGGCTGCGGGTACCGCTCAGAACACCAGCGCCGCCCCGCACGCCGCCAGCGCGATCGTGCACAGGGCCGCCGCCGTGGCGTGTCTCGGGGTGAGGGGCGAAGGGGTGTCGGCTGTCGTGAGGGTGCGGATGCGGCGGTGGGTGAGGAGCAGGAAGCCCAGCCAGAGGGCGCAGCACAGGGCGCAGGCGACGAGGGCGGCGGGGGACGGGCCGCTGTGCAGGGCCGTCTTCACGGCGAGCAGGGCGGAGACGGTGCCCGAGAGTGTCGTACGGCGCCACGCGAGCCGGGTGCGTTCGGGCTGGAGCCCCGGGTCGCGGTCCGCCGAGGTGTCCTCGCTCATCCCTCCCACCCGACGAGCACCACGAAGACCATCGCCACGGCCACCACCGCGACCACCACGCTCAGCAGCGCCGGGAACCGCGACGCCGGTAGATCCTCCCCCCGGCGCATGGCCCGCTCGCACCGCACCCAGTGGTTCACCGCCCGCAACGAGCACAGCACCCCGGCCGCGAGCAGCGCGAGCGCCAGCCCGACCCGCCAGCCCCACCGCAGATCCGGCAGGAACTGATCCACGGCGAACCCACCCCCGATCAGCGCGAGAGCGGTACGCAGCCAGGCCAGGAAGGTGCGCTCGTTCGCCAACGAGAACCGGTAGTCGGGGGTACGGCCGTCCTGCCGAACCTCCTCGGGGGCGAACCAGAGACGGACGTTCTGTACGAAACTCACGTGCAGGACCCTATCGGGCGCCCTCAGCCCCTCGACCGGTACGCCCTCAGCCGTTCGTACGCCGCCAGCCCGTCCGGTACCCACTCCCAGTCCTGGAGCCGTAGTTCCACCTCGGTCTCCGGGAGGAAGTCGTGCCAGGCGACCTCCTCGACCTGGGGGCTGACCGGGAGGTCGCAGCGGACTTCGTAGACGGCGGACCACCAGGTGTGGCCGGTGCCGTTGTCGTAGAGGAACTTGAAGAGGAAGTCGGGGCGGGGGAGGCCGCTGACGCCCAGTTCCTCCTCGGCTTCGCGCAGGGCGGCGTCGTCGTAGGACTCGCCCGCGCCGACCACTCCGCCCACGAACATGTCGTACAGGGAGGGGAAGACGAGTTTGACCGGGGTGCGGCGGTGGACGAAGAGGCGGCCCTCGGCGTCCCTGGCCTGGATGAACACGCATCGGTGGCGCAGGCCCCTGGCGTAGGCCTCGCCGCGAGGGGACCGGGCGACGACGTTGTCGTTCTCGTCGACGATGTCGAGGATCTCGTCAGCAGCGCTCATGGCGCCCATCCAAGCAGGGGCGCGCCTCAGCTCGGCTGGAGGTTCCGCGCGGGTTCCGACCGGGCGGCCCCGCAGGGCATCGCGGGGTGCATCCCCAGCAGCACGATGCCCACGACGACACCGGCGAGGCCCAGCGCCTCCCAGGTCAGCGCGGCCGTGTCGGTGCGCAGCCGGTCGCCCAGGAAGCCGACCCCGCAGATGATGCCGGCGATCGGCTGGGCGGCGGTCAGGGCGGGCAGCGACATCCGCAGCGGAGCGGTCTCGAACGCGCTCTGCACCAGGACGAGCCCGGTCACGCCGAGGACCAGCACGGCGTACGGCTGCCAGGCGGTCAGCAGCTCGGAGAGGCCGCCCTCGGAGAAGCGCTGGCCGCTGACCCGGGTGAGGGCGTCCTGGACGCCGTACAACAAGCCGGCCGCGAGCGCCAGGAGGACCGGCCCCGCGCTGAGCCGGGAGCGCTTGGCGTACGTGGTGAGGAGCAGGGCGAGGCCGAGCATGGCGCCGATGATCAGCCAGTGCCGGAACGGGTCGGTGACCGCGGTGCCACCGCGCGGCTCGCCCGCCACGATGAACGCGCTCACCCCGCCCGCGAGCAGGGCGAGCCCCGCCCAGCCCTGGCGGCCCAGCGGCTGCCTGGTCTGCTTGCGGGAGAGGGCGAGGGCGAAGAGCAGGTTCGTGGCGAGGAGGGGCTCGACCAGGGACACCTCGCCCTGGCTCAGCGCGATCGCGCCGAGGACCATGCCGGCCACCATCAGGGCGATGCCGCCGAGCCAGCGCGGCACCCTGACCAGGTCCAGGAGCAGCCGGGGCGAGAGGAAGTCGCTCAGCGGGGCCTGCCGGGCCACGTTCTGCTGGAGCACGAAGCCGAAGCCCAGGCAGCAGGCAGCGCTCACGGCGAGAGTCAGAACCAGAACCGACACGCTGCGTCCCTCGATCGTCCGGCCGGGCGGCGGGGTGGTAGTCGCCGACTTTAGCGTCCCAGTGTCCGGCTTGCCCCTGGGAGTACCCGGATTCGGGCTGTCGACTCGGTCACCGCGTCCTCTTCCAAGCGAGGGCGCCGGGCGGACCTTCTCGTCATGGTGCGGTGCGGGGGAGAGCGGCGCCATGGCGTACGCCACAGGCAGGGGGTCTTGACCGGGTCCCACCAGCACCAGAACGCCACAAGTCCCCCTTGTGTATGGAGAGTTGACGCGTGTAACGCACCTTCGGCTCTTGACGTGAACCATTGGCGGGGGGTTGGCTGTCCGTGATCAGTCGATGGCGCTGTGAATCAGCCCGTCGACCTGTCCGCATCGGTTGTCGGCCTGTCCGCACCGGACCGGGCACCCCCTCCGCACCACCCGCCACGAGCCACGTTCCGTGAGGAAAACTCACACGGTGTCCCCGCCCCCGCCCCCCTTCGGCCGCAGTCGCAAGCGCGCCGCCCAGGCCTTCGACGCTGCCCTCGACGACGCCGAACTCATCGACGCGCGGGCCGCGTTGGCGCAGGGCAGATGGCAGGCGGTGCGGGCGCTGCTGACCCGGACGGGTGACGAGTGGGACCGGCGGGGCCACCGGGTGACCGTCCTGGCCGCGGAGTCCCACAGCGACGCCTGGGCCAGGGACTGGCTGGTGGCCGAACCGGACTCCGCCGACGCCGCCGTACTGCTCGCCCTCGCCCTGGTCCAGCGCGTCCGGCGTGGCAAGGGGAAGCCCGCCCCCGCCCGCGAGGCCTGCCACGCCGCGGCCCGGCGCGCGCCCGCCGACCCCACCCCCTGGCTCGGCCTGCTCCTGCTGGAGCGCGACCTCGGCGCGGCCGACGTGGTCTCCGAGGTGTTCGGCGAGGTCCGCCGGCGGTACGCCGACCACCACCACGCCCACCATCTGATGGTCGCCCGGCTCGCCGAGCGGCGCGCCGAGGAGGGCACCGACCCGCTGCACGAGGTCTACGACTTCGCCAACTGGGCCGCCGAGCAGGCCCCCGCCGACTCACCGCTCGCGATCCTGCCGGTCATCGCGCACGCCGAGCGCTACCGGGCCCTGGCCGCCGCCGGGCACGAGCCGCGCGACCCCGCCGCCTCCGGCCACTGGACCGGACGCCGCGCCCGGCAGGTGATGAAGTCGGCCTTCGACTGGTGGCTGGAATGGGAGCACGAAGGCCACCCGCGCCGCCTGGTCGACCTCAACTTCCTCGCCCACGCCAAGGTCTGCGAGGGCCGCGGCGCCGAGGCCGCCGCCCTCTTCCACCGCATCGGCGAACGCCCCACCCCGGCCCCCTGGTCCTATCCGGACCGCGAGCCGTACTCCGCCTTCCGTGCCGCCCGCGACAGCGCGCTCGGCACGGTGTAGCACCCCCGAACCCCAGAAGGACGGTCCCCATGGCCACCGAGAGTTCCAGCAAGAGCAGACCAGGCATCAGTACGTTCAAGGGGCAGGACCGCGCGCTGCGGGCCGGCCGGCTCGGGACCGGGGGACTGCTGCTCTCCGTCCTCGCGGCGACCGCTCCCCTCATGGTCGTCGCGGGTGTCATGCCCACTACATTCGCGGTGATGGGGATCGTCGGCCAGCCCCTGCTCTTCGTGGTCCTCGGCCTGGTCCTGGTCCTCTTCAGCGTCGGCTACGCCGAGATGAGCCGGCACGTCCACAACGCGGGCGCCTTCTACGCCTACATCTCCCGCGGCCTCGGCGGCACCGCGGGTGCGAGCGCGGCCCTCGTCGCCCTCGTCGCCTACAACGCCCTCCAGGTCGGCATCTACGGCATCTTCGGCTTCGAGGTCTCCGGACTGTTCGCCACCTACGCCGACCTGTCGGTGGCCTGGTGGATACCGGCGCTGGTGGCCGCCCTGGTCGTCGGCGCGCTGGGCTGGCTGAAGATCGACGTCAACGCGCGCGTGCTCGGTGTCCTGCTGATCGTCGAGGTCGCCCTGGTCGTCATCTTCGACATCGCCGCCGTCGCCGACCCGGCTGCCGAGGGCCTTTCCCTGCACGCCTTCAACCCGGACACCCTCAGCGGCGCCGGCGTCGGCACCGCCCTGTGCTTCTGCATCGCGGCCTTCCTCGGCTTCGAGCAGGCGCCCGTGTACGCCGAGGAGACCAGCCGCCCGCACATCCTGGTGCCGCGCGTGATGTTCCTGGCCGTCGGCGGCGTCGCCGTCTTCTTCGCGCTCAGCAGCTGGGCCCTCACCGTCGCCACCGGGCCCTCGGCGGTCGTCGGCGAGTCGCAGAAGCAGAGCGCCGGACTGCTCTTCGGCCTCACCGAGTCCCGTCTCGGCGGCACGTTCACGGACGTCCTGCACATCCTCTTCGTGACCGGCATGTTCGCGGCCATGCTCAGCTTCCACAACGTCGTCGCCCGGTACGCCTTCGCCATGGGCAGGGAAGGCCTGCTGCCCGCCGCGTTCGGCCGCACGAACAGCGCGAGCGGTGCGCCCGGCACCGGCTCGCTGCTCCAGACCGTCGTGTCCGTGGTGGTCGTGGCCGTCTTCGCGATCGCCGACGACAAGCCCACCGGCGACCCGACCGTGCCGGTCCTGCACCTGTTCACCTGGTTCGGCAACATCGGCTCCCTCGGCGTGATCCTGCTGATGGCGGCCGCTTCCGCCTCCGTGATCGCCTTCTTCGTCCGGCGCGGCGCGGCGGGTGCCCAGGCCTGGCGGCTGGTCACCTCCGCCGTCTCGGGCATCGCCCTGCTGGTGATCGCCGTCTACACGGTGAAGGACTTCGACGTCCTGGTCGGCGCGGGCCCGGGCTCCTCGCTGAGCTGGTTGCTGCCCGGCATCATCGGCCTCGCCGTGCTGGTGGGCCTGGCGCAGGGGCTGTTCCTGCGGGCCCGCAAGCCCGAGGCGCACGCGCGGATCGGGCTCGGCAACGAGGCGTTCCAGCTGGAGAAGGCCGCCGAGCAGACGTCGTAGCTCTCTGAGAGCCGGGTGAGAACTGATTACGGAAGTCTGACGAGCACCCGCGATTCCTGGCCCCGCCGGGGTCGCGGGTGTTCGAATGAGTACGTGAACTCCGGACAGCCCGAGGAGCAGCGCGGTACGCCGATCGGCCGCCGTGTCCTCCTCGGCACCCTCGGCCTGGGCGCGCTCGGCGTGGTCGCCGCGCCCACCCTGCAACGCGGTATGGAGGCGTTCCTCGGCAGTGCCGCCGACAAGGACCCCACCGGCCTGACGGGCCTGCTGCCCAACGGCGGCGGCTTCCGCTACTACTCGGTCACGTCCTCCGTGCCCCATAAGAACGCGGCGAACTACCGGCTCACGGTGGACGGTCTCGTCGACCGTCCGAAGAGCTTCACCCTGGCCGACCTGCGCGCACTGCCGCAGACCCGGATGGTCAAGGACGTGCAGTGCGTGACGGGTTGGCGGGTCCCGGACACGCCCTTCGAGGGGGTCCTGCTGTCCCGGCTGCTCGACGCGGCCGGAGTGAAGGCGAAGGCGGGCGCGGTCCGCTTCAGCTGCTTCGACGGGGCGTACACCGAGAGCCTCACCCTCGACCAGGCCCGCCGCTCGGACGTCCTGGTCGCCCTGCGCATGCAGGACAAGGAGCTCGGCCACTCCCACGGCGGCCCGGTCCGCCTCTACGTGGCCCCCATGTACTTCTACAAGTCCGCCAAGTGGCTGTCGGGCATCACCGTCACCGAGGACGTGAAGCCGGGCTACTGGGAGGACCGGGGCTACGACGTCGACGCCTGGGTCGGCAAGTCGAACGGGCGGGACGATGAGCCTACGAGCTGAAGCCCCCGGCCTCGAGTCGACACGCGTCCGCCGCTTCGGCCGCTCCCAGAAGTGGGTCCACCGGGCGACGGCCGCGCTGATGGGCATCTGCGTGGTGACGGCCGCCTGTCTCTACGTCCCTCAGCTCGCCGAACTCGTCGGGCGCCGCGAGCTGGTGGTCCGTATCCACGAGTGGGCGGGCCTCGCCCTGCCGGTACCGGTCCTGGTGGGACTCGTCTCCCGCCACTTCCGCGCCGACCTCGGCTTCCTGAACCGCTTCGGCCCGCACGACCGGGTCTGGCTGCGCGCGGCCCTGCGCCGCGACAAACGCCGGACGTCCCGCCCCGCGGGCAAGTTC
>Ga0307508_10001244_pt1 | contig 29101 bp, 29 predicted proteins | sample 9_EM_MG_FD_203089 | JGI IMG/M metagenome (GOLD analysis project Ga0307508, IMG submission 203089) | Populus trichocarpa ectomycorrhiza microbial communities from riparian zone in the Pacific Northwest, United States - 9_EM | ecosystem: Host-associated > Plants > Roots > Unclassified | place...
GACCGCGCAGCGACCCATCGACAGCCAGGCACGCCACCGACAGCCCTGACCAAGCCATGGCGAAGGCCGCGAAGGTGACGGCCTCGCCGAAAAGCGCCCGCGCCTGCAAGAAGTAGAGCGGCGTCGTCGCTAGCACCAGCAGCGTGTAGAGCGCGACCCGGCGCTCCCACAAGCGAGCGACCGCCGCATAAATCGAGCCGAGGCCCAGCAAGCTCCACAGGGTGAGCGGCAGCCTGCCCGCCCACTCGGACAGCCCAAAGCAGCGAAAGCCGAGCGCGATCGAGGTGAGCGGCAGCTCGCCGCGCCCCAAATCAGCGCGGATTGGCAGGCTGTTGTCGGCTCCGGGGAAGGCTAGACCTGGTCCGCCAAGCAGATTCAGGGCGATGCGCCGCGACAGCTCGGCGACGCCGATGTCATGCGGATCCCAGAGCGCGCCGGCCGTGATGCCGCGGGCCAGGCCACAGGCGGCCAGGACCAAGGCCAGGCTTATCAGCCAATTCCGGCGCACGAAGCGGCGTTACTCCTGGCGCGAAACGGCTGCAACTTGCGCGAGGGCCGAGATTCTGGGAAATGGGCCCGCCTTGTCCCCCACGAGAACCAGCTAGTGCGCGCCGGAACGATTGCCATCGTTGGCCGTTCGAACGTCGGCAAGTCGACGCTCCTCAATAAAATTCTGGGGGAGCGCTTGGCCATCGTGTCGCCCTTGCCCCAAACCACGCGCGACCCGCTGCTCGGCGTGGTGCGGCGGCCAGACGCGGAGCTGGCGTTCCTGGATACGCCCGGTATCCACAAGCCGAAGACCGAGCTCGGTTCGCGCATGAACTCGTCGGCCATGTCGGCGGCAGAGAGCGCAGACGTGGTCGTGTTCGTGACCGACGCGACGGAGGGCATCAAGCAGGTCCAAAAAAAGCTCAAGCGCAGCGACACCACGCCGCCGCTGGTCGAGCTCATGCCAGAGGACGCGGAGCTCTTGAAGAGCATCGAGTCGATCAAGAAGGTGCCGGCGATTTTGGTGCTCAACAAGATCGACGCGGTGCGCGACAAGGGGCTGCTCTTGCCGCTCCTGCAGAGCTACCTCGACGCGGTGCCGTTTCGGACGCTGATCCCGCTCTCGGCGCTGAAAAACGACGGCGTCGATCGGCTGCTGGACGAGATCGCAGCGGCTTTGCCAGAAGGCCAGGCGGGTTATCCCGAGGACACGCTGACCGACAAGCCGTCCAGCTTCTTCGCCCGGGAGTACGTGCGCGAGCAGGTGCTGCTCCACATTTCGGGTGAAATTCCGCACGCGGTCGCGGTCAGTATCGACAGCTTCGATGAAGGCTCGGACAAGTTGCGCATCGCCGCCACGATTCACGTCGAAAAGATCGGCCAGCGCAAGATCCTGGTTGGCACCGGCGGCACGGTCATCAAGTCCCTGCGTCTGGGCGCTGAGAACCGCATCAAACAGCTGGTCGGCCGCAAGGTGAAGCTCGAGCTATTCGTGCGCGTGACGCCACGCTGGAAAGAAACGCCACGCATGCTGGCCGAGCTCGGTTACGAGCGGATCGTCGGAGACAAGTCGTGACGCCGATCGTAGCCGTCGTGGGGCGACCCAACGTCGGCAAGAGCACCCTGTTCAATCGCTTGGCAGGCAAGTCGCTGGCCATCGTCGACGACCAACCTGGCATCACGCGCGACCGCCACTACGCGCCGGCGCATCTTTCGGGCCGCGAAGTCACGTTGGTGGACACCGGCGGCTTCGATCCTGCCAGCGGCGACCCGATGCAGCAAGGCATCGCGCGTCATGTGGAAGCGGCGATCGCCGAGGCCGACGTGATTGTGTGCGTCTTGGACGGCACCTTGCCGCCCACCACACCCGATCGCGAAGCGGTCGCGCTGCTTCGCCACAGCAACAAGCCGGTCGTCTACGTCGCCAACAAGGTCGACAACGACGGCCGCGCCTTGCAGGCCACGGAGCTATTCTCGCTCGGTGTGCCGGAGCTGGTGAACGTGTCGGCGCTGCACGGTCGCGGCACCGCCGAGCTTGCCATGAAGGTCATCGCGGCGTTGCCCCCGTTCGCGGTCGAGCCGCCCGCTGCAGACGACCTACCTCGGATTTGCCTGATCGGTCGCCCGAACGCCGGCAAGTCGTCGCTGTTCAATCGACTGAACGGCGAAGAGCGCGCGCTGGTCGACGAGCGGCCGGGCACGACGCGCGACGCCCTGGACGCGAAGGTGACCTACGACGGCAAGGGACTGTGGGTGGTGGATACGGCCGGAATTCGTCGCAAGTCACGGGTCGACGAGAAGGTCGAGCTGCTCAGCGTGATGCAGGCGCTCAAGGCCGTCGAGCGCGCCAAAATCGCGATTTTGTTGTGCGACGCGACCGAGGGCGTTGCAGAGCAGGACGCGCGTTTGCTGGGCCTGTGCATGGACAGGAACCGCGGCCTGATCGTCGGCCTGAACAAGATGGATTTGCTCTCGCGTGAGGCGCAGAAAAAGGCGCGCGAGCAGGCCGAGGACACGCTGGGCTTCGCCAAGTTCGCGCCGATCATGGAGCTGTCGGCGAAGACCGGGCGTGGGGTATCGGAGTTGGTCTCGAAGGTGACGCAAATCTCGCGCGAGTGGGAGCGGCGCGTCACGACCTCGGAGCTGAACAGGTTTTTCCGCGACGTCATCGAGCGACAGCCGCCGCCGACCGACGGCGGCCGCGCACCGCGCATTTTTTACGTCACCCAGGCCGAAAGCTCGCCGCCGCTGTTCGTGGCAATGAGCAGCGGCGCCGCGAACATCAAGGCCAGCTACCAGCGCTTCGTGGTCAACCAGATCAGGAAGAGCTTCGGCTTCGAAGGCGTGCCAATCCAGGTACACTACCGCGAGCGCACGAAGAAGGTGCTGCCGCCCAAGCCTGCGCGGCCGCGCAAGGGCGACAAGCCAGTGCGCGCGCGCAAGGGCGGCCAGGGTTGACGAGCTCCGTCTAGCACTACTCAGTAGTGCTAGTGGGCAGACGGGCCAGGGCTCGCGGGGTCGGCGAGGGCGCGGCTGACCTTTGCGAGATCGGCGAGGCCGCGCACATCGCCAGCCAAGACCGGCACTAACCAGAGATTTTCGGGCGGGCACAGGTTGCGAGCCTTGGCAAGCTCTGGAGCTTCGCTATTGGCGCGGGCGCGCTCGTCCGCAAAGGCACGCAAGAGCTGCTCGGGGGTGGCGCTCAGGCCGCGCGCCGCGAGGGCCACTTGCAGCTCCGCGGCGGAGGCAGCGGGTGCGTGAGGCGTGTGCACGCGGTTCAACACCAAGGCGTCCGGGCGCAAACCCAGGCGGCGCAGTCGCTCTGCAAAGAAGCCGGCCTCCTCGAGCGCCGGTGCGTTCGGGGCCGCTACCAGCAGATAGCCGAAGTCGGGAGCGCGGAAGGCGCGGGACACCTCGGCGGCACGCTGCTTGAAGCCGCCGAACAGCTCGTTCAGCTCACCGACAAAGGCGGCCATGTCTTCGAGAAAGCCGCGACCCGTCAGGCGGCCCATGGTGCGTAGCAGCGCCGCAACGCCGCGCGCCAAGAGCCGCATGCTCAGGCCGCCCGAGGGCTGGAGCGCCTGTACCAGCCAGCGCATGGCCGGGCTGTCCAGGGCTTCGACCAAACGCTCGGGGGCATCGAGAAAGTCGAGCGCTTCGGCAGTGGGCGGCGTGTCGAGCACGATCAAGTCGTAACGGCCGGATTTCAGCACGCTCAGAACCTTTTCCATGGCCATGTAGGACTGGGTGCCGGCCAGCGACGTCGAGACGTGCCGATAGAATTGGTTTTGTAAGATGCGCTCGGCCACGGCGGGCGTCGAGGCGTGCTTCGTGATGAGCTCATCGAAGGTTCGCTTCGGATCGAGCATGGCCACGCTCAGGCTGCCGAGCGTCGCCTCGGCCGCGGCCAGGCGCTCGGGAGCCACCTCGGCCTCGATGCCCGGAGCGAGCGTCAAGCCGAGACTGTCGGCCAGGCGCCGGGCCGGATCGATGGTCAGGCACAGCACGCGCCGCCCGCGTTGGGCCGCGCGCAGGGAAAGCGCGGCGGCGATCGTCGTCTTGCCGACCCCTCCGGCGCCCGCGCAGACGATCACCCGGCGCGTTCGGGTGAGTCGGTCAAAGCGGTCGTCGGTCATCGAACGTCGTAGCCCTAGCATGGCTGACCACGGCGTAACTCCACGAAATTTGTCCGACCGCCTGAGGCTCCACCAAGCTACGCAAACGATGTCCCACCGCCCGCTCGAGACCGAACGCCGTCAGGCCCGCTCCAACGACACCCTGGTTTCACTCTGTCGATTGCTCGATGCGACACGCCGCGACAGCGGGCTGTCGGCGCTGGCGTTGGCAGACGCGAGCGGCTGCTTGGTGGCAGGCTCGGGGGCGGCCCGGCTGTGCGAAGAGCTGGCGGCTATTTCCACGCTACCCGCCAATGACCCGCGGCTCGAGGAGCTCGGTTTCCGCGGCGGCAAACCGCCCGTGCGGCAACTACTCGTCGATGGTTTCGAAATCTCGATCAGCGCGCTGGGCGCCGCCACCGACTCCGATTACCTCCGTCTCAGCAGCGGCTGCCGTAGGATTCTGAGCGGCGGGTGAGCGAAGAAGCCGCGAGCGAGTAGACTACTCGCCTTGCTCGACTTGCACTGCCACTTTTTGCCCGGCATCGACGATGGCGCGCCGACCGTCGCTGACGGCGTGGCCATGTTGGAAGGGCTGCTCAGCCTGGGCTTTACGCGAGTCGTAGCCACGCCGCACATGCGCCCGGGCATGTTCGACAACGAACGCGCCGGGCTCACTGCGGCCTACGAGCGGTTTCTACCGGCCGTCGTCGGCAAGCAGGTGCCGGAGCTTTCGTTGTCGAGCGAGCACTACTTCGATGAGCAGGTGTATACGCGACTATTGAACGGCCAGGCCCTGCCCTACCCCGGCGGCCGAGCGGCGCTGCTCGAGTTCTACGAAATCGACTTTCCGCCGCTGATCGAAGAGCGGCTGTTCGATTTGCGACGGCGCCGGCTCTTACCCGTGATCGCGCACCCCGAACGCTATCGAAAGTTTTGGGATCAGCCCGAAGCCCTGGAAAGGCTGGTCGATCAGGGGGTTGGGGCGCTGCTCGATTGCATGGCGCTCGTTGGCAAATACGGCCGTCGCCCCCAGCGCGCTGCCGAAGACCTACTCGAACGCGGCCTGTATCAGGCTGCCTGTACGGACTTGCACCGCCCGGCCGACATCGATGTCGTGCGCAAAAGTCTAATGCTGATCGAGAAGCGCTACGGCAAAGAGGAAATCGAGTTTCTGTTCCGCACCGGTCCGAGCGCGCTTCTGGACGGCCAGCTGCCCAACGTCGACTGAAAACTTGTCCACTTGGGCCAACTGCGGGTACCCGCGGTACATGGCGCAGAGCTGGACGAAGTCCGTCGTTTCCGTGCTCCTCGGCTTGGCGATGACCGGCCTCGCGCCGAGCGCCGACGCTCGCGTCGACGGTAGCTCATCGTACACGAAGGCGCAGACCTACAGCGGCGCGCTCCGCTACGTGCGTGTCGACATGGGCTACGAGGTGGTCGAGAAAGATCCGGACGCGGCCTACCTGATCTTCAAGTACAGCGCCCCCGGTGCAGCCAAAGGCAACCTGGTGACCGGCACGCTCGAGGTGATCGAAGCCGCCGGCGGCGTACGGCTGTTCGTAAGCTTGCCGCGCATGCCCGAGTACTACGAGCGCGTCTTTCGCGACGGCTTACTGAAGAAACTCCGCGACGAGTACGGCGCCCCTCCCCCGTCCGCCAAGAAGCCCGAAGCCAAGCCGACGCCTGAAAAGCCCGATCCTAACAAGCCGGCGCCGCCCCCGGAAGACTCAGGCGACTTCCCGCACGCCCGTTGATGGCTCTCGCTCGGGTTTTGCCGTGTTAGACCACAGGCAACCCGCGCATGGACGCCGACGGCGCTCTCGAGCTTGCCCCTATCGGGCGCTACCAACCCCTGCGACTGCTGGGGCGAGGCGCGATGGGGCGCGTGCTTTTGGGCCACGACCCGGTCGTGGATCGCCAGGTCGCGATCAAGCTGCTGCGCGATGACTTGGTGATTCCGCCGGAGCAAAAGGACGCGCTCATCGACCGGATGCGCCAAGAGGCGCGCGCGTCGGCACGCGTGTCGCACCCCAACATCGTCGCCTTGTACGACATGGGTGAAGACCCGGAGCTCGGCCTGTACCTGGTGTTCGAGTACGCCGAAGGGCTCACGCTCGAGCAGCGCATTGGCAAAGGGCCGCTCGGCCCCGAGGCGGGCGCCAAGCTAGCGCGCGAGCTGGGCGACGCGTTGACCACCGCGCACGCCGCGGGCGTCTTGCACCGCGACATCAAACCACAGAACATCATCTTGACGCCCACCGGCGCGAAGATCGCCGACTTTGGTATCGCGCGCGTGCCTGACTCGACGCTGACGCGCGACGGAGGCCTACTCGGCACGCCGGCGTACAGTGCGCCCGAATGCATCACCAAGGGCACTTTTTCGCCGCTTTCTGACCAATTTTCACTGGCCGCTACGCTGTACGAGGCGCTCAGTCAAACGCGCGCATTTCCCGGTGAGGACGCGGTGTCGGTCGCGACGCGCATCACCACGGATGTGCCACCTGGCATCGCGCAGCTGTGCGGGCTCGATCCGCACGTAGACTCCATCTTGCTACGCGGCCTCGCCAAGACCCCGACCGAGCGCTTCCCGAGCGCGCGCGAGCTCGGAGAAACGTTGGCCGAAGCGCTCGGCATCGCGACGCGCAAGATGCAGGCTACCCTGCCCGACGAGCACCACCGACGCGCCCCCTGGCAGGCTCCGCCCGAGCGCCGCGGCATGCGCACGTTCGTGGGCGGCGCTGCGCTGGGCGCGCTGCTGGGCGTCGCCGCGCTGCAACTCTCGACCTTGCTGCGTGAGCCAGATGCCGCGGCACAGCCCGACGACGCCCCGCACGTCGCGATCGCGTGGTTGGCAGAAAAGCCGGCGCGGCGCGCCCCCGAGACCCCGGCCGCGAGCGGTAGCGCGCGGCGCGCTGCCCACCCGCCCGCTTCGGCCTCCGTCGAAGCGCAGGCCGTTCCGGCACCCCCAGCCGAGGCCGATTCGGGCGCCAAACCGGATGGGAGCGCTGCCGCTCCCGACCCTGCAGCACCATGACCGCGTCGCGCCTGGCGCCGCTAGCCGTGATGGGCGCGCTTGGCTTGAGCGGCACGGCCCTCGCCAGCGATGAGCCCTGCGCGACCGAAGCCGGCCTCGGCCTATGCTGGCGGCGCTTGGTGGCAAGCCCCGCCGTCTACCTGCGCCCGCTGAGCTTCGACATGGGCTCGACCGAAGAAGAAGTCCTGTCGGCGCTGGTGCGCTGCAAGCGCGAACCGCTGCCCGAGCGCTGCGACGAGACGACGTTCGCCAGCGAGACCCCGGCTCATCGCGAATACGTGGCAGGCTTTTGGATGTCGCGCAGCGAGGTCACGGTTGCCGCCTACGAGCGTTGCGTCGCCGTCGGAAACTGCCGCCCCGCGGGCTTCGAAGCGGGCGCGCTGCGTTTTCAACGACCCGATTTTCCCGTCACTTTCGTGACCTTCGACGACGCGCAGCGCTACTGCGCGTTTCGCGCTGGTCGCCTGCCGACGGAAGCGCAGTTCGAGCGCGCGGCGCGTGGCCCAGCTCGGCGCCAATATCCGTGGGGCCAGCGCTACCACGGCAGGGTGTCGAACCATGGCAGGCTCGGGGTGGACACCACCGACGCCAGCGATGGCTTCGCCGAGCTCGCCCCCGTAGGCTCTTTTCCAGACGGCGCGACGCCTGAAGGTATCCTCGATCTCGCGGGCAACGCGGCGGAGTGGACAGCCGATGCCTTCACGCGCCAGTACCAATCAGCGCCGACGACCGAGCGAACGGTACGGGGCGGCAGCTGGAGCAGCGCCGCGCCGTTCGTGCGCGGCGCTGCTCGCGTCGGCAAGCCGCCCGAAGCGCGCGAGCCCACGCTAGGCTTTCGTTGCGTCTGGCAGACGAGGCCCGTGAACGAATGAGCGTCGACCCGTTCGCCATGCTGAAGCTGCCAATCCATCCGCTGCTCACGTTCGTGATCGTGCGGCCACACTACCCCGAGAACGTGGGCGCCGCCGCGCGCGCCATCAAGACCATGGGCTTCACGCGGCTCGTTCTGGTAAAGCCGGGCAAGATGGCCGAGCCCGGCCACGTGATGGCCGTGAAGATGGCGGTGAAGAGCCTGGACGTGCTCGAAGCTGCGGCGGTGGTGCCTGACGTGAAAACGGCGCTCGCAGACGTCGATTTCAGCTATGCGACGACCGCACGGCGCGGCGTAACGGGCGTGCTGACCGCCCGGCGCGCGGCACGCGACGCCGTAGAGCGCGCCGCGCGCGGCCAACGCCTTGCCTTCGTCTTCGGCAACGAGAAGACCGGGCTCGCAGAGGAAGACCTGCTGGGCGCACACGCGCGCATGAGAATTCCGATGGCCGCAGATCAACCGTCGATCAACCTCGGGCAGGCCGTGCAGGTCACCGCCTACGAGCTGTTCGTGGCCGCGCTCGAGGCGCGAGACGGGCTCGGAGGTCCAACCGCATGAGGCGACGGCTGCTCGGGCTCGGCTTGCTTGGCGCTGTCGCTTGCGGCTCGCCGCCACCGGCCGCCTACGTGTCCGAAAGCGGCCAGGCTCAAGCCTCGCGGGTGAAAGGCGACCCGCTCGGAGCCGCGCGCCACTACGAGCGAGCCGCAGCTCTCGCCGACAAGCCACGCGATGCCGAAGAAGCGCGCTACCGCGCCGCCGACGCCTATGCCGAAGGCGGCGACGCGGCGCGTGCCGAAGCTCTCTATCGCGGCCTCGCCGCGCAAGGTGAAGGCGCCGAGCGCCGAGCGCGCGCCGACTTTGCGCTGGCCGACCTGTTCGAAACGACGGGCCGCGAAGCCGAGGCACAGACCGAACGCGACCAAGCGATCCGAAAAAATCCCGACTTTGGCGTGGCCCGTGACGCCCTCAGCCGGCGCATCGCCTACCTCGAGGCGCACGGCGGCCCCACGCGCGTCTTGGCCTATTTGGACGACCTCGGCCGCGCGCTCTCGACGAGCGAGCTCGGCGAAGCCATCGCTTACCAGCGCGCTCGTGAGCTCGACAACGCGGGTCAAACCGCCCAAGCCCGCGACGCCTACCTGGCTTGTGCCGCCGCCTACCCTTATCCAGGCGGCGCCTACTGGGACGACGCATTGTTCCGTGCGGCCGAGAAGGAGCTGACGCTCGGCGCGCCTGACAGAGCGCTCGCGCACCTGCAGCGCATGCTGGCACGCCAAGAAAGCGCCAGCTTCGTCGGCAGCTACCAGCGCGGGCGCTACGCCGAGGCACAGCTAAAGATCGCCGAGATCTACCGTGACGTTTTGCACGACGCCGCCCGCGCACGCGCCGAGCTGCGCAAGGTTTGGCAAAATCACCCCACGAGTCGCTTGGTCGACGACGCCCTATTTCAGGAAGCGCTCTTGGCGCGCACCGCCGGCGACCAACCCGGAACGTGCGCACCACTTTCGATCATCGTGCAGCAGCTGCCGGATTCGCGCTACGCGCCCTGCGCGCACCTGCTGTGCAGCGAGCTGGCCGAGTCGCCGCGCGCCTGTCACGACTACATCAAGCGCGCTGCGGGACTGCCCTAAGCGCCTAGAGACGAAGCGAAGCGGCCCCCGTCAGGGCGTTTCTTCTTCTTCCTCTTCCTCGTCGTCATCGTCGTCATCGTCATCGTCGTCATCGTCCACGTCGACATCGTCGTCGCCGTCTTCTTCCTCGTCGTCCTCGGACTCGGTACCCTTTTGGTCGGTCTTGAGGTCGATGCCGACCTCACCGAGCTGGGTCTCCAGCAGCTCCATGAGCTCGTCGACGTCGTCGCCGCCCCATTCGTCCAGGACGTCGGTCAAAAACTCGAAAAAATCGCCGGCGTCCAGGCGCCGCTCGATTTCTTCGACTTGGTCTTCGGTGAACGCCTCGAGGATGTCTTCACGGAGGGACTCCATGTCATCCTCCTCGATGGCTTCTTGCGCGGATAAACGAATCTGTTTGACGGCGCGCTTGTCGAGGTAGATTTCCATCGTCGGCTCAGTTCTGTCGGGCTTGCCCCGGCTTTAGACGAATGGTTTGGCGTTCGTCAAGCCCGTGAAAAAAGACATGGCCCAGTCGCGCACCGACTCACCACGAAAAAGAGGCAAACGGCGTCGCGGCGCGGCCTGTGGCGCCTGCTTGGCGGCCGTCGCCATCTGTTGTAGCGCGCGGCCAGCATTTGCGCAGGCGGCGGTGCTACCACCACCCACCAGCGTGGAGTACATCCAGTACGGGGTCTCGCTCCACACCCTGACGCTCTTGGACGGCGGATCCGTCTGCCCGGTCGGTGCGACGACGCCCTGCATCGTCGGCTCGGGCGGCGGCCTCGGCTTGCGCGTGGGCTACCGGTCGCGCGGGCCCTTCTACCTCGGCGCGGCGTTCCAGCTCTCGCGGCTGAATTCGTCGAACCTGCTGCGCTTGGCGATTCTGCAGCGGCTCACCGCAGAGGGCCGGTACTATTTCGATCGCGGGAACCGGCTCACCCCTTACCTGCTGGGCGGCCTGGGCGGCGCGATCTACGGCAACGAATGGGGTGCCAGCTCGGGCGGCCTTGCGCTCAGCTTTGGCGTGGGCTTGGAGTATCAAATGACCGAGCGGACGCTCGTGACGCTCCTGCCTACCTACCAACCAGTCCTGTTCCGGCGTTGGGACGATTCGACCGGGCAAAGCCGCGCCGCCGGGCCGCTCGGTTTTGGTCTGGCACATTGGCTGGCCGTACAGGTGATCGTCGAGCTGCGCGATCCGCTGTCCCGCTGGTGAGCCGGGCCCACTGACCCCGAGCCACCGCGGTGTTGTTGCCGTAGGGGGCCGGGTCGGGTAGCGTCCGGGCCTCGTAGGGCAGGAATCAGTGCGAACGGCAGAAGAGGCCACGACGTCGTGAACTGCAGCCGGTGCGGCCGGGAAAACCCGGACGGTCTCAAGTTCTGCCAGGATTGTGGGAACCGCCTGAACGCGGGTCCTGCGGCTCCCGCGCCGGTGCCGCCCGCCGTGGCGCCCGCACCCGCACCTCGGCCAGATGCGGCACATCGCCCCGCTGCGCCACCGCTAAACTTCGCGGCGCCCGCACACGCACACACCACGGAAGAGAAGCGTTGCGTGCGTTGCGGTACCGGCAACCCAGCGAACGGCCGCTTCTGCGCGAACTGTGGCTCGCCGCTGCCCGGCGATGCCCCCGTCGTGGACCCTGGCACCGCAGCGGCGCCCGTCTTGACCTGCCCGCGCTGCCGTGGGGCAAACGCGGGTCATATGGCCTTCTGCCAGTTCTGTGGCGCCAAGCTGGGCGAAGGAGCGCAGGGGCAAGGGCCGCCGCTAGGTGGTTTCGCGCCCGCGCCTGCAGCTGGAGTTGCGGCCACGGGGCCGGCGCCCGCTGCCGCGGCACCCGCACCTTATGCCGTGGGCACGAGTTTTCAGTTTGGTGCCGGCCAGCGCCCCGAGGACCGCGCCAAGCTCGTCGTCATCGGTCAGGACGGCAAGCCGGGTCGCGAATACGAGATCGAGGGCGAGCAGACCGACATCGGCCGCGAGGAAGGCTCGATCCTCCTCGTCAACGACCCTTATGTATCTCCACGCCACGCTCGCCTGCAGTTCCGCGAGGGCCGCTTTTTTATCCGGGACCTCGAATCGGTCAACGGAGTATATGTGCGGCTTCGGGCTCCAGAGCGGCTGCAACATGCAGACTTGGTGTTGGTAGGTCTTGAAGTGTTAAGGTTCGAGGTCGTGAGCGATGCAGAGCGAGGGCTTGGCCCTGCAGCAGAGCGTGGGACCCAGGTCTTTGGGTCACCCGCTGCGCCGCGTTACGCGCGCTTGTGTCAGCGGACGGTAGAGGGCGTCACCCGCGACGTTTACTATCCGACCCGAGAAGAAACCGTGATCGGGCGTGAAGTCGGCGATGTGGTGTTTACGACGGATCCATTCATGAGCAGGAGACACGCTGCGATCGTTCGTGATCCCGCGACGAACACCTTCAGCCTGAAGGACTTGGGGTCGTCCAACGGGACCTACCTTGCGATTCGTGGCGAGCGCGAGCTCGTGCCGAGCGACCACGTGAGGATCGGCCAGCATCTGTTCCGGCTGGATTTCGGCGCGGGGTCCAGAAGCCGATGAACGGCGATTCAACTCATGGCGCGGGCATTCGTGTACGCCTGTTCGGGCGAACCGACGTCGGACAAATCCGCGAGCACAATGAAGATAACTTTCTCGTCGCTGATCTGACTCGAAAGAGTCGCAGCCTGATGGAGAGTGACCGCATCCAGAACGTGGCCGAACGCGGCACCGTTATGGGCGTTTGCGACGGCATGGGCGGCGCTGCCGCCGGCGAGGTCGCCAGCCAGCTCGCCGTCGACATCATCTACGAAAAACTGACGTCCTCGGACGCGCCGCGTAACCACGACGACTTGGCGCGGCGCCTGGTCAACGCGGTCGAAGAGGCAGGTGGGCGCATCTTCGGCGAAGCGCGGGCCGACCGCACCCGCCGCGGCATGGGCACGACCTCGACCATCGCGGCGCTGCTCGATGCGCGCCTGTTCGTGGCACAGGTCGGTGACAGTCGCGCGTACGTTTTGCGCGGCGACAAGTTCGTCCAGGTCAGCCGCGACCAGTCGCTGGTCAATCAGCTGATCGAAGCCGGGCAGCTCACCGAAGAAGAAGCCGAAACGTTCGAGCACAACAACATCATCTTGCAGGCGCTCGGCACCGCCGAGACCGTGCAGGTCGATCTTACGTACGTGGACCTGCGCAAGGGCGACACGCTACTGGTCTGCTCCGACGGCCTCTCCGGCATGGTGCGGGCGGATGAAATGCGCGAGGTACTGCTCACCCACCGCGAGCCGTTCGACGCCTGCAAAGAGCTCGTCGACCGGGCCAACCGCGCCGGCGGTCACGACAACATCACCGTCATCGTCGCCGTCTTCGAAGGCGCACTGAGCGATCCGGGGCCTCAAGACGTGCTGGCGTACCAGAAGTACGCGCTGCCCGAGGCCCCAGCCGAAGCCACCATCCGCGCGCCCAGCGTGCAGCAGGTCGAAGCGTATTCGACGCCACCTGCCAGCCAAGAGGCGCAACGCGAGTCGCGCCGCTTGCGGGTCGGACACACGATGGTCGGTATGACGAACCCGATGGCCGCAACGCCGACCACCGGCACGCCGCTCGCGCCGCGTGTCTCGGGTCCGCCACCAACCTTCAACCTCGAGGACGATCCGGTGTCGATCCCGACCAGCGGCTTGCCCCCGTCATTGGTTGGCATGCTGGTTCTGGGCGCGATGTTGGCCGTAGCCCTGGCCGGCTTTTTGCTCCTGCGCTGAGCGCCTCCGAGCCGATGACCAACGCCCGCACGGGCAAGTTGACGTTCCGCCGGGTCTTCCCGCGCTTCTTGCGCCTGCTGTTGACGCTGCTGGCGGTCGCGCTCGTGGGGTTTTACGGAGCCGCCAACGGCGCCAAGCGTCCGGGCTCCGCTTGGGCATTCAAGCGGCTGCCGGTATTCGTCAACTTCGCGCCCGCCGACGTGCGTGAGCGCGCCTTTGCGGCCATGCGCGGCGCGGCCAGCGAGGATGGACCCGCCGCCGCTGCGGCGCGAACCGAGCTGCTGCGGCTGGGCGGTGCGGCTTTGCCCCACGTGCTGCAGAAGCTCGACAGCCTCGAGCCGAGCGCGCGCTTGCGGGTCGCGATGGCTCTCGGACCACTGGCGCTGCGCATGCACGTAGCGGGGCTCGAAGACGTCGCGACCCCGGAGCATGCGCTGCTGTTCTTCGGCCGCTTTTGGCAAGATCGCTCCATCGAATTTCGTCCAACCACCGTGCGCCGCGCCGTCGAACGGCTGGCGGAGCGCTCGCTCACGCTACGCCGCGACGACGTGATTCACGCCGACACGTACGCGCTCGAGGCGCTGGTGGCGGCGCTCGGCAGTGTCAAAACCGAAGCCGACACGGCGCGCGTCGCCCGCCTGCATCCAGTGCTGATGCACATCACCGGCCGCGGCGCGGCACTGTCACGCTCGCCCAGCGTGGAGGAGGCCGCCCGCGCCGTCGAACACTGGCAGGAGCTCTGGCTCGAGGAGGGCGCTGACTATTCGGTGCTGGAGGGGCCCCGGCGCGTGGCCGCACTCGTCACGGAAACCCAATTCGGAAAGTGGCTGGCGCAAGCCTTTCTGTGGCGCCTGGGACGTGCCCGCGACGGAAGCCCCGTGGTCGCGCGAGTGCTCGCGGCGCTGCCTGCGAGCGCGCTGCACGTCCTGCTGCTGCTGCTGTTCGCGCTCGGCGCCGCCGCCGCTTCGGCGCTGGCAGACCGCTCGGCAGGGCTCGCGGGCCGCGTCTGGTCGCGCGTCACGGCCACCTCCGCCTCGCTCGTGGCCTCCTACCCAGTGGTCCTCACGGTGGCCTTGGCGTTCGAGCTCAAATCGGGGCGCGGCGGTGTGCTCGAGCTGTGCGCCGCAGCGCTCGGCCACGGCGACGTGAATCTGCTCATGGGAGCTCTGCTCGGCTTGACGCTGCTGTCTGAGCTACTCGTTACGCTGCCGGCGCGCCTCGCCGCGGCAGGTCACGCCGACGACGCCACCGAGGGAGACGCTTGAAAGCGCCAACGTTGCCGCTGCGCGCCGCCCAGGCGATCTTGTTCGTCTGGGTCGCCCTCGGCGTCGTGGGAGCGGTCATGCCACACGCGCCAGCCTTGCTGGTCGGCTTCGGCAGCGACTTGTTGGCGCTCTCGGCGGTGCTCGTGCTGGCGGTGGTGCTGGGCGTGCCGCTCGGCGCCCTCGCCGGCAGCGGCCCGCGCTGGATCGACGTCACGCTCAGCTTCACCACGGATTGGATCGCCGCCGTGCCGGTCGTGTTGCTGCTGGCCTTCCTACGCCCAGCCGGAGTAAGCCAGCTCGGAGCGCTCTTACTGCTCGGCGTGCTTCGCTCGCTCGAAGTGGGCTGGGTGGTGCGCAGCGCGCTCTTGCGCGCTGCGCTGGTCGATACCAGCTGGGCGGCGCGGAGCCTGGGCTACATGCCGCTCGCGGTGTTCGTAAACCGGCGGCTGCCCGCGGCGACCCGGCCCGCCCTGGCTCACCTGGCGCTGACGCCGGTTTGGACCTTTTTGCTCGATAGCGTGGGCAGCGCGGCCGGGCTGGGTGCTGGAAGCTCGGACCGGAGCCTGGGCGCGCTGGTGGTCCGCCCCCAAACCAGCGTTTCGAGCTCCGCGCTGGCAATTTTCGCGATCGTCTCGCTGACCTGGGCCTTGCATCGGCTGGGGGAGCACTACGGCTTGCGGCTCGGGCGGAAATGACAATATTAGCGGCTCCCAACATGTCCTCCCTCCCCGTCGTGACCGAGCGCAGCTTCGAGCAAGAAGTGTTGATGAGCGAGCTACCGGTCTTGCTCGAGTTTTCGGCGGAATGGTGCGGCCCGTGCAAGCAAATGGCGCCAGATTTACTGGCGCTGGCGCGTGAGCTCGAGGGCAAAGCCAAAGTCGTGACGCTCGACATCGACAAGTCGCCGATGATTCCGCGGCAAATGGGCGTGCAGTCCGTACCCACCTTCGTGGTGTTCCAAGCTGGCAGGCCGGTGGGCGGCAAGGTCGGCGCCATGCGCAAGGCCGAGCTTCGGGCGCTGCTCGAGCCGTTCCTGCCCCGCGCCGAAGGCGCGATTCGGGCTGAGGAGCTGGTGCAACTGCTCAAGGCAGGGCGCGTCAGCGTCGTCGATACCCGTGAGCCGCCGGTTTTCAACCGTGCACATTTGCCGACGGCCATCAATCTGCCGATGGAAGAGATTGAAACGCGCTTGGCCGAGCTGCACATGCTGCCGGCCACGCCCGTCCTCTACTGTCGCTCCGGAGATCGCACGAAAGAGCTCGCTGCCAAGCTCGCCGAGCAAGGCTTGCCGATAGCCTTTCTCGAAGGCGGCGTGCTCGCCTGGGAAGCCTCTGGCCAAAAGCTCGAACGGCCCGACTAACGCATCGAAGCGCCGGCCACCACCGCATAAGCCGATGCCACGATGCCTTCCCCCGCGTCCGTGACCCAGACGCGCCAAGCGTAAAACCTCAGGTCGGGCCCGTGGTCAACCCAGCCTCGGGCCGAAAGAATGTGCATCAGCCGCGAGACAGAAGCCTCATCGAGCTCGAGCTCGCTCGAAACGTCGAGGTGGCTCACGGCATCGCCCGAACGGCGGATCAGTCGCCACGTTGCCTCGAGGACGCGCCACTGCGCGAACGAAATGCCGAGGCGCGCGAGCGCCCGGTTCGCCCTACGGCGGAAGCGCATCGCCAGCATGAAAGCGCGCAATGCCTCAGCGGTGCTGCTCTCCTCCGCCGAAGGAAGCGGTAGCGCAGGCGAACGCTGCCGCGCGCTCGCCTCCTCGTAGTACTCGATCGGCCTCCGCCCACCCGTCATTCGCTGCCCTCAAGCAGCTTCCGTGCCCGAATGCGCCAGGCCGAACCGCGCGTTCGTTCCTGCGAAGTGCATCCGAAGCCCCACCGGCAGCCACCACCGTTCGGCCGCCAACCGCCAACGATCCGAGCCTCGACCATCCCAACGACAAGGCCCCCGCCGAGTCCCCAAATGACTTCGCATACAAAGTCATTCGCGACGTGAAAATCGTCGACCTCAATTTCCGAGACATACTCAATGGTTGCCGACCGCCAAAATGGCCTCACCCAAATGACTTCGCATACAAAGTCATTCGTCGCCCGCGCTTAGGCGAGGCCAATTTTTGAGGGATATTCGGGTATTGTCGATCGCCAAATCGCCTCACTCGGAATGACTTTGCATGCAAAGTCATTCCGCGGGGGCGGATGGGGGGTCGCGACCGGCTCCGAGCGGTTTCGACGGCTCGTGTGCCACCGTGATGCGCGCGGCCGTGTCGCCATGACGCGGCCCGATGCGGCGCAGCGTTTGGGATCCGGCACGGAATGTTAGGGAGCGGAGTCGGTGACGGCGTGAGCGGCGGCGAGGGCGGCGGCGATGACGATGCGGACCGGGACCGCGTGAGCTTGAGCTGCGCGGACGCAGGCATCGAATTCGGGTTTGAGCTGTGGCGGACCGTAGGGCCCACGCGAGACTTTGACGGGCAGAGCACCAAACGGGGTAAAGACCTCGATGATTTCACGCGGCCGTTCGCTGCGGGACACGCCGTAGCGGCGCAGACCGATGCTGCTGGTTTCACGCAGCAGGACGTCTTCGAGCACGGCGATGGAGGCTGCAGTGCCGAGCGCGGAGAGCACCAAGCCTGGACGACCTTTCTTCATCGTGATCGGCGTGGCCCAGGCGTCGAGCGCGCCCGCTTCGAGCAATTTTTCCAAGGCGTGCGCGGCAAGCTCGCCCGTCATGTCGTCGACGTTGGCGTCGATGACGTAGTGGCTGCTGGCCGCCGCGCTTTCACTCTGAGGAGTTGACGGATCGCCCAGCACAGCGCGCAGCGCGTTGGGTCGATCCGGCAGCTGGCGCGTCCCGGCGCCCCAACCGATCGCCAGCGGGGCCATGCTTGGCCAGCGTTCGAAGCGCGTGGCTTGTGACGCGACGATCGCCGCGCCGGTGGGGGTCACCAGCTCGGCGGCCAGACCCGCGTCGTAGGTCGGCACACCTCGCAGGCAGGCGACCGTGGCCGGCGCAGGTAGCGGCAGCACGCCGTGCCGGCACTCGATGGTGCCGTGGCCCATCGGCAGCGGCGAGCAGACCAACTCAGCGCCAAGAAAAGCCAGGGCAGCCGCCGCACCGACGGTATCGGCGATGGCATCGACCGCGCCGACCTCGTGAAACGTGACGTCTTCTACCGGCGTGCGGTGGACGAACGCTTCCGCTTCCGCAAGGCGACGAAAGATGGCTCGCGCTCGACGGCGAGTGTCGTCGTCGAAGGCGGCGGCGTCGAGCAGCCGCACGATTTCCGCGTAGCCGCGCTCGGGGTGCTGGCCTCGCTGTTCGACCACGAAACGGACGCCGCCGATCGCTCCGGTCTGAGCCAGCTGCGCGTGCACAGAAACCCCGGCGATGCCCACCGCGGCGACCGCGCTTTGCACGACCTCGAGCGGCACGCCGAGATCGATGAGCGCCGCCACGCTCATGTCGCCCGCTACGCCGCTGAAACAGTCGAAGTAGACGAGCTTCCCGCTGCCGGCTCCCCGCTCCAGCCGTGGATTGCCGAACTTTGGCGCGTCGCCGCTGCGCGCCTCGCCGTGAGTGTGCTGTCCCGGCCCATGGCCGTGGCCATGTTGGGGCGCGCGAGCGCTGGAGCCCACGATGCCGCGAAATCGCGGCTTCTTGGCGTCGCCCGACGCCTCGGTCACGGGCGCTCCAGGTGTTTTAGTTGACGCATCACGGCCATCGCCGCGCCAAAACCGTTGTCGATGTTGACGACCGTGACGCCCGACGCGCAGCTGGTGAGCATGCCGAGCAAGGCCGTGAAGCCGCCGAGCGCCGTGCCGTAGCCCACCGACGTCGGCACCGCGATCACCGGCGCCGCAACGAGACCGCCCACCACGCTCGGCAACGCGCCCTCCATGCCGGCGATCACGATCAGCGCTTCGGCTTTGCCGAGCTCGGGCAACACCGCCAGCAGTCGATGTAGTCCCGCTACGCCGACATCGAAGAAGCGCCCGCAACCGATGCCTGCCATGCGCAGGGTCTCGATGGCTTCTTCAGCCACCGGCACGTCGCTGGTGCCCGCCGTGACGACCGCCACCCGCTCTTCGCGAGTAAGCGGCCGCGCTTTGGTTTGGTACGACGCTGTGCGCGCCTCAGCTCGATAGTCGAGCCGCGGCACACGCGCCGCGACGTCGGCGAACACCTGGGGTTCGAGCCGCGTGATCAGCACGTCTTCTGCTTCGGCGATCAGGCGCGCCGCCACACCTGCAATCTGTTCAGCGCTTTTGCCAGGCGCAAAAATCACTTCGGCCATGCCCTGGCGCAGCGCCCGATGATGATCGACCCGCGCGTACGACAAGTCGCTGAATGGCAGCCGCGACAGCTCCGCCACGGCCGCGGGCACGTCGAGCTGCCCGGCTTTCACCGCCTCGAGCAACTGGGCAAGGCGAGACCTGTCCATCAGCCACAGGTAGTATCGTGAGAGTCGAGCGTCGCCAAGGGCTGGGCAGCGTATTTCCTCGCCGCGCAAGGCGTGCTCTGCTCCGGGCGATGCCGATCCTGATAGCGCTGCCGCTGGGCGTGTGCCTGGGCGTCGCTTTTGCGTGGCTGGCCAGGCGCGAGCTGCGTCGCGTCACGACCGCTGACCGCGCCGGCCTTGGTCTCGCCATCGCGACGCTGTTCGGCTTGTTCGTGCTGTCCCCGGTCTCGGCCTACTTTCTGGCCTTCGAGCCCGACTGGTGCCTGGCGTACTTGATCGACACCGCGCGGGCCACCCCTGCCCTCACGCCAGCGCTAATTTTGCTGCAGCTCGTCAGCGTGCCGGGCGGCTACTTGCTCGGCCGGCTGGTGCTCGAGCGCGGCGGAGACGAAGCCAGTCTGCTGCGGGTCTTGCTCGGGGGCGCGGTGGTCACGCTCGGGGCCGTCATGCTCGGCTTGCGGCGCTTCGCAGTGCAGGGCAGCTATGCGCAGTTTCACGGTGACTTTGGCACGCAGCCGCTGGCCGGCAGCTCGCTCGGCTACGCTATTTTGCTGCTCGGGTTCTGGCTCACCGCGGGGCTCGGTTTCGCGGTATGGAACCTGCGTCGCCTCGACTGAAGAAAGCCCGCATGCCTGATCCCTCTCACGATCCGACTCCTCGACTTCTGGAGCTCGCTACCGACTTGGTCGAGCGCGCTCGCAAGCTCGGCGCCGACGTGGCCGAAGCCAGCGCCCGTAGCGGCTGGGAGCTGTCGGCCAAAGTGCGGTTGGGTAAGACCGAGCTCGTCGAAGAAGCCGGTCACCACGGCGTCTCGCTGCGCGTGATTCGCGGCGGGCGCGTGGCCACTACGGCGACGAGCGACTTGACCGCGCGCGGTATCGAGCGCTGCGTCGCCGACGCGCTCGAGCTGTGCGCCCTGTCCGAGCCCGATCCGTTCGCCGGGCCCGCACCCGCGGAGCTGCTTTGCAAGCCGCCACATCCCGATCTCGAGTTGCTCGACCCGAGCATCGATGCCATCGACGCCGAACAAGCCATCCAGCAAGCGCGCATCGCCGAGCAGGCGGCGTTCGACGCCGACAGTCGCATCACGCTGAGCGAAGGCGCCACGTACTCGCGCACGAGCGGCGCCAGTGCTTTGGTGCTCTCGTCGGGTTTCCAGGGTTCCGTGCGCGGTTCGTACGCCGCGTTGGCGGTCGCGCCGGTGGTCGAAGACGAGGGGGGCAAGAAGCGGCGCGGCCACTATTATTCAGCCGCGCGCCGGCGCAGCGATCTCGAGTCCGCCGAGTTCATCGGCCAAGAAGCGGCGCGACGCACGCTGCGCAAGCTCGGCGCTCAGAAAATCGCCACCACTGAAGCGCCCATCGTTTTCGATCCGGACGTGGCTCGCTCGCTCGTGGGCAGCCTGGCCGGCTGCATCGCCGGCGGCGCGCTGTGGCGAAAATCCAGCTATTTGCTGGAACGCGAAGGCACCGAGGTCGCAAGCTCCCTCGTCAGCATCGTTGACGACCCGTTGATTCCGCGCGCTCCGGGCTCGCGTCCCTTCGATGGCGAGGGGCTGCGTTCGCGCAAGAACGTGATCGTCGAGCGCGGCACGCTGAAAGGATTTTTGCTCGACTGTTACAGCGCGCGAAAGCTCGGACGCGAGTCGACCGCCTCGGCAGCTCGCAGCGGGGGATCGATTGGCGCCTCGACCACCAATTTCATTTTGCAGGCCGGCACGACTCCTGCGGGCGACATCGTCAAGAGCACCGCGCGCGGCCTGTACGTGACTGAGCTGATGGGTTTCGGCTTCAACCCCGTGACGGGTGACTTTTCACGCGGCGCGGCCGGTTTCTGGATCGAAAATGGCGAATTCGCTTTCCCGGTGAGCGAAATCACCATCTCTTCCACCCTCGACGCCATGCTCAAAGCCATAGACGCCGTCGGCGATGATCTCGAGCTCAAGACCTCGACGGCCTCGCCCACCTTGCGCGTCGCGAACATGACCATCTCCGGTACCTAGGGCCTGCGAAAGGCTAAGTCGGTCGCGATCATCGACCGACTTAGCCTTTCGCGAGCCCTTAGGCCTCATTCGGCGGGCGCACTGGCGGTGTCGAACGTATTGGCTGCGCCGGGCGAAGCGCCGGGTGCGCCGTGCTCGGAAAAATTCTGCGGATCGTCGTCGGCGCCGTCGGGGTTTCGGCGCGCCAAGCTGCGACCGGCGTGCGGAGCCGGCAGCGACGGAAAGCGCGAAATGACGCCTTCGCGACCCACCAGCAGCAGCGGCTCGCCGCCGTTGGCCAGCCCGTGCGCACCGAGGCTCGGCAGGCGCAGCAGCTTGACGCCTTCGGCGATCGGCGCGTCCAGGCTCGACTCGCGAAAGCTCTCGGGCACGAGCAGTGCGATTTCGGCCGGCCCTAGCTCACCCTCGGGTAGCTCGACGTGACCTGACGAATCCTCCAGCCAAAGCTGAGCGAGCGACGCGGGCGCCGCCGAGTCGTTGAGCAGCTCGATCCACTCGGAGTCGGGCTCGGGCCCGAGCGGATTGGCCAGCACCTCGTTCAGGACCAAGTGCCGTCGCGGGCTCGTCGTCGTGACGCTCTGTTCGATAGTGCTCGCGTCTGCCGCGCCGGAAAACACCGTTCCCCGAAGCTCCAGCAAGCCTTGTGGCGTGAGATCGCGCAGCAGCGCCGTGCGCGCGCCCGCTGCAGCAACTAGCGCCACGCTTCGCGGCTGCTCCAGCATGAAGAGGAGATCATCTGCCTGAGCCGTGACTACCAACCGATCGTCGAGCACCTCGAGACAGGCGCCGTAAAATGGCTCTCCCGCGCGGCAAAACGTAGCGGTTTTCGCGACGTTGTCGGGCACGGGTAGCCACGGCGCCGGATCGATCAGCGCGCCCGCCAGCAGCGGCGCTGAAACCAACGGCTCGCTCCGCTGGCCGTGCAGCGCAAGCGCGAGGCAACCTGCGCCAGGCAGGCCCATGCCCGGTACCACGTTCAGGGAAAGGCCGCTCGGCGCGAGCTTCAGCTCGTCGGGTAGCGGGTCGCGCATCGCCCCGCAGACCACGGCCAGGCTGCGTTTGGGGCTGCCAGGCGGAGGAAACAGCCGCCGGGCGCGTGGCTCGGGCGTCGTCTCGGAGCGCAACACGCGCAGCGTTCCGGTGCCGGCGAACGCGAGAGCGTAGTTGGTGTTCGCTTCGAGCCAGGCCGTTGGCTGCAGCCAGCAGTCGTCGCCGTCGCGCCAGAAACGCAGCGGGACGGCCCGCTCGCGCAAAGCCGTGGGAACGTCGCCGCGTTTGATCGCTCGTTCGTAGTAGTCGGAAAGCTCGTCACGAAAGAGCCACGGCTCACCCGTGACTGGAGCGTGCTGAACCTGGGCGCGAAACAGCGGGGGCACGGTCTGCCCGTCGATGCTTGGCTCGAGCTCGACCGACCAAACCGGCTGCGGTCGGCTCGGTATGTCCAGCGACGGGCCGGAGCAACCGAGCCCGAGCCCGGCTCCCGACAGCAATTTCGCCCAGCTCCCGACTCGCATGCGTCCATTCCCCATCGGCCGGGAGCAGGCTCAGTTGCGAAAAATGGTATCCATCGGCGCGTGACGCCCGACGACATCAAGCTGCTGAGAAAAGAGCTAGGCTGCACCGCGCGCGATCTCGCAACGACGCTCGGCATCGAGCAAAAAGAGGTCCTGGCCTGGGAGGCGGGCGAGCTTTTTCCGACCAAGCGCTTCGTGGGGCAGATGCAGGCGCTCCGCGCCAAGGGGCCGAGTGCCGTGCTCAAGAGCACCAAAGGCAAAGCCGTCGCAGCCACCGATCGGCTGAGTGATCCAGCTTTTTGGGCGATCGTGAAGAAGCTGCTCTTGTACCCGCCGCTCTACGATCAAGTCAGCAAGCTCGCCGAGGCCTATGGGGACGACAAGAAGGGGTGAGGAGTGAGGCGTTGGAGGCGAGCGGCTAGCTACTCGTCGTCATCGTCATCGTCATCGTCATCGTCGTCATCGTCATCGTCGTCATCGTCATCGTCGTCGTCTGACTCGGCCGGGGCGGCGTCGTCCTTGGCAGCATCGTCAGAATCCTTCGCTGGTTCGTCCGCGTCACCGGAACCCTTTGCGGGTTCGTCTTTGTCGTCGTCGTCGTCGTCGTCGTCGTCGTCGTCGTCGTCGTCGTCATCGTCGTCATCGTCGTCGTCGTCGTCCTCGTCGTCGTCGTCGTCGTCCTCGTCCTCGTCCTCGTGGTCGTCGTCGTCTTCCGCCTCAGACGACCCGCCCTCCTTCTCCACTTCACCCCCGCCCTCGCCTTCCCCTCCGCTTTCCCCTTCCCCCGCGCTCACGCCCCCTCGCGCCACTTCAGCAGCCTCTTCGATCCCCAAATCGATCGGACCTTCCGGGGCCGCCTCACCGACCTCTGTCTCGAAGGTCTCGCGCGATTCGTCGCTGAGCTCGGTAAACTCTTTCAGCGTCGGCAAGTCGCGCAGCGACTTCAAGCTGAATACTTCCATGAAGCTCGGCGTCGTCCCGTAGAGCATCGGCCGCCCCGCCTCGTCCTTCTTGCCCAAGATGCGAATCAAATCGCGCTCGAGCAAACCCTTCAGCACGGGACCCGAGTCGACGCCGCGAATGTCGTCAATCTCGGGTCGCGTGATCGGCTGCCTATAGGCAACGATCGCCAGCGTTTCGAGCTGCGCGCGCGAAAGCCGCACCGGCTTGGTCGACAAGTACCCGCGCACGTATTCGCCGAACTCGGGGTTCGTACGGAAAGCGTAGCCGCTTGCCACCTCGTCCAAGCGGATGCCGCGTCCGGCGTAGTCGCGCTGCAGCTCTTCTACCAGCTCCTGCGCGCGCTTCCGGTCCACCTTGGCTGCGCGCGCCAGCTCCTTGATCTCGAGCGGATGGTCGGAGACGAAGATCAGCGACTCGACCAAGGCCTTCAGGTATTGAGTTGCATCCTGGGTTTGTTCCGCGCCAGACGCCGCGCCTTCGCCCAGCAACGCCGCATCGCCATCCGCTGGCTGGTCGGCGGCTGCACTGTCGCCGTCGCCATCCCAACCTGAATCGACGGCGGCTTCGTCCACGTCTTCGGCAGCCGACGCGGGGACCGCGGCAATTGCCGGCCCGCGGCGGGCTCGGGCCGCGGCGATGCGCTCGCGATCCTTCTCGACGCGCCGAGCTTCGGCTTCGGCGCGCTCCTGAACTTTGGCCTCACGCTTCAAGCGAGCTTGTTCGGCGGCTTCGGCGCGAGCTTGCGCCTTGAGCTCCTCCGCCGTGCGAAGTTTTTCGTCACGCTCGGCTTTGGCTTGGGCCTTGGCTTCGGCCTTCTGTCGCAGCAGCTCGGCCGCTTGTGCCTTGGCTTCGGCCTTGGCTTTCGCGGCGGCTTTGGCCTTTGCCTTGGCTTCGGCCTCGGCAAGCTTTTTGGCTTTGGCTTTGGCTTTGGCTTTGGCCTTCTTCTGCTTCTTCAGCTCGGCTTTGGCCTTGGCTTTGGCTTTGGCCTCGGCCTTCTTCTGCTTCTTGGCTTCGGCCTGGGCGCGAGCTTCAGCCTGCTTCAGCTTCTTCGCTTCGGCTTTGGCCGCCGCCTTGGCGCGCGCCTCAGCCTGCCGCTGCTGGGCTTTCGCATCGCCCTTCACCGAAACGGGTTTGGTTGCCTTCGCCTTCGCGCGCTTGGCTGCCTTCGCGGGCTTGGTCGCCTTCGCGGGCTTGGTCGCCTTCGCGGGCTTGGTTGCCTTCGCGGGCTTGGTTACCTTCTTCTCCGTCTTGGCTGCCTTGGCTGGCCTCTCTGCCGTAGCGGGCTTGGCTGGCTTGCTCTTGCTCGGAGCCGGGTTAGTTGTGCCGCGTGCGGCGGCGGACACCGGGGGCTTGGGTCGCTTCTTCGCTGCCATGTTCGATCGTTGCTCGGAGCTTAGGGCTCGTCTTCTTCGTTGGGGTCTGGGTCCGTCGGCTCAGGCTCGTCTTGATCCGCCAGCTCGGGCTCGTCGTCCTGAAAGCTGTTCGGTACGGAGCCGCTGCGACCAGCTGCGAGCGCGTTCTCTTCGTCGGCCAGCGCGGCATCTTCGGGCTCTTCTTCAGCCGGTTTGGAGCTGAAGCTCGCCTCGGCGGATGCCGCCGCTTCTTCCATGACGCCGGCGTCGACCAGCGCAAGCTCGATCAGAATCGGCATCAAGGGCCCTTCTTGCTCGAGGCGGGTCATGCGTAACCGCGTCATCTCGAGCAGGGCCAGAAACGTTACGATCAGATCGCCGCGCGACGTTGCGCCTTCGAACAGCTGCTCGAACGAGAGTCTCTTGTGGAGCTGCAGCAGGTCGACCAACTGATTGATGCGGTCGGTGATCGAAAACCGCTCGAGATCGATCTGATGATCGATCTTGGTGTTGGCGCGCGACAGCACGCTCTGAAACGCATCGAGCAACTTGAACAGACTGAGGCCTGCCAGCGGCGCTGGCCCCTCGACTGCCGGCGCCGGCAGGCCACGCACGAACACGTCGCGCCCGAGCACATCACCGCCGCCCAGCTGCTCGGCGGCCTGCTTGTATTTTTGGTACTCGAGCAGGCGGCGCACCAGCTCCGCGCGCGGGTCGAGCCCGAGCTCGTCGTCGTCGTCCTGATCGGCCGGCGGCACCGGGAGCAGCATCTTCGACTTGATGTGGATCAGGGTCGCCGCCATCACGAGGTACTCGCTCGCGACGTCGATGTTCAGCTCCTCCATCAACGTGATGTATTCGACGTACTTTTGCGCGACGAAGGAGATCGGGATGTCCCGGATGTCGAGCTCGTGCTGCTCGATCAGGTGCAAGAGCAGGTCGAGCGGTCCCTCGAACGTCGGCAGGACGACCTGGTACCCCCCCGCAGCACCCTCCGGACGAGCAGCCAAAGGCCGCTCGCCGGGTGGAGAATTGCTGGGGTTTTCGTCCGTCATGAAGGGGGCGCAGCGTACATGACCAATAGGGCTTTGGCGATGCTAACTTGGTGCTTTCATGACAGTCCAAGGCGGGCCAGGCCGCCGCTGCGTAAGCTGTGGAGAGCGCTACGACGCGGCCGTGCGGTTCTGCCCAAAGGACGGCACGCCGACTGCTGCCGAGCACGAAAACGTCGGCCATGACCCCTACTTGGGTCGTATCATCGCTGGACAGTTCCGCGTGGAGCGCCTGCTCGGGACTGGCGCGATGGCCCGCGTTTATCTGGCAGAGCAGCTCGGGCTCGAGCGTCCGGTGGCGCTCAAGATTTTACACCGCGAGCTGCTGAGAGAAGAAAGCGCCACGGCGCGCCTACGCCGCGAGGCCACCATCGGCGCACGCCTGCGCCATCCCAATTTGGGCGAGGTATTCATGATGGGCGTCGTCGATGCGAGCGCCCAGGCGCCCGGCGGCGAGCCGTTCATCGTGCTCGAGTACCTGGACGGTATGTCGCTGACGTCAGGGTTGCTGGCCGCCCGCGGCTCGCTCGGGGTCGTGCGCGCCGTGCACGTGGCGCTGCAGATTTGCGACGCCCTGGGCGAAGCGCACTCGCTCGGCATCGTGCATCGCGATCTGAAGCCAGACAACGTGATGCTCGTGCGGCGCGGCGCCGACGGCGACTTCGTGAAGGTGCTCGACTTCGGCATGGCGCGCGCCGGCCGCGATCCCGATTTTGCGACCCGTGACGGCGCCGTGCTCGGCACGGCTCGCTACATAGCCCCAGAGGGTGCCCAAGGCGGCAGCGTCGGACCAGAAGGCGATGTGTACGCGATCGCCACGCTGCTGTTTCAATGCATCGCAGGTCGCACGCCCTTCGACGGCCAGAGCGCAGTCGCAATTTTGGTCCAGCAAGTCAGCGCCGTGCCGCCGGACCTACGAGCGGTTGGCGGTGGGCGCGACGCGCCGCTAGCGCTTGCCGAGCTGGTGGCTCGAAACCTCGCCAAAGACCCGCTCGATCGCGCCGCCAACGCCCGCGCCTTGGGCGCCGAGCTGAGCGCCTGCATGTTCGCGGGCCGCCAAGATACCAGCATCACGGCCCGGCTCATCGGGGGACAAAGGCCATGAGCCATACGTACCTGGCGGCACTCTGCGCGGCGGCCGGCATTGGCTTGGCAGCGCAACCTGCGCGCGCCGCGACGCCGGACGGCGAGCCGCGCGTGATCACGGGCTTTCGAGCGCTGGACCGCCCGACCGGCATCGCGGAAGCCGGCTTCGGCTGGCTCACCCTGCCCGGCGCCGCCGTGTGCAGCCAAGCGGGCTGCAAGGCGGGCGACACCAGCTTCGAGCTCGATGCTTGGCAGCTCTACCGGCAAAACACGCGCTTGGCGTTCGGCGCCGGCTTGCTCTTGGGTCTGATCCCCACCACCGACGCTCCGCTCAGCGATCCGATGGGCATCGAGCGCAATCACAGCCGTAAGTACCTCACGCTCGAGGGCATGCTGCGCTACTACCCTTACGTGGGCCAAGCCTTCGAGTTCTGGGTTGGGCTCACCGGAGGCCTGGTCGTGGTGAGCGATCGCTTCCAGGTCGTCGACGCCTACGACAAACCACTGATCGGCCCTTCGGGCGTCACCATCCGCACCGAAGGCGGCACGCTGGGTCTGGCACTCGGCGGCACCTGGGAGCTGTCGCAACACTGGTCGTTCGGCGGCTCTTTTCGCTTCGGCAACTGGTTTCTGCCCAGCACGCCGGCCGTCGATCCGTTGACCGATCACGCCTCGGTGACGGGGCGCAACTCGGTCTTTTCGCTCGGCTTCAACATGGCCTACCGCATACCGTTGTGAGCCAAGATGGTGAGCAGCTCCGAGATGCGGTCGAAGAGCAGCGCCAGAACGCCGAGCAATGCGACGGATTTCAGAGGAGCGAGCACCGGGCCGATGAAGGCGGGGGTCGCAGCGCGGGCGATCAGTGCGCTCGTGGTTTCGAGCAGCACGCTGGCGACTGCGAGGGGCGCGGCGATCGCGAACGCTAGCTCGACAGAGCCCGCGAAGGCTTGCGCCAGCGCTGGCCAGGTGAACTGCGACGAGAGCCGCGGCGACGACAACGCCGCGGCCACGCGCGCGGCTCCACCCGTTTCTAGGAAGGCGATCGACGCCAGCAAGGCGAACAGCGCCGCCAGCGGTGGCATCTGCTCAGGCAGGGCTGGCAGGGTCACGCTTTCGCGCGCGCCGCGCAGATCGTCCACCAGGCCACCGGCCATGGCGGCGACGTAGATCGACAACGAAGCGAGCAGCGCGACGGGCAGTCCCGCCAAGGCTTCGCGTCCGAGCGCCAGCGCGAACGGTCCCCCAGCACTCACGTCGCCTGCCAGCCCGGGTGCGATGCACAGCCCCAAAGCCAGGCCCAAAACTAGGCGCGTTTGGGCTGGAACGGCGCCGAGCCCCAAGGCCGGCACCAGCGTCACCGCGGGGGTGGCTCGGGCGAAGCCGAGCGCCCAGGCCCGCGGCTCGATGCCGCTCTGCGCAAACAGCGCCGTCAAAGCGTCGAGGATGCTCGGCGGCGGGTGCAGGGGGGCCATGACGATTGACGCGGGAGCATGGGGCGCGTTAACGGTCGCCCAAGATTCGCGTATGGGCTTGGATACTTCCACAGTCGGCTTCGTGACGGAACCAGTCAGCTTTAGCTACGACTGGAAAACGGTAGCGCTCTACGCTCTGGCAGTCGGGGCAACGCCGCGAGAGCTGGACTATCTCTACGAGGGTCGTGGCCCGCGCGTGCTGCCGACCTTCGCCGTCATTCCGGCGTACGCGCCAGTCAGCGCGCTGTTCGTCAAGACCCAGTGCGATATGACGCGCCTGGTGCACGGGCGCCAGACGCTGCGCCTGCATCGGCCGCTGCCGCCCGAGGGCACCTTGCTGACGACCGGCAAGATCGAGGGCATCTACGACATGAAGAAGCTCGGTCAAGTGGTGCTGAGCACGCACACCACGTTGAACGGCGAGCCGTGCTTCGACACCGAGTGGCAACTGCTCGTGCGCGACGCCGGCGGCTTCGGCGGACCGCGCCCACCGAAGAATGAAGCTCCCAAGCTTGCCGAAGGCCAGGGCAAAAACCCGACCTTCACGGTCGAG
>Ga0307508_10001245_pt1 | contig 29091 bp, 40 predicted proteins | sample 9_EM_MG_FD_203089 | JGI IMG/M metagenome (GOLD analysis project Ga0307508, IMG submission 203089) | Populus trichocarpa ectomycorrhiza microbial communities from riparian zone in the Pacific Northwest, United States - 9_EM | ecosystem: Host-associated > Plants > Roots > Unclassified | place...
TGCAGTATTTGGTTAAGTGGAGGGGGTTTGCGGACCCAACATGGGAACCCGAGGGAAACCTTGTCGAGGTAGAAGCGGTGGACATTTACCACGGACGCTACCCAGAGCGGCCGGCACCTGTACGGGCGGCCCTCGTGGGAACTCGGGCCTAAGGGGGGGCTACTGTCACGGCACGTGCCAGCTAGGCCTCGACCCTTGGCGCCGTCAGGAATGAGGGAGGAAGGAATGTGGAGTGATGCCGAGCGGGAGGATGGAATCTGGAGTGACACCGAGCAGGCGACGGATATCCTTAAAAGGAGCCGTCGCCCACTTCTTTCTTTCTTTCTTCCTTTTCCTTCCTCACGCATCAACTTGTTTCCTAAGTTTCCTAATAGAAGAACCACACTTTCTTTCCCACACCTCTCTTTCGCCACGCGCCGTCCACTCGCTGCGCGCCGCCCTTGTCCTGTCCCCGCTGCGTGCCGACCGCTCGCCGCCGCCCTTGCCCTGTCCTCGCTGCGCGCCGTCTGCTCGCCGCCGCCCTGTCCTGTCCTCGCTGCGCGCCGTCTGCTCGCCGCCGCCCTTGTCCTGCCTGCTACCGGAAGCCCGCAAGACCCTGTGCCGTTACAGCAACCTTGCGGAGAGTAAGGAGGAGAGGGAGGTAGCAATCGTCAAAGGGCACTTTCCGAAGGGGCCGCCAGGCACATACGAGCCATCGGCGGGCGGGCGGGCATTTGAGTGGGTTGATGTTCACTTAGTCGGCTACCTGCTGGCCAAGGCAGCCAACACAGCAGCACTAGGCGATGACAGGATATCGGCGGACATCTTGAAAGTCTTCTGGCAGTGGGACTGACAGCGGATCACGTAACGGGTACGAGCGTGTATCAGGACCGCCTACCACCTGATGATATGGAAGACGGCAAAGGGGGTAGTCATCCCAAAGCCCGGGAAGCCAGATTACACCAAGGTGAGAGCATACAGAGTGATCTCACTTCTGGATGTCATCGGCAAGCTGGTGGAGCGAACGGCAGCCCATTTGATTGCTGACCACCTGGAACGCAAGCGGGCCCTCCATGAGGGTTAGTACGGGTTCCGCAAGCTGCGATCCTGTGTGGATGCAGTGGCAGTCTTGATGAACTGCACCCAGCAGGCGTGGGCAGGAAAGAAGGTGACAGGTTCACTGTTCATGGACGTCAAGTCAGCATTCCACAATGTTAGCAAAACGCACTTGGGCAAGTGCATGCAGGTACTGGGGATTGAGCCAGACCTCATCCGATGGACCAGCAGCTTCATGTCAGACTGCCAGGTGAAACTCGTTCTGGACGGCAAGACGGGCGAGGTGAATCCAGTGCATACGGGAATCCCCCAGGGGTCCCCAGTGGCACCAATCCTGTTTACCACCTATCTGTCAGGAATCTTCGACGAGGTGGAGGTAGCCATACCAGGTATCCAGGGCCTGTCCTTTGTGGACAACATAAGCTGGTGGGCAGACAGTGCAGACAGTATGGCAGTGGCAGCAAAGTTCTCGGCGGCGGCAGTGGCCGCGATTGGATGGGCGGCCGAGCGTGAGTAGCTTTTGATGCTGGCAAGACTGAGGCAGCGCTGTTCCACAAGAACCGGTCAGCACCTAGGGCAACAGTGGCAGTCGGCACTCACAGCGTCCCGTTCAACAAGCAGGCGACCAGGTGGCTAGGAATCTGGCTCGATGCCCAGCTCTCCCTAAAGGAACACCATGCCACCCGAATGAACGAAGGCAGAAAGGCTCTGACAAGACTCCGGCAGCTCACGGGGCAAATGGGATTCATACCAGCCAATTGCAGGCAGGTCATGACAGCATGCGTCCAGTTAGCCACCATGTTCGGCGCAGAGCTGTGGTGGAAAGGAGACCATGCCACTGGCACACAAGGGGGAGTGGAGGAAATCCAATGGCTGATCAACTAGGAAGCCCGGGCAACAACGGGCTGCTTCCGCACGATCAATCTGGAAGCCCTCTCGATGGCGTCGGGTCTCAGAGCAGCAACTGTGCAGCTGGAGAACAGACAGCGGCGCTTTGGACTACGGCTGCTGAGCCTACCCCTGGAACACCAGGCGCGGCAGGTGGTGGGAGCCCCAACAGGAATCGGGAGGCGGCTTACAAACGCCCTCGCACACGGCGGACAGACTGAGGTCACAGTCCTACTGGAAGAGCCGGAAACCCTCGAGGCAGAGCTACTGCAAGACGAGGAAGCCGAGGCAAAAGTAGAAGCAGAGAGGACCCGTCCCGGGCTGACCATGTTCACGGACGGCTTACGACTCGATGATGGGGCTACCGGGTACTTGGTGGTGTGGAGGCAGAGCCTGACTTGGGCCGGCGCCAAAGTGCATATGGGCAACAACCAAGAGGCCTAAGATGCAGAGTGGGCCGCTCTGGCCCATGCACTGGAACTGGCAGCGCAAAGAAGCTCAACCCCGGAATGAGTCACCATCTTTTCGGACGCACAGGCAGCCATAAGGCGGATGGCATCGGACGAGCCTGGCCCCGGACAACAGTACGCCCTCCAGTCACGGAAACACATCGCCACGCTGCGCAGGGCCAGAATGGGCATCGTCATCGAAATCCGATGGTGCCCAGCCCACAAGGGAGTAGTTGGCAACAAGAAGGCCGACGAGTGTGCAAAGATTACAGCAGGGGAGCCGAACACCCACGGGGTGGAATGGCTGAGCTCCTCAGGCCGAACGAAGGGGCGGGTGGCACCTCTCCCACGATCTCTCGCCAGCCTCAAGCGGGAAATCTCAGAGAAAAAGTGGGCGGAGGCACATCAGTGGGCCAGAGGCCGGATCTCAAAGACGAAGTACTGCATGCTGAAGAGCCAGAAACCCAATAGCGTGGTGGCCGACAGCACCAAGAGGCTTGCCTGGAGGTACAACCAGCTGAAGAGGGGACACGCCCGCACAGGACAATACCTGCACTGGGCTAATGTCCACCCCGAGGCCCCGTGCTGGTGGTGCCTGTACCCCACACAGACAGGAGACCACCTCCTCATGTGGTGCCCAAGGTGGAAGGAGCAGCAGAAGACCTTGTGGAGGGAGGTCTACAAGGAGACAGGGAGAGGGAAGCGGTGGTGGAGGGCACATGAGCTCTTCGCAGAGCAGAGATGCAGCCAGGCGCTACTAGACTTTCTCACAGCAACAGACGTGGGAAGAATAGTGCCGCCTGCGGGAGGGGAAGCAGACGCAGGGAGCGAGGTGTCGGAATGGGAGCTCTGGGAGCGCCGGGAGCGGGAAGAGGAGCGCAGGGTGGAGACGGAGGCGCTGGGTGCTGGGGAGGAGCCGCTGTTCCTGCCCATCCCACTCTTCATGGCATTGGCGGGGGAGGAGTAGGGGACGGGCAGTGGTTTCCTTCTGTCTTTTCCTTTGTCGATTTCCTTGGTGCGCAATAACCTTTCGGGAGGGCCGGGCGGAGGGCACAAGGGGAGCTTGCAACAAGCCGTCACTGCGTGGACTGCGGACAGGAAAACTGGGCAAAATGTATGCCGCCGTGATCTAGATAGGTCGTATGCGAGTATGATTTAACAAAAACAAAAAAATACCTACGCTATGATTGCACAGTATGCAAGAGCAGTTGAAGAGAGGGCTGGTGTTCACTAGGTATGGGGTTTCATCCATGGTACGATGTGGGTCGTCTGTCGGCCAAAACAGAATCAGGAGTTGTACCATTCGGGGTACAAAAAATGCCTTGCTGTAAAGTATCAGGCAGTTTTAACTCAGGACGGCCTTATCTCCCATCTAGCTGGGTCTTGTACCGGTCGAGAGAGCGATTGAACAGTCTATGAAGCTCCAAAGATCATCGACAAGATTAGGCAAATCCACAAGGGTCTTGTTGGAGGCGGCGATTGTAACGGGCGTGGCTCTCTGACTCCAGGTAGCGAACCGGGACTTGTGGACAAGGGCGTGGGGGTGTGGACAGATAAGGACAAGACGTGGGGAAACAGGCAACGCAAGGACGTGGCGTTGAGGCGGAGCAATTGATAGTAGTCAAGGCCGACTATGGCTGACGATAACAAGCTGTTGCGTGAAGAAGAAACATGCAAGAGAGACAACAGTGCACTCTTATATACAATGAGCGCGATCGTCGACATCCAGACCCTTCTCCACGCCGCGCAACCAGAACCAGCAGAACCTTTCCTCACCACACACCTAGAACCTTATCTCGCCGCGCAACCAGAACCTTTCCTCACTGCGCACCTAGAACCTTTCCACGCCGCGCAACCAGAACCAGCAGAACCTTCCCTCACCATGCACCTAGAACCTTTCCTCACCACGCAACCAGAACCTTTCCTCGCCGCGCAACCAGAACCTTTCCTCATCGCGCAACCAGAACCTTTCCGTGCCGTGCAACCCAGAACGTTCCAGACTCTATTCGTTCGGGATAGGTGGTGACGGTGGCGGCGTACCGTTACAGTATCCGCTCTCTAGGACTTGAGTTCCTATGCGAGCGATCTGGTTAGGCCTTTCTGGTTAGCGTTCATGGTAGGCACCCACTGCATGTACCTCCGTCAAGTTTTCTTCCGGTTCCCATATCGGCACATCAAATCCTTTCCATTTGACTAGGTACTGAAGTCGTCCTCCTGTCGTTCGTTTGCTATCCAGTATCTCGTCTATCTCCCATCCCTCTTCTCCTTCGACTATAATGGGAAGTGGTGGCGGTATGACTTGTCCTGGCAGTGGATCGTCTGCAGCGGCTTGCAGTAAAGGGACTGGAAATGAGCGATGTTTCCGAATTGTGGCAGGTATATCGAGCTCGTATGCATGGGTGCCAATGGTTCGAAGGATATGGTAGGGTCCATGGTGGTTATTCTCTAGCTTCCGGCTTGGCCGTTCAGTGTGCCAATTCCATCCATCCACCCAGACCGTGTCACCAGGCTGGAAGGCACGAGCAGGTACACGGTGGCGGTCTGCATTCTCTTGCTGTCGGGCCTGTGCATATCACATCTCTGTTCGTGCCAAATCGCGAAGGTGTTGTATTCGCCCACGGTTTGCGCCTGTTGCTCTTCTGGGTTATCCGTATGGATATCCAGTTCAAAGTCACAGCGGGGGTCATATCCAAGATTCGCAAAGAAGGGAGACACAGTGGTCGTTTCCGATACCTGATTATTACCTGCAAATTCTGCAAGGAATAAATCGTTCACCCAGTTGTCCTGTAAATATGAGACATAGGCGCGTAGGTGTTGCTCCACAACAGCATTAATTCTCATGGTCTGGCCATCCGTTTGTGGGTGGAACGCAGTCGACAGAGGAGGTTCGATTTTGAGGGAGTGCCAGAAGTATTTCTAGAAAGGTAATGCGAACTGGGGCCCACGGTCCGATACAATTGTTTTCGGCAATCTATGGTAGCAAAAAACCCTGTCCCAGAATAGCTGTGCTAATTCCTCATCTGTGATCGTAGTCTTCCATGTGATGAGGTGCCTTTGTTTGGTTAATCGATCTACCACCACACAAATGGCATCGAATCACTTGGATGGCGGTAGTCCAGTGAGAAAATTGACAGAGATATGTTGCCCGGGCCGGTCTGGTACTGACAAAGGACATAACACACCATAAGGGGCATGGCAAATGGCCTTCATCCGGCGGCAAATATTGCAATTGCGAACAAACAGGTCCACATCCTTCCTCATCGTGGGCAAATAATATTGCCTGGAAAGAAGTTCGAATGTTTTTGTTCGACCTGGGTGTACGATTGTTGGTGGGTCGTGGTGAATCTGTAATAGTCGTAGTCGAAGTGACATGTGATCTGGCACATAGATACAATCACGGTAGACCAGTCTGCCATTCTTCTCCTTGCAATCGGCCAGCAATATTTCATTGCAGTGCCGTATGTAGTCTCAAAGCAATCCGAGAATCCACTCCGGAAACGAATCCACTTGGTAGGCTTCCTCAAGTAGGGTCAAAATCTGTCCTGTGTTGTCTAGCTTGTCCACGTCTTCGATGACATTATCCGGATCTCCAATTGCATCGTCTGGCCCTTCGACTGCATTTTCCGGGTCTTCATTCATGTTGTAACGGGAGCGGTTCTCCAAGGTACACGAGTGAGTTCTGGTGACGCAAGCGAGAGCGGGAGCGGAAGTGGGGGGGGGAAACGGGAACGGAAAGGGGAATCGAACGGGAAGGGGAAGGGAACGGGAACGGGAACAGGAATGGGAATGGGAACGGGAACGGGAACGGAAATGGGAGACAGAGATGGACAGCGTCAGACGGACGTGTTGGACAGGGACGGACAACATCAGACCTCCATGTCGGACAGGGAGACAGACAGCGTCGGACGAACATGTCGGACAGAGAGACAGACAGCGTCGGACGGACGTGTCGGACAGAGAGAAGGACAGCGTCGGACGGACGTGTTGGACAGGGACGGGCGGCGCTAGACGTGCGTTGCCGATACGGAGATACGGTGGAAACGGAGGAAACGGAGGAAACGGAGTCAAGGTTGATATTCCGAATGGAATACAAGAGTGTCATGGCGTCGGATCACATGCAACGCTGACGTCGCTGGACCACAGAAGTGGGTGAAAATAACGGAGAAGCGAGGTTAGGTTCTAGAACGAAGGGATGCAGGACGCCGGGGCTAGGGAATGAAGGGATGTGCCGGAATGTGAGAATGTGCGGATCGTGAAACGTGTCGGTGTTTGCTCGTGTCGGTGTTTGCTCGTGTCGGTGTTTGCTCGCGGGGGTGCTGGTGGGAGTTCCTGTATATAACGAGTGCCGTCACCCGCCGTAGATCTGTACGCAACAACTTGTTTACGCCGTCAGCGTGTCCTTGTCTCTGTCTTGTCCCGGTCCTTGTCCTTGTCCTTGTCTCCGTCCTTGTCTCCGTCTTGTCTCTGTCCTTGTCCTTGTCCCCGTCCTTGTCTCTGTCCGTGTCTCCGTCCTTGTCTCCGTCCTTGTATCATGCCCTTGTTTCTGTCCTGTCCTCGTCCTCCTCCGTCGCTCACCTGACGCCGCACTCCACCGCTCACCCGTCGCCGCGCTCCACCGCTCGCCCGCTGTCGCGCTCCACCGCTCGCCCGCCGCCGCGCTCTACCGCCCGCCCACCACCACGCTCTACCGCTCGCCCGCCGCCTCGCCGTACCACTCGCCCGCCGCTACCTGGAGACCTGCCGGACCCTGCCGTTACACTTTGTTGCATCGCCTATCTCTCCACCTAGCGGCACGATGTCGACCACGAACCCCGCGCCCGAAACCAAACCCCAACTCCCTCCCATCTTCCGAGAAATCCCGCCCGCTCTCCTCGAACAGATGCGCGAAATCGCTCTGAACCAATCCTTCGCCCCGGGCGCCACACTCAAGGCCGCCTACGCCCAGGTGCAAACTCTGGTGGAGGCTATCCTGAACTCACAGGAGGCCGCACCAGCCTGGCGGATCGACGACCTGGAGGAGCAGCTCGCCGCTGCTCAACGTGCAATCGACCGACTCGCTACCCTGGAAGGACAACCGCGATCCCGCGCCGAGAGGGTCCCAGATCCAGGAACCTTCGACGGCACCCGCGAGAACCTTGAGGGGTTCATTGCGCAGCTACGCATCAAGCTGTTCAGTGACCCCTCCCGTTTCCCTACGCCCGCCCTGCGGATGGGTTATGCCTTCAATCGCTTGGAAGGCAGGGCGCAGGCACAAATACTCCCATTCGTCAAAACGGAGCATTTCAGCTGAACGACTCCGACGACATTATCCGCATCCTCAAAGCCGCATTTGGTGACCCCGATCCTGCTGCGACCGCCCGCACCAAGCTTAATGGTCTGAAGCAGGGCAAGAAAGAGTTCACTGCCTACTTTACCGAGTTCCAGATGCTGGTCTCCAAACTCAGCTGGGACGAGCATGCTAAGTTGGACGCCCTGAAGGAAGGAGTGTCGATGGAACTCCGCCGCCAGCTGTTGGGACGAACCCAGGGCCTCTCCTTCGACCAGTTCGTTGGCCTTTGCCAGCAACTGGACTCGGAGATACGTGCTCTCCAACTCCACGAAGGAAGACACAACACCTCCTGCCACCAAAACCGCGGCAACCAGAATCAATCCCGCAACTCGACCCCCTCAGCAACACCCACCACCAGTCAGAGCGCAACCGCCCCAGGCCCGATAGACCTCAGCGCCAGCAGGAAGAAACTCTCCGAGCAGGAACGTGCAGCCCGGCTCAGGGAGGGCCGCTGTCTATACTGCGGTGTATTGGGGCACATGGCCGCCCAATGCCCCAACAAGAGCCGCAACCCGTTCCGCGCCGCCGCTGCTCAAGTCTCCGACTCCGAATCCAGTGCGTCCTCCGGAGCGTCTTCCGACCACCACCACACCGAGCACCACCAGCATGCACATGGCTGCCGTGGTGGCTCTCCACCGTCAGGAAAAGCCTAGGTCAGCAGCCGCATGATGGCACTGCTGTTGGCCATACGCCGGGCAAGTATTCTTCTCTCTCTCCCACTGTCTTTCGCTTGTCGAGTTTGTCCAATGTAGCTATGGAAGGAAAACATCTTGTTATTTCGTGCAAACTATCCTTTGGTGACAAAACCATAGCTAGCCACACCCAGATCGACTGCGGAGCAACAGGAGTGGCCTTCATTGATGAAGACTTTGCCCGCCATCACCAACTACCCCTCACACCACTTAAGTATCCCAGAGCCCTCGAGGTTATCGACGGCCGCCCAATCTCCTCCGGAGACATTACCCACACTGCCAATGCCACCTTATCGATCCATGAACACCAAGAAAAGATACCCAAGTTTGTAACCAAGCTCGGTCACTATCCGATTGTGCTCGGTATCCCCTGGATGGAGCTCCACGACGTGGCCATACGGTTCAGCTCCCGCACCCTGACTTTTGGATCGCAGTATTGCATCGCATATTGCAATCCCGTCCCCACCATAGCCCACACCATCAGCTCCGAACCCCCAGAACCAGCACTCTGTTCCCTCGTATCAAAAGTAACTCCAGGAGAGCCAGCGGTAAGCGTGGGGGCCGGCGATATTGGGGCCCAGCTATTTATGTCACCCCAGGTGAATAATACCGCCCAGGCTGACAGAACGGAACCAAGACTTGACGCCCGTAACGGACTCGGACTCGACACCAGTAACGGACTCGGACTGGATGCCCGTAACGGACTCGGACCCGTGGCACCCGGATCCGGACCCGGCACCAAACTGATCCAGATCGCTGCGCTCGGAGGACGCTCATTCCGCCGGATAGCCCACAAGGAACAACTCACAGTTTTCTCGCTCTCGCTCTACGAGATCAACCGAGCCCTCGAACCAAAGAAAGAAGTGAAACAGCTCAACCTGGCGGACTATATGCCCAAGGAATACCACGAGTTCCTGCCTCTCTTCTCTGAAGCTGTGGCTAAGGCCCTGCCCCCGTATCGGCCATAAGATCACAAGATCCCGCTCCGAGAAGGATTCACGCCCCCCTTCAGGCCACTATACTCACTGTCCAAAACCGAGCTACAGGCCCTAAAGCAAAGGCTGGAGGAGAACCTGAGCAAGGGGTTCATCCGTGCCTCGTCGTCCCCGGCTGCCTCACCTATCCTATTTGCCAAAAAAGGAGACAGATCGCTGCGCCTTTGTGTCGACTACCGCGGCCTGAACGAAGGAACCATCAAGAACCGGTACCCCCTCCCGCTACTGCAAGAAATGCTGATGCGACTCTCGAAGGCCAAATACTTCACCACCCTGGACATCGGTGGTGCCTACAACCTGGTACGGATGGCCGAGGGGGAGGAATGGAAAACAGCCTTCCGGACACTGTATGGCCTTTTTGAATCTCTGGTAATGCCATTCAGCCTTACCAATGCGCCAGCCGACTTCCAGGCCCTGATCAATGATGTACTCTGCCAATTCCTCGACGACTTCTGCACTGCCTTCCTTGATGACTTCCTCATCTATAGCAACACCCTGGAGGAACACAAGAAGCAGGTATATAAGGTGCTTAAGGCGCTCTTGGACGCTGGTCTTCACCTTAAGCCGGAGAAGTGCCACCTCCACAAGCAGGAGGTGAAGTACCTCGGATTCATCATCGGAACCAATGGCGTCAGGATGGACCCGGAGAAGGTGTCCTGCGTACTGGACTGGTAGACCCCAGGGAATGTGACGGATGTACAATGGTTTCTAGGGTTTGCCAACTTCTACCAGAGATTCATAAGGGATTATTCCAAGGTAGTCTCCCCCCTAACCAGCCTGACGAAGAAAGAAGGTGGGAAATGTGTTCCCTTCATCTGGGGGCCGGCCCAGCAAAAGGCCTTTGAAGACCTCAAGAAAGCATTCACGACGGCACCGATCCTACGCCACTTCGACTACGACTGCGAAATCGTTGTGGAATCCGACACCTCGGACTACGTTTCGGCCGGTATCCTATCCCAATACGACGATGAAGGAACCCTACACCTGGTTGCCTTCTACTCCAAAAAACACAGCCCTGCCAAATGCAACTACGAAATCTACGACAAGGAGCTCCTGGCAATAGTTCGCGCATTCGAAGAATGGCGCCCACACCTGGAAGGATCGAGCCACCCGGTCCAGGTCCTGAGCGACCACAAGAACTTGGAATACTTCATGTCAACGAAGCTCCTCAACCGCCGACAAGCACGCAGGTCTGAATTCCTCTCCCGTTGCGACTTCCGAATTGTGTACTGACCTGGGAAGGCTGGTGGGAAGCCGGATGCACTGACTTGGAGGTCGGGAGACCTCCCTAAGGAAGGGGATGAAAGACTGCTTGCTAACCAACAGGCCGTCGTCAAACCACATAACGTGACAGGATTAGCACTTCACGCGCTCGAAAACGGACTCGGACTCGACGAACGACTCGGACTCGACAACTGAATCGGACTCGACAACCGACTCGGACGCGACAACGGACTCGGACTCGACAACCGACTCTGACCCGACAATGGACTCGGACTCAACGACCGACTCGGACCCGACAACACACTCGGACTCGGACTCGGACTCGGAAAACCTTCTGGCGGTGTGGGTTTGGAGGGTCGATAGGAGTGGGGTGAGAGTGGGAAAAATTGAAGGTGGAGAGAGCAAAAATCAATGACGGAAAGGGCAAGGGTTGGAAAAAGATGGGGTTGAGGAGTTTAGGGCAGTGCTAGTGTGTGGGAGGGGAATTTTGCCCCATGGATAAATAGTTCCTTCTTGTTACAAGGGAGGGGAGACAGCCACTGATGAATACACACGACCTTGACCCCCTTTCCACCTTTTTTTTTCCAGATCTGTATACACTTTGGGTTGAGTTTTGTCCCTTCCATTTCCCCTAAAGAATCTTCACTCAGTGCCCTCTCTCTTGCTCCTCCACAATGGTGACCACGGCAGGGAGCAAGCCGCTGTTGAAGATTCTTGGACCCGCTTACGTTTGTCTGCTGGCCTCCGACCTTTTTGTTAGGTGTTGCTCGACTTGGGTGAGTACGAACAAGAACACGCGTGTTGCGGTGTGTTGGTTCGGGACTACCAGAAGTGCTAACAGCATATACAATCGGGTGTAGGCGGCATTAAAGTAGTGGGCTCCTGCCGAGATACCCCCACGAGCGGACTGCCTACACCCGTACTAGTGGGAAGTCCCTCCGAGATTTCCCACTTCCTGAAGAGAACAGAGGCTAACACACGAGAAGCGGTGGCGACCCAAGCCACGGACGAGGCTCTCCTAGCCGTTCGTACATCCGTGCAAGGTTTCGTCTGGACGGGAAGTCGGATATCATCTGCCACCAGGATATCACGTTTATCGAGAAGCTCTTCAAGGAGCATCCCGACCAGCAACGTATTCGTGAGCACTATCATACGGCCTACGATAAAGTCCCGAACGAGTGGCTACCGGATGACGAGTGGATTCACCTTGTTTCGATCTTCCCAGGTTACTTCCGAATCGTCACGTACCCCGACCTCCCAGAAGGTACCCCAGTGATTCTGCCAGACAAGACGGGAGAAGACTCTCTGTTGTCAACCGTGTCACAACTCCCGGGAGTGTTTGTGCCACGAGAAGGATCTCCTTTCCCACCACCAAGCCCCGAGTCCTCTCTGAGTGACAGCGTATATGAACCCCCAGGGCTGGAAGTTCCCAATAGCTCTGAGGAAGGTATGAGCGATTCTGTGAGTGGGGATCGGAAATCTGCCATACCAGCTGTCATGAATTCGGCGGCTGTCGAGAAAGGATGGGACGAGGTGGCAAAGCTGTTCTATGATGGAACCACCCCGATCGAGGTATACTTTACGAGATTCGATTTCTTCGTTAAACGGTTGCTACGATTGGACCCTGACATTGAAGACGAGGAATGCCGAATGAGACCATTCATTCAGCTGAGGGATGCAAGAAAGCTGCCAACACTTGGTCTCGATGGCGAGCGATATGTGGGTCCAGAGACCTGGGCTGTGAGGCAACCCGACGAAAACATCAATTCGTATGACAAGCTGTGTGCCGCCTTGAAAGATCGATACGGCAGACATGTGAGGAAGACAAACATCGAGCTCATTCAGGAGATCGATCAAATGCATCCCAATTGGAAGAAAACCACGTTGAAGGAATTCTTCTCTGATGTGGATACGCTGCTGGGTACTGCGATCATCAAGGATGGGTTCGTCATCAGGGCCCTCAACGAGAAATTACCCATCGAGGTGAAAGAAGAGCTGAGGCGTTCACATGGGGTATGGAAGAAGATGACGCTTTCCAGCTATCGTGAATACTGCATGGGTATCTACGAAGATATCCATTACCCTGACCCTACGCTTCTCGGTCGAGGAAAGGGTATGGACGCAGAGGCCTCCAAGAAAGAGCTTCAACTGGAGAAAGACCAGGTTGCAATGCTCTGGCGGCAGGTGGAGGAGCTCAGCCTTCTTAACAAGCACCATATCGACGCCCAGAAGCGCTTTGCAAACTCTGACGACGCTAAACGAACCGCTGACCAACGAGATGGCGCTGTCTGCTGGAATTGCTGGGAAAAGGGCCATGTGGCCAGTACCTGTCAACCACGTTGAAATTGGAGCGAACGAGAAGCCCTGAGGCAACAGAAGGGACACCCAGCACCGTATGGATGGGAGAAAAACTTGCAAGAGGGGATCACGAGAGATGCTATTGATAGCCGCAAGAAGGAAGTGAGCTATCTTCGGCAGCAGTTCCCACAGTACAATGAGGACGAAGAAGAAGACGAGTATCTCCGAACTTCTTTCAACGTCTCCCATCATGCAGCTCCTGCGAAACGTCCTGCTCCACGAGAGAGAGTCGATACTGTGTATCCAGAGCCACACGAGCGGAACAGGCATTGGACTCAAAAAGAGGAGTGGAACATACGCCCATTCCTTGAATCTGTCAAGGTTCCAGTCCTGATGACCGAGGTCGCGAAGGTGAAGCCATTCAGTGATGCTATCAAGAAGACTTTCTTCCCGGAAGTTGACAGCCTGGATGATTTGCCCGAAGAAGAAGAGTCGGATGAGGACGAACCGGTTATTCGTCCAAAGGTGCGGAGACAAGGAAAACAACCGACATATCAAGTCCCTAATGACTGTTCTGAGTCCGATGACGAGGAGGATAACAGATCTCCAGGACTGCCTGCACATCGTCCGGAAACAAAAACAGGCGCATTTACCGATCTGTTACGTATACGCCAAATGTCAGAAGAAGAATTCGACAAATACAATGCGGACCAAAAAAAACAAGCCTCCCCAGCAATCAAAGTGGGCACCTATCTGGGCAAACACTTCTTCCAAGAGATCCTCGTGGATATTGGCGCAGACTGCAATCTTGTCGACTTGAATACCGGGAAGAAGATCTTCGAAAAAACGAAGAATTGCAAGCTGCACACCGACCGAAATGAGGTGACTATCACTGGAGTGGCAGGACGGACCAATATCAGTGGATATCTGGTGGTTCCCATCGATCTCGGGCAGGGTGTGGTTTGTCAAGAGGTCATTTACGTTGTGGATGATATCTTCGGGGGAGAGTCAAAGATGCTTCTCGGAAAACCCTTCCTGGTGGTGATAGATGCTACTGTCGGCGTCCACTACGACTACCTCTCAGTCCCCTCATCTGACGGTGCGCCCATACATGTTTCCGGACGGACATATCTCGGAAAAGGTGTTTGGCAAGAGGTTCAGTTCCCGAAGTCTGCGCGAGCGGTTCTGAGCAAAGCCAAGATCGAGAAAGCTCGACAACAATATGCCATCGAGCATGATGATAAGCCAATCACCCACTTGGAGGACAACCTCGGCAATTACTGTCATCCATGGGCAGGAATCATCTATAGCTGCACCATACGAGCTAAACCGGAAGGGGTGGATGCCACCCGGTTACCCGAATACACTTCCGCAACCAATGACGGCGTGCCACGACTGCTCCCTGTGAAATATGGCGACTGGATGGGTACGGAATCGGTATCTGCGGCTCACTTCTGATGGCATGTTGCTGCCCTTCTCTGTCCTCAAGCATCCTCAGCGTTTTCGGTGGAAGGAGGTGTTCCGATGGGAAGAGGGGATCTGGATGCCAGCTTGTTCGCAGGCTACACCAAGGAGACCGCATCCGAAGAGGGTCTTACAGAATTTGTGGTGGACGACATCACTTGGTGGGTATGCTTGGAATGTGTTTCCGAAGCCCAACAGAGGCGGCTGAAAGATATCCTACGCAGGAATCGTCCATACGTTGCCACTTCCGTGCACGAAATACGGCATTGTTCTCCCGAAACCGTTGTTCACGATTTGATTCCGACTGAAGATGCAGTCTGGCAAATCGCCAAAAAGAGACGTCAATTTGCGCCGCTGGAAATGTAGTGGATCCGCACCTATGTTGGCACGTTACTGGCAGCAAAGATTATCTCTCCAGTGGACACAGGAATGATCTATAATGATGGGAAAGGTGGGAAAATCCCCATCCAACAGACATCCCACACCACGCTTGCACCGAAAGGGATCGGAAATTTCCGCCTCTGCATCAATTACGTTTACTTGAATCACCAGCTTCATCGCCATGTCTGGGAGATCCGCAATCTCGAGGAATCTGTACGTAGGCAAGCCGGAAACCTCAGATTTTCTGGGGTCGATGGGTTCAGTGGATTTTTTGCCGTTCCTACGGGTGAGAACAAACATCTGACAGCATTCGTCATTGTCGGGTGGGGAATATTCGTTTGGAAGTTCCTCCTATTCGGATTACAGGGCAGGCCAAGCACCTACAGTCGCCTGATCTGGAAAGCCTTTGCAGAGTTCATTGGAGATAACTTTCAGGTTTATCTGGACAACATCGATTTTGCAGGCGGTAAGAGCCTGGTGCAGTGGAAAGGTGACCATGCCTCCTACAAGAAGTGGACGGAGAAAGAGGCGACCAATGCACAGCTTGACCGGATGGAATTCTGTGTTTTTCCACAGTTCGAGGCATACAACATGTCAGTCAATCCGAAGAAGTCCCCGTTGCTGGCCAAGATGAAAAAGACGCTTGGACACGTAATTTCAAGGGCTGGAATGTCGAAATCGCCGGAGACCGTCTCGAAGTTCAAATCCATTCTCTGGGAGACTGTTACTAAGCCGGAACACTTGGAACGAAACTTGGCATGTTTGCGATATATGTCAAGATACTTGCCAGATCATGTCGCGCAGACCAAGTTTATCTCGGACAAGTTGCACGGATGGAAAACCTACATCGATGCTCCGTCCGGGCGAATTTTGCCCAAAGGACGTAAGAAAATGCGGGTGGAGAAAGAAGGGTATGAATTTCAGTGAACAAATACAGACCAGGAATGACTTTTACGGCTCAGCGAAGAATTGGATCAAGAAATCACCCTCCAGTCACTTTCGGAAATGTTCCCAATTGTGATGATGATGGACGCCTCTCCATGGGCGATTTGTTGTGTGATCGGACGACTCGGCCAAGAAGAGGGTATTCGATCGCTCCCGATCAACGAGCCGGAAATAGTGGAAAAAGCAGACAAAAAGGTGGGAAATATGGAAAAGGCCTACCGCGAGGCACGACCGGTCATGTTTCTGAGCAAAGTACTGGATGATACGCAATCTCGTTGGTCGCAACCAGAGCGAGAAGCCTATGCGATCTTTTGGTTCCTCACCCAGAATCCCCACCTTCTACTCGGCTCCAAAATCTTCATCTATTCGGATTGCAAACCTATCGCGCAGGCATTCCAATTGGCCTCTACTAATGCAAAAGTGAATGGCTGGATTCTCAAACTTCAAGAATTCGACTACGAGATTTTCCACATTGCGGGGAAGCTGAATATCGTCGCGGACAGCCTTTCTAGGGTGCCACGAAAGCTTCTAGTACGAATGGAACAAGAAGAACAACGCGCGCTCAAGCAGTATCACAAGCACGAAATGGCGCCCAAAGAAAAAAAAGCGGCAAATGGCACCGTATGCATACTGGAACGCCATGAAGACAATCTGGCTGCCTTTATGGTTAGCCGGAATGGACTCGGACGTTTGCAGATGCAAAACTGGGTTTACTGGCGTGAGGCGCTGTTCCGCTTCCTAGTTCAAGGATCTTTCCACCCTGATTTGACAAAAGGCGAACGACGAAGGATTCAGACAATGGCAGACCAATTTCAACTCAAAGAGATAGAGAAAGACGATGGAAGACAGACCGTTCGAATGCTCTATCACAACCGGCATGAGCACTATGTTCCTGTGCCGCGCGATCAGAAAGGGATCATACAAGTTATGAAACATTTCCACGATCAGCCTTGTGCGGGACATTATGCTGCCGAGATGACATTCCGGAAGGTCTACCGTGCATACTACTGGCCCACCATACGGATTGATATCCGGAACTAAGTGCGGTCATGTGATAATTGCCAGCGCGCCCAGAATTTGGCGGAATATCCGGTTGAGCCGCTACGTCCAATCATCTGCCTGGAACCATTCGAAATCGTACACGTGGATTACGCAGGGCCGTATACAGCCGCTGGGAACGCACGAAAGCGTTTCTGTCTCTTTGCCATAGATGCTTTCACGGGATGGCTTGAGATCTTCCCTACCACCACCGCAACTGGCAACACAACGGTTGCAGCCCTGGAAGGATACTGCAAACGATTCGGTTTTCCACAGATCCTACATTCCGACCGGGGCCCACACTTCTATAACCAGCAATGTCTTGAATGGGCTGAGAAGATGGGCATCAAGTGGGTGTTTGGATCCCCTGGACAGGCAAAAGGACAGGGTAAGGTGGAGTATGCCATCAGATCCGTCAAGAAATCCATTCGGAGGATGGCTGAGGAGAAGCCTACTGTGTGGATCACACTCGTTCCGGATGCACAGCTTGCCTTCAACAACTGCCATCCATACAGCGAAAATGGTCATTCCCCATCAATACTGCTTCTGGGATTCACGCCGCGCAATAAAGTCTTGAATCTCGTTGAACCTGGCGAGGCAAACAGGATTCTTACCGATCCCGAAGGTGACAAAAGGATGGTGAAACGGTTGCAAGAGATCCGACTAGCCAGGTTGGACGCCGTCCGTCAGGAAGCCGTCAATATGCAGATCGACAAGTGGGCTAAGAGGATTGCCAGTCACGAACGAGGCCTATGCCGTCACCATTATGGGATTGGAGACCTGGTTCTTTACCAGAACTACCAGTTGAAGACTCAACATGGTAACCTGTGGACTTACCGCTGGAAAGGCCCGGTGGAGATCGTGCATATTCCGGCCAAAGGCAAGCTTCATATGCGGCACACGGAAACGAATGAGCTCATGAAGGGCTGGCACACTGACAAGGTTCGCCCGTACATCCTGAGGGAGGGTTCCATCGCGCCAGACAATCTGGCCGACTCCGAAACCTTCTGAAAGGGGTGGGTGTGGCGGTGTGGGTTTGGAGGGTCGATAGGAGTGGGGTGAGAGTGGGAAAAATTGAAGGTGGAGAGAGCAAAAATGAATGAGGGAAAGGGCAAGGGTTGGAAAAAGATGGGGTTGAGGAGTTTAGGGCAGTGCTAGTGTGTGGGAGGGGAATTTTGCCCCATGGATAAATAGTTCCTTCTTGTTACAAGGGAGGGGAGACAGCCACTGACAAATACACACGACCTTGACCCCCTTTCTACCTTCTTTCTTCCAGATCTGTATACACTTTGGGTTGGGTTTTGTCTCTTCCATTTCCCCTAAAGAATCTTCACTCGGTGCCCTCTCTCTTGCTCCCCCACAACGTCCTGCAATCGCAGACTACTCAAGGAAGCCTACGAAGCCGACCCACTACCGAACTGGATCCTGAAACTCCTTCGCGAGGGGTCAAGGCACTCGAAGGAAATATCCCTGGCCGATTGCAAGGTGAAAGATGGCAGGCTGGTCTACCGTGACTGCATCTATGTACCAGACCACCCCCCTCTCCGACTACGACTCCTACAAGACCACCACGAACCACCAGCCATCGGGCACCCAGGGCGCGCAAAAACCCTCGAACTCCTCATGCGCAAGTATCACTGGCCACAGATGCGGAAGGACGTGGACCGCTTGGTGAGGAACTGTCACACCTGCCGCCGAACGAAAGCCACCCGTCATGCCCCTTATGGTACACTACGCCCCCTGCCTGTACCAGCACGGCCCTGGCAACATATTTCGGTCGACTTTGTCACAGGCCTGCCCCCATCGACAGGATATGACGCAATCTGTGTGTTCGTGGACCGCCTGACGAAACAGAGACACCTCCTCCCCTGCACCATGACTATCACTGCCGAAGGGTTGGCCGACCTCTTCTGTGACAGGATCTTCCGCTCCCATGGGCTGCCGGAAACGATCGTATCAGATAGGGGACCGCAGTTCGCCTCCCAGTTCTGGAAACACCTTTGCGCCTGCCTAAAGATCGACCCATGCCTGTCCACCGCATTCCACCCGCAAACGGACGGCCAAACCGAGCGAATGAATGCAGTAATGGAACAACACCTACGGGCCTACGTCAACTACCTACAGGGCGACTGGACCAGCTACCTATTTCTCGCCGAGTTCGCCGGAAACAACCAGGTATCGGACTCAACCAGGCTGTCCCCCTTCTTCGCCAACACCGGCTATCACCCCCGTTGTGACTTCGAGCTGGATATCCGCGTCGACGACCCAGAGGAATACCGAGCTCAGACCACAGCCGAGCGCCTGCACCGGATCCACGAGGTGGCCAGCAGCGAGATGCGGTATGTGCAGGCCCGACAACAAGACAACGCGGATTCCCAGCTTACCCCGGCACCGGCCTTCCAACCCGACGACCTTGTCTGGGTGGACGGAAGGCACTGGCACAGCGAACGGCCGAGCTGGAAGCTCGAAAACAAGCACCATGGGCCCTACCGAGTCATCCGAGCGATAGGAACCCATGCCTACGAACTGGACATCCCGAATGCCATCCAGAAACACCGCACCTTCCCAGTCTCATTGCTACATGCTGCCGCCGATGACCCGATCCCAGGGCAAATTATCCCACCGCCACTCCTGGTGATCGTCGAAGGCGAAGAGGAATGGGAAGTGGAAGAAGTCTTGGACAGTCGGAGGATTCGGGGCCGGCTGCATTACCTCGTGAAATGGAGAGGGTTCGCGGCACCAACATGGGAGCCGGAGGAAAACCTAGCAGACGTGCAAGCCGTCGACGACTACCAGAAGCGCCACCCGCAACGCCCCGCACCTGCTCAGCTCGCTCTCGTGGGAACTCGAGCCTAAAGGAGGGCTACTGTCACGGCGTCGGATCACATGCAACACTGACGTTGCCGGACCACAGAAGTGTGGGGAAAAAACGGAGAAGCGAGGGAAGGTTCTACAATGAAGGGATGCAGGACGCCGGGGCAAGGGAATGAAGGGATGTGCTGGAATGTGAGAATGTGCGGATCGTGAAACGTGTCGGTGTTTGCTCGTGTCGGTGTTTACTCGCGGGTGTGCTGGCGGGAGTTCCTGTATATCCCGAGCGCCGTTGCCCGCCGTAGATCTGTACGCAACAACTTGTTTACGCCGTCACCGTGTCCTTGTCTCCGTCTTGTCCCGGTCCTTGTCCTTGTCCTTGTCTCCGTCCTTGTCTCCCTCTTGTCTCTGTCCTTGTCCTTGTCCCCGTCCTTGTCTCTGTCCGTGTCTCTGTCCTTGTCTCCGTCCTTGTCTCGTGCCCTCGTTTCTGTCCTGTCCTCGTCCTCCTCCGTCGCTTGCCTGCCGCCGCGCTCCACCGCTCGCCCGCCGCCGCGGTCCACCGCTTGCCCGCCGCCGCGCCCTACCGCCCGCCCGCCACCATACTCTACCGATTGTCCGCCGCCGCACCGTACCACTCGCCCGCCGCTACCTGGAGCCCTGCTGGACCCTGCCGTTACAAAGAGGTTGCATGAAGAGAAGAAGAAGACAAAACACGGGAGACAGGCCTCCTTATATACACAGTTCTCGCAACTCCCATACGTTCTCCTACTCATACCCGCGCAACTCACTTATGTACTCATACTCACATATGTGCTCATAACCACGCTACTCATACAACCTTCTCTTATGCAACCGGGGCCCGTAACCGACACCCTTTCCAAGATCGAGACATCCGGATCCAGGTGACGACACTCTTTCCAAGACCGAGACATCCGGAGCGAGGTGACAACACGCTTTCCGAGATCGAGACATCCGGAGCGAGGTGCCGGCATCAACAATGAAATCAAACACCCAAACCCAAATCGAGCGCTGGGACCTGCGCCGTGACAGTATCCCCCTCCTAGCGCTGAGTTCCCGCGAAGCTTTATTCGAGAGTGCCTGGCTTGTGCGGGTATTGTTCGTGGAATCGAGTAACCGCTTCTAGCTCGTTGACGTTTCCCGCTGGCTCCCAATTCGGGTGATCCAATCCGGTCCATTTCACAAGGTACTATAGTCGTCCTCGATACATTGAAGAATCAAGAATGGAATCCACCGACCATTCTTGCTCGCCGTCCATTTCCAACGAAGGAGGTGGTGGTTGTTGTTGTCCCGGAAACGGATGCTGTGCTGCCGGCTCAAGTAAGGACACATGAAAAACGGGATGTACCTGCATTGAGTGGTGAAGTTCCAACCGGAAGGCGTGAGAGGAAATCTTGCATGCGATCTTGAAGGGGCCGTGCCGTCGATGATCCAACTTTGCTGATGGTCATCGAGTCTTCCAATTTCAGCGTCGAGCCACACAAGATCCCCCACCTGATAGTCCGGAGCAGGGACGCGATGGGTGTCTGCGGTTTCCTGGTATCGGAGTTGTGCACGATGCATTTCCGTCCTCAGGTGGTCATGAATTTCGGACAATGCTTTCGCCGCACAGCACGCTTGTTGATCTTCTGCTTGGTTGGGTAGGGAGGCAGAAAGGTCGAATTGCCAGCGAGGGTCGTAGCCGAGGTATGGTTGTTCGATGCGAATTCTGCGATCGGCAACCAGTCAGCCCAATCATCTTGCAGGTAGTTCACATACAACTGCAAGTATTGTTCATTTACGGCATTCATTTGTTCGGTCTGACCATCGGTCTGTGGATGGAAAGCAGTAGAGAGCCGCGGTTCGATTCCCAGTCGTGCACAGAGACGATGCCAGAATGCAGAGGCAAATTGAGGCCCTCGGTCCAAAGTTATTTTTCGCGTCAGTCCATGAAATCGGAAGACGTGTTGGAGGAACAGGTCAGCCAGATCACGGGCATCGACGGTAGTGCTGTGTCAAGATCCTGCCTCGACTTCGCCTCTCTGGCTCGACAGGCAATGTAGGCTTGGGTCTGCGGAGCGAGCGCGCCTACTCACACTTCCGGCGTACTCACACTTCCGGTGTATTCACATGTCTGGCGTGGGCTCGTTGTTCTCGCGGTATCCGTCAAGCCCAGCGTGGTCTCTTCGCAGCTCATCACACACGCCTTGCGTGGGCTCATTGTTCTCGCGGTATCCATCACGCCCGGCGTGGTCTCTTTGCGGCTCTTCTCACATGCCTTGCGTGGGCTCGTTGTTCTCGCGGTATCCGTCACGCCCGGTGTGGTTTCTTCGCGGATCTTCTCACACGCCTTGCGTGGGCTCGTTGTTCTCGCAGTATCCGTGACGCCCGGTGTGGTCACTTCGCGGCTCTTCTCACATGCCTTGCATGGGCTCGTTGTTCTCGTGGTATCCCTCACGCCCGGCGTGGTCTCTTCGCAGCTTTTCTCACACGCGTTGCGTGGGCTCGTTGTTCTGGGGAGGGATGGTCGCAGCGCCAGTCACGGGGATAGAGAGGTAGGTCTGTGGAGAGCGATAAAAGATTGCGTGGAGACAAATCTCCAGATTAACAACCGCGCCCTTCCTTTATACTTTTCCTTCCCTCCGTGGAATCACAGCTTGCCCGCAAGACTGACACAGTTCCTCCATAGCTCCTCATGACTCAATCGCCGCGCACAAGGAAAACACATGATCGCACTCGGCCGCTGCGCGGTCAACACTCTACTCGCGGCGACAGGAGAAAGGACGCGCAAGCAGTAATGGTAAGACAAAGGGGAGAATGACATACAACATAATCAAGGGAAAACAATACTCGTAATGATCATAGGAGAAGGACGCGCAAGCTCAATCAACGGGAGACAACAAACGTACCGGACAGCAGGACAGACACGCAAGCATACTCAACAGGAAACGACATATGTGACAATGGAGAAAGGACGCGTAAGCAACCTAACGGAGACGAGGGAGAGAGGTCTAGACCGGCCCGCGGTCGGAGGATATCGCTACTGGAGCGATAGGAGCGGCTACGCGCGGTTAGGCGTGGAGGATGACTGTGACTGTGGCAGCCGTGATGAGGCCCAGCCATAGGGCGGCAAGGGTGATGGCGGCCCCGGCAGCAGCGCTTACAAGCCTGTCACGCGAGATTAGTGACAGTACGTCCCCTGTCCAGACCGAAGCTGCGGCGAGGTCATGTCGTGTAGTCACGGTCCGTCGGCGGATGGGCGTGCAGTGGATGCGGACAGGCCGGCTAGCCTGCTGCCGGGCTTGGAGTTGTTCGTTCATTCGCTGCTGTTCAGTGATGATGGCCCCTAGGGTGTTGGCCATCTGCTGGAGTTGCTGTTGGTCCGTGTCGTGGAATTCGTTCATCCGCTCGGCGACCGTCCGGTGTACGACATGGTTGCGGCGTGCGTCTCTGGTAGTAGTGTGGCAGAGCATGGTTACGATGTCGTGTAGCAAAGATATTTGTTCGTCTCGGAGGGCTGCTGGGGTAGCGGCATGGGCCTTGTCATCAGCAGCGACCTCTTCTGGGGGTGCAATGTTTTCATGATCCTCTTGAGGGGTAGTGATGTCGGCCAGGGGGTTCTGCTGGGCTGCCGCGCTGCAGCGGAGGTGGTGTTTTTCCATGTTGACCAGGACCCGGTATTCGGGGCAGATCCGCTTTCCTCGGTGCCAGTCTGCGCATGCTTTGACGTGGTTGAGGTGTCGTTCGCGGGATACTTTGAGTAGTTCGTTCGGGTGTGGGAGCGGGCCATCGCATTTTGTCGTTCGACAGTGGCAGCGGCTTTTGCGAGGGTAGTAGTTGTTGTCCTTGCTCTGGCGGTGCGTGTTGCAGTAATCGTCGTAGCAGGCTGTCCAGTGCAAGGAGGCGTGATCGTCAGTACTGGTTTGTCCTACAGCGGACATTGGTAGCGAGGGTGCGGCTGGCGGGGCATTCCATCCGTCGGTCTTGGTGGCGGCAATGCCCCAGTCATTGGGGTGTTCGGTGGGTTCGGTGTCAGGCTCTGTTGTGGTGGCAAACTCAGAGGTGCGGCTGAGGCCAGCGATGGACCAGCCTTCGTTGGTGTCGACCGTGGCACTGGTAGACATGCTGCTAGTTTTTGGGGGCCGGCTTCTCCGGATATTCCTCGTGGAATTGGAGGATGAGGTCAGGCGAGTTCTCGAAGTTGGGGGATGGATACCAGGTACGATCGGGGTCGTGGAAGCAGGTCCACTTGACTCGATACCGGATCTGGTTTCTATGGTGTCGGGAGTCGAGGATCTTCTCTACTTCCCACTCTTGCTTTTCTTGGATGATCACAGGCGGTGGCGGTGATCGTTGGTGTCCTGGGATGGGTCCGGTGCTGGCTGTAGGTTCGAGAAGGCAGATGTGGAAGACTGGGTGGATCTTGACAGTGGCCGGCAGGTCCAGTTTATATGCTCGTGAGCCCACCTTCTCAAGGATGGTGTATGGGCCTATTTGCTTGTGGTCCAGTTTGTTCGATGGTCGGGTTGTTCGGATGTGTTTTCGTCGTAGCCAGACCTTGTCTCCTGGGTTTAATACCGGGTCCGGATGTCTTGCTTTGTTGGCTTGCTCTGCTTGAGACATTTGGGCTTCCTTAATCTCTGCTCGAAGTTCTTCATGCAACCTTCTTAATGCCGCAACATATTCCGACACTTCCGGGGTTTCATTGTTCCGGGTGCCAATGTCTGGCAGGAATCGAGGGTGATATCCGTACTTGGCAAAGAAGGGGGTTATTCTTGTGGTTCCGGTTTGTGTGTTGTTGTAGCAGAATTTGGCAATTGGCAACAACCTTTCCCAGTCGTCCTGTTGGTAGTTGCAGTATGCCCGGAGATACTGCTTGAGGGTGGCATTGGCTCTTTCCGTTTGTCGGTCCGTCTGTGTGTGGAAAGCTGTGCTGAGGTTGCGTGATATCCCGAGTGCTTCCGTTACTCGTTTCCAGAAGTCTGAGGTAAACAGGGACCCTCTGTCTGATACAATACTGCTTGGCAGTCCGTGGGGTCTTATGACTTGTCGGAGGAAGTGGTCTGCTAGGTCTTCGGGGTTCATGGTGCCCTGGCAGGCGACGAAATGTCCCATCGTTGTGAGGCGATCGATTATTACCCATAACGCGTCTTTACCGTTGCTCGTTGGCAGCACGGTGATAAAGTCCATTAATATTGTGTCCCACGGCTGGTGTGGGAGTTCGAGTGGGTTCAGCAGTCGAAATGGCGCATGTCGGATTGGCTTAATGCGATGGCAGGTGTCACAGTGGTCGACGTATCTGTGGATGTACTTTCATTGCCCTGGCCAGTAGAAATTTCGGCTAACAAGTTCCAGGGTTCTTGCTCGGCCCGGGTGTCCCGCTGCTTGCATATCATGGTGGTCTCTTAATATGCATAGTCACAGGGTGTCGTTGTCCGGGATCCATATGAGGCCGTCGTACATTAGCAGCCCTCTGTTTTCCTCGCATAACCCTAGCGTGATCTTTCCGTCGTGGGTGGTCCTGCTCGCCTTTTTCCTTCGGATTTCTTGGATCTCTTTATCTGCTGCGCTTAGTGTCCAGATTTCATTCAGGAGTTCCTTGTCTATCTCAAGGTTGATGGTTTCTGTTGTATTGGCCTGGAGTGCTTCGAACGCTTCTTCGGGTAACAGGATTCGGCTGTGGTTCTGTCGATGCTTCATATCCCCTTCCCAGGGAGAGTCACCTGACTCTCTAGAGAGGATGTCTGGCTTGCTGGCCAATTTCCCGGGTTGATACTTGATCACGAAGTCATAGTTAGCTAATCCCTCACCTCACCGGGCTTGTCACAAATTGGGATCTTTTTTTGTTTTCCAGTATTTGAGGTTCTTGTGATCCGTGAGAATCGTGATTTTGGGTCCCGTTGTCTTGCAGTAGCTAACCCATTTTCGCAGTGCGTCTACAATCGCCAGTCGTTCTTTGTCGTGGATATCGTAGTTGCGTTCCGCGTCCTTGAGCTTCCTTCAGTAATATGCTACAGGATGTAGGATCCCTTTCTCGTCGGCTTGGGAGCAGATTGCTCCTATGGCGTAGTCTGATGCATCCGTTTCGATGGTAACAGCCCGTTCCGGGTCGAAGTGTTGCAGTATTGGTTCCGTGATCATTGCTTCCTTGAGCGTCTCAAACGCCTCCTGCTGCTTATCCCCCCACTCCCATGCTTTTTCCTTCCTTGTCAGGGAGGATAGAGGCGTTGTAATCTTGCTGTAGTCTCTGATGAACCGTCAGTAAAAAGTGGCAAAGCCCAGGAAACTCTGTATGCCTTTGACATTCGCAGGTTCCTTCCAGTCCCTGATGGTCCGGATTTTTTCTTCGTCCATTCTTAGTCCTTGTGGTGATATGACGTATCCTAGGTATTCTGTCTCTTTTGTCTGGAATTCGCATTTGGACGCTTTCAGCGTCAGTCCGGTGTCTCGTACTCATGGGAGTATTGCCCGGACATGTTCCCGGTGTGTCTCCTCGTCGGGTGAGAAGACCAGGATGTCGTCCAGGTATGCCACTCAGAAGATGTCCAGATAGTCGCTTAGGATCTCATTCTTCCATCGCTGAAAGGAGGCCGGGGCGTTGGTGAGTCCGAATGGCATGACGTAATACTCGTACAGTCCGTATCGAGTACGAAACGCTGTTTTCCATTAGGTGCCTTTTGCAATGCGGAGGTTGTAGTATGCGTCTCGGATGTCCAGTTTGGTGTAAATGGTGGCGCTGGATAGTTGATCGAGGGATTCTCCGATTAATGGCAGCGTGGTTCGATCTTTGATTGTGATTTCGTTCAATTGCCAGTAGTTTACACACAGGCATAATCCTCCATCCATTTTGTTGACAAAGTGTATTGGGGCCCCCGCTGGGGAGGTGGATGCGCGGATCCATCCCCGTTTCTCGTTGGTTTCTAAGTACTCTGTGAGGGCCTTCATTTTTTCTTTGTTCAGGGGCCTCAGGGGCTCATACGGGGGCCTCTTCCCTTCTTCCAACGGAATATGGTGGTCCTGAGTGTGGTGGGGCGGAGGGGCCATTGGTTCTTTTTCGGTGAACACCTCGAGGAATTCATGGTATTCCGGTGGAATTGGCTTTTTGCTAGTCCTGGAGGATTCCTTGATTTTGTTGATTACTGTCTGGCATACCTCGCATGAGTCCGTTTCGCCGATTTCCCATTCTTCTTCTGCCGGTGTCTTCTTGTAGTATTGCTCTGTGGCTTGCTCCTCAGGGACGGTGTTGGCTTTCGGCAAGCTGGGCATGCATATGTCGGCGCAGTGGTCCGAATGGAACTTCACAGTATGATTTTTCCATCCTATCACTGGGTACTGGAGCTTGAGCCACGGAAGCCCTAAGATGATCGGGGCGTTCCCGATCGTGATACAGTGTAGCTGGATATGTTCTTCATGGTGGTTGATGGTTAGGTGGATTTGAGTGTCGTGGGTTACCGGCCTGCCAGTGACCTCCCTCCTGTCGACTGTTAGTACTCGTCTTGGCGTCGTTTTCTGCTGCATGGGTATTCCACTGGCCTTAGCATAGGACTTATCGATGAAGTTTTCTGATGCTCCACTGTCCACCAGGGCTGTGGTGGTACACTCCTTGCCATCAGTTCCCTGGATCCTTACTTTGATCATTATTTTTTCTTCCCATTCGTACCGGGTGGTCCCGACCTGGTAGGGAGGTTCCTCTTTCGCAACTAGCTTCTCCCCCAGGTGACTGTTGCTGTTGTCTATTCCCGAGGGCTGTCGTTTCCCGACGGTTCTTCCTCGGTCGTTTCCTTGAAGGTGGCTTCCGCGGCCCTGTATGGTCTTCCCCATGGAATTCGTTCTTTCCTGGGCTGGGGGCATTCTTTCGCGAAATGTCCTTTCTTTCCGCAGTTGTAACATTCTCCTGTGATTACTTGTCGTGGGAATCGGTTCGGCATCCTTACGAATTTGAATCATTGGGTGGCATCGATGTCCATTGGGTCTCCCCGGGGTGTTGACGGAGGCTCTTTTGTGTGGACATGGAAGTGTGCTTCTGGGTTGGTGGTAGGTCGTCAAGTAATGACTCCGAGGTTGCATAGGCGGCTATCTGTTTTGATGGCGGTGGTGGCATAGTCCACCAAGACTGTGGCGGGGGTTTCACTCATGACTAGGTGCCTTTCTACCTCGGGGTGTAATCTGTCTCGGAATCGTGCAATGCATATGTTGTCCGCCTAGGTGAGATCTGCTTTGATCCGCTGGAATTCTGCCCAGTAGGTTGCCGCCATTCGATGTCCTTGCTGGATTTTGTGGAATTTCTCGAATACGATTTCCTCTGCGTCTACTTGGCCAAACGCATGTCTCATGTTAGTTTTCAGTTCTTCCCAGGTTAGGTTGATTCCTCCTTCCTGGTTCAGGAAGGTTTCCACCCAGTTCCATGCCACCCCCCGGAGTAGGGAGGATGCGTATCCCATTTTTTTCTGATCGTCGTCGAATCGATTTCCCTCTGTTCTAAACTTCAGCTCGCACTGCGCCAGGAACGTTTTAAATTTTGCTTTTTCTCCTTCGAATGGTTCGGGGTCCCAGAGCTTTGGGTAGCTGGTCTGCGGCGGTCTGTCGCGTGCCGCTAGGAGTGCCTGCAACATTTCCGTTGTCAACAGGTGGGGTCCTTCGGTCATTCTTCTGGTTTGTTCTGGTGACTCGGGGGTCTGTAGCCTGGATCTTTGCTCCAGGGTTACTGGACTCGGTGCTCGCTGGTCGTCAGGGACGTCCCTGAATTCACTCAAGTTCAGGGGGTCCGAGGACTCCACCCTGTCTTTCTTGTTGCTACTTCAGGTGTCGATGGGGGAGACGCAATCTGGTGTCAAGATCCTGCCTCGACTTCTCCGCTCTGGTTCGACAGGCAACATAGGCTTGGGTCTGCGGAGCGAGCACTCCTACTCACACTTCCGGCGTACTCACACTTCCGGTGTATTCACACGTCTGGCGTGGGCTTGTTGTTCTCGCAGTATCCGTCACGCCCGGTGTGCTCACTTCGCGGCTATTCTTACACACCTTGCGTGGGCTCGTTGTTCTCGTGGTATCCGTCACACCCGGCGTGGTCTGTTCACGGCTCTTCTCACACGCCTTGCGTGGGCTCGTTGTTCTTGCGGTATCCATCACACCCAGCGTGGTTGCGGCTCGTCTCACACGCCTTGCGTGGGCTCGTTGTTCTCGTCATATCCGTCACGCCCAGCGTGGTCTCTTCGCTGCTCTTCTCACATGCCTTGCGTGGGCTCGTTGTTCTCGCGGTATCCGTCACGCCCGGCGTGGTCTCTTTGCGGCTTTTCTCACACGCCTTGCGTGGGCTCGGTGTTCTGGGGAGGGATGGTCGCAGCGCCGCTCACAGGGATCGAGAGGTAGGTCTGTGTAGAGAGATAATATTCAATTTATTTCAAGTGCGCTCAGGACTACAGCCTATCTGCGCTCCACCACGCCATACCACCCCCATGGGGCTCCCATCTTTCCCTACCGCCAAACAAAAAAAAAAAAAAAAAAAAAGCAAAACAGAAAACCGCAGAATTACAAAACGTCACAAA
>Ga0307508_10001246_pt1 | contig 29063 bp, 37 predicted proteins | sample 9_EM_MG_FD_203089 | JGI IMG/M metagenome (GOLD analysis project Ga0307508, IMG submission 203089) | Populus trichocarpa ectomycorrhiza microbial communities from riparian zone in the Pacific Northwest, United States - 9_EM | ecosystem: Host-associated > Plants > Roots > Unclassified | place...
TTACCTCCCTTTCAAGCTGCTTGATCTTTGTTTTCAGCGATGAAATAACCGATCGGTCCACATCTGCACCCTTTATCTCCTTTTCCAGCTCAACAATCCGTTTTGACACTTACTCATGACTGCTATACCACTGGGAATATCCGTGGACCACAGCGTTGACATTGACAGCAGTTACCATAGTCCCATCTTGTGGATCACGCGATATGTTGACGTCGCCAAACCAGGTAAGAAGCTCAGCCGGTATTGGCCAAATGGGGGGAGTTGCCGCTGCCATAATCCGGGTGCGTTCCGCGAGGTTGTCTTAATCGCCCGAGACCTGTCGGCACTGTTGTCTGCCTGTTCGCCAAATTCGTCCGTTTTCTCAAGGAATCCGCGGGAAAACGCTTTGCTTGTCTTCGTTGCTCGTTCCGCAAAGCGTCCGTTCCGCAAAAATAGCGTCACGCACTCGTTTTGGAAATCGTCCGTTTCGCGAATTAGATCGAATTTCACATCCACGTCACCTGCTCGGCACCTTGCTTGACGAAATTCGTCCGAAACACTCCGCTCGCAGTCGTCCCGGGATTCTCCCGTTTACTTTGAGAATCTCACACACCAATGCTCTGCTTCAGCGTCGTCGCTCGTTCCGCAATTCGGCCATTCCGCAAGAACCGCGTCATGTGCCCGTTTTGCAACTCGGCTGCCCGCTCCCGAAATCTACGCGAAAACGCTCCGCTCGGCTGTTGCTCGTTCCGCAAGAACACCGTCACGGCCTCAGCGCTGTTGCTCGATGCAACCGTTTCTTCGAGAAATCCACGTAAACACGCTCCGCTCGGTGTCGTCGCTCGTTCCGCAAAGCGTTTGATTCGGGAATTCGGTCGAATTGCTCGTCCATGTCCCGTTTTCGGCGTCGTCACTAGTTTTCCGTACTCGGCTATCGCTCGTCGGCTGCGTACTTGCTAGTTTCGCTTGTCAACTCGACTCGGCTAAGGTCTCCACAGAGAGACGTAGATCAACGGGCCCCGATATCGCCGGCCCCCGCACTTACCGCTAACTCCTACGGAGCTACTTTTGACGCGAGAGTCGCGAATTGCCTCGTTTATCTCTCTTTTCTCTCTCTCTTATTTTTTTTTCCTTTTTTTTTCTCCAGGACTGAATGTCCTGCCTCGCTTTCTCGCGGAATCCTCGCTCTCTTGCGGAATGTGATGCTTCCCTAAACCCCCTCCTTCGCAAATATCGTGGAATGTGATGCTTCCCTAAACGCCCTCCTTCGCAACTATCGCGGAATGGGATGGATTCGTCGCCCATTTCGCAGAATTCTCTTAGATGAAGTGTTGCCACCAGTTGAGGGGGACCGAGAAACATGTCCATTCGAAGGAGCGGGGGCAGCCACGGATACTTATAGGAAGGATCCATTGAGCCTATCACTCGAGACTAGCCTACTCTAGACTAGCGCTCCCTGCCTAGCATCGGCACCCGACTCTCACTCCTATACCAAACCTCTCATTCCAAAACTGACTTATCCTACACCCTAATGGACCCGGGTGTATACCACAGTTATATCGACACCACTTTTGCATGGCAGCTCGGCTTACCTTTTCAACACGCTGGCCATATGACAATCGCCACAGCCAGAACCAAACACCCTTCCGAGGATAGATACCAGGTCTGGCTTAACAGATGTATACGGGGCAGCACGGGGAACTACGCAGATGTTACCGGTTGGTACACTGTGTTTGATCCTAAGGGCGCCTATGACATTATTATTGGAAAAAATTGGCACTCGAGAACACGCCATTTAGTGGATTCTGACAACGTCTTGCACCTGTTGGATGCGGACTGGTCTTTACTGACGGACGGTCGACCGGCATTTGTTCCCAGGTTTTCCTTAAAAGGACTTCGACCTGACCAGGGCCGCTACTGGGAAGTTCACAACCACTGCGAAGCGGTAGCTCAAGCGGCATCCATCAACCTGATTTCCGCAAACGAGACACGACGGGCAATGACAAATCCAGTGGCGACAGGATATTTGTGATCGACATCCGTGAACGACGGGTTGGCGAGGAATTTGGTGAGGATGAATCCGTTTTGGCGGGTCTGGGGAAGTGGATAGTCCAAATCTGTCGGGACTTTGACGATCTCTTTCAGCCACTGCGTGGCGTTCCACTACCAAGAGAACATGATTCCCGTATCCATACCGATCCATCAGCAAAAATTCCACACTGCCAGCCGCACCGAATGACACAGTCCGAGAGGAAGGAATTCGAGGTACAGATTAAGAAGTTGCTTGCAAACAGGTGGGTGATGGACTCACATTCACGTTATGCAGCACTGATAATCTTTGTGAAAAAGCCTGAGGCCACACTCTGAATGTGTGTCGATTACCGTGGATTGAACGTAATAACGGCTAAAGACCGGTACCATTTGCCGTACATTGAGGATTTGCTGAATAAGCTTCACGGCGCACGGGTTTTCACCAAACTGGACTTGGCTAGCGGATACCACCAGGTACCGGTGCATTCAGACGACTGCCACAAGACCGCATTCATAGCGCTGGACGGATTCTACAAGTATAAGGTCATTCCGTTGGACTTGCAAATGCGCCAGCTGCTTTCATGCGTATTATGCACAAGATATTACATCCACAGCGCCGAAACGCAATCGTATACCTCGACAACGTGCTCATCTTTTCACAAACGCTAGCAGAACATAAGGCACATGTGGAAGGTGTGCTGCAAGTATTACGGAATGCACGTTTGCGTCTGAGTGAGGCCAAATGCGTGTTTGGTACTCTGGAAACGTCGTTTGTCGGTTTCAGAGTGAATAAACACGGTATTCACACTGAGGAGAAGAAGGTCAGAGCAGTACAGTATTGGCCAACACCCAGGACGCCTACGGAACTTCGCAGTTTCCTCGGTTTAGCGGGTTACTATAGGAAATTCGTTCCGAAATTCGCTCACCGGGCCCATCTGCTATATGACCTCGCCGTAAAGCCCAAGAACGACTACATGTGGACCAGTCGACACAGGGAGCAGTTCGGAGACCTCAAGCAGGAACTGATATCCGCACTGGTCCTGGCAACACTGGATCCGGAACGCGATTTCATCCTACGAACCGATGCCTCGGACACGGCTATTGGAGGTGTTTTGGCTCAAAAACAGCTGTTTGAAGGAAGATTGGTAGAGCGGCCACTGGGATATTTCTCAAGGAAGCTTCACGCAGTTGAGTTGAGATATCCAGAATATGACCTTCAACTTCTTGCGATCAGTGCAAACTTCGAACATTGGGCCTGTTACGTCTACGGTCGAAAATACACCACCATTTATACGGATCACGCGTCGTTGCAACATATTCTGGTGCAGAATAAGCTGACAAGCCGTCAGTGGTGTCACCTTGACAAGCTCCAACAGCACGATTACGGGGTAAAGTACTTTCCTGGAGTGGCGAACGTAGTAGCAGACGCACTCAGCCGGATTGCCTACACTCAGGGAGGGCAGTCAGAAGTCAAGCAGCCAAAAGCTGATCCGCAGCACCTCAACATCGTCGAGATGCGTGTATCAGCCTCAACCGAGTGGCTAAACGATGTGCGAAATGGCTACGCAGAAGATGCGATTTTTGGCCCCGTTCTACAATATCTGAGCAATACCAACGAAAAGGAGAAGAAAAAGGCAAGCTCGAAACAGACTCGTCGTATTGAGGAACGAGCAAAGTCGTACACACTCGAAGAAGGGCTTCTGTTCCATAAGCCGTCAGGCGGAAAGCTGTGTATTCCGAAGTCCATGAGAGCAGACGTGGTTCGGGAAGCACACGATGCTATTCTGGGCGGCGGACATAGCGGTATCGCAAAAACAGCAGCAGTGGTTGGTTCACAGTACTACTGGCCAAAGTTGACAGATTCAATCGCAGAATGGATTGCCGGATGTGACATATGCCACCGAATCAAACACAAGAATGCCAGGCCGTATGGACTTCTACAGCCGCTACCGATTCCACTCAAACGGGCCGAACGAGTAAATATTGATTTTGTCACCAAGTTGCCAACATCGGAAGCCGGCCACGATGCAGTAGCAACAATTACCGATCCCCTAACGATGCAAGCACGGTGGATTCCTGTTAAAGGAGCCTATCTCACCGCAGAGAAGTTTGCGACAGCGTTCATCAACAGTTATGTACGGTCGTGGGGGCTGCCTGTATCAATTCTGTCCGACCGGGATACCCGGTTTACCTCCGGCTTCTGGCAATCGTTGTGTTCACAACTCGGAATCAGGCTTCGGATGTCTACGGCATACCATCCGCAATTGGACGGCCAGGTGGAAAAGGCGAATGCCACTCAGGAAACGCTTTTGAAGGCATATATAGCACAACTCAAATCCCCCGAGCAGTGGAGCCATTTGTTGCCGCTGGCAGAGTTTACCTACAATGCGGCAAAGCATAAGGCTATAGGCATGTCACCGTTCGAAGCAGATATTAGATACATTCCAAGACTTCCACTAAATGTGTTGGCATCAGGACCTTGGACGCCGATATCGAGACCGGGAACGGAATACGTACAACGCCTCGTCAAGATCCTACGAATGCTTCGAGCGCGAATGGAAGAAACCCAGCTGACAATGGTGTCGGAAGCGAACGCGCATCGCCAGCCGCATTCGTTTCGGGTAGGCGATTCGGTATTCCTGGACACCCGTTTGCTGCCAGTCGGCTACGCCAATGTCAATTCCACGGCCAATGACAATGTCAACTCGCGAAAGGTTCAACATCAGTACCCTGGTCCGTTTACGATCCTGAAGTCTGCGAGTGAGAATGCGTTTGTTCTCGACATCCCAGCGCACTGGCACTTACACCCGGTCTTCAACGTCGCACGCCTCAAACTGTCGAAGGTCTACAAAACCCATGAACACCCACCCCACCACCGCTACACTCCACTGCTACCGTCGAGTACGAGGTTGAGTCAATCTGTGAGCACAGATGTACCACGATTCGAAATCTCAAATATCTGGTCAAATGGGTCGGCTACGCTGACCCTACGTGGGAACCGCTGGCGAACCTGAGAGGCAGCAGCAACGAGCTACTGGGTGAATACCACACAGCGAATGGCCTACGAGTCTACCGGTGGATGAAACGGGAGTGACTGGAGGTGTAGGCGATGAGTGGTGGGCCAAGTATGTTTTGCTGGTTTCGGTTGTGTTGAAGTGCACTTTGTTACGTTCGGGGTTATTGTTATAAGCTGGGTTTGTCGTTGTTTTTTTTTTCTTTTTTTTGTTTAGGGGCAGCGCTTGTTTTATTGAGAGTGAAGTGGTTGTAGGAGGAGGATTCCGGGCGTCGTGGACGCCATGCCTAGAGTGGCTAGCATGGCCGCTAGCATGGCTTCTATAGTTTGTGGGACTTAGCAGATGGCTGCCGTAAGGGCTTCTGTAGATAGACAGTCACACACTAGCGCTAGTACACGGACACTTGTATAAGTGTCCGGTGCTCCCCTCTTTAGAATGGACATGTTTCTTGCGACCCCTCACTCCTGCTTTCATTCGAATCAGATTGAACCCGTTTTTCAGGTCCATTTTCGTGAAGTACCGGGCTCCTTGGACCCGACCCTGGAGTTCCTGCATTAGCGGCAATGGGTATTGGTTGCGGATCGTTATTTTATTGAGGCCCCTGTAGTCCACGCAGAGGCGCAGCCCCTTTCCATTGGGTTTTGGAACGAACAGGATGGGTGAACCTGCCGACGAGGTCGATCACTGGATTTTCCCTGCTCTTTCCATTTCCTTGAGCCACTCCCTAAGAGCTTGTAGCTCTGTTTCTGATAGGGGGTAAATGGGTCCCCACGGCGCGGTGCTTCCTTCCTTCAGTTCGATTTTGCAGTCGTACGGTCGGTGTTCGGGTAAGGCGTCCGTCATCTTTTTTCCCATCACGTTCATGTACTGACGGAATTCCAGAGGAACCCGATCCCGGGGGTCTTCTTGGGTTACCGCGGAGATGTAGCCAATGCAGGTAGCATTGTTGTCACAGCACACCGTTTCGTCCCACAAGAGCTTCCAGTCGCTTGTTTTGTATTTGGTGCATTTCTCGAGACCGTGTCGGCTGTTAAATCGAACTTCCTGGTTTTCCCAGGCTCCTTGCGGCGGGTGCTTGGCTATCCACCAGTATGGGAGGAATATGTCGATTTCCTTATCCATGGGTGCTACTTCCATGACTTCTCTAGAAAAGTTTCTTCGGTGTTGAAGTACTAATCGGCCGGTGTAGAATTCCCCGGCTCCTTTCACGGCCTGGCCCGTGAAGTTTTCGATGAGACGCTGCTTTTTGTGTTTGAGCAGCAGGAGTTGAAGGCGCCTTGCCGTTCGTTCGCTGATTAGTGGTACTGAACATCCAGTATCTAGTAGCACGGTGACCGGGTGTCGTTCCTGGCCGTGGTGTATGACCATTTGTATAATGGGGTGGGTACCGCTGGTGGGTTCTTCCGTTTTCGATTTTTTCGAGGTTTCACTGCTTGACTCCTCGCTTTTCCGTTTCCGGGAGGTTCCACAAATTATCGTGAAGGCCTGCGTAGGCGGTTTCGGTGGGCCTTCTAAAAATCCGACTGATCGCTATCGTCAGCCCATATCGGTAAGGCTCGGTACGGTTCTTCCTCCATAGCGTCCACAGAGGCGATCATTTGTTGTTTGGGCGCCTGATTTTCTTCCGGTTCTTGCGAGCGCTTTCGTTTCCCTGCTTCGGTGGTTGTTACTCCGGCGGCTTTCCAAGGTACTTTTGGAAGAGGGGTTCCGCGCCGGGTGGTATGGGTGAAGCATTCGTATGTGCGGTGTCCTTTCTGACGGCAGCGCCAGCAGCTTTCCGTGTTTTTGAAGTATTCCTCGTGTTCCTGCAAGGGTACCCCTTTTAGGGTGGCTTCCTTAGTGACCCATCGGCCCGGTTGTCCCCACGGGCTCAGACGGCCTGCCGGTTCTTGGTCCGTTCTGGTATTCCTTGCACCTTTCATCTGTCTCTTTCCGTCCGACCATTTTTCTTCCTTTTTCTTCTCCTCTATTCGAGTGGCGCTGCCGGTGGCTCCTGTTCTCATCTGTTCCCGGGCTTGCTTGAGGGCTTTTTTCTTTTCTATCTGTAAGCCTGCCTGGTGGGTGGCATGCAGGAAGCCTTCGTCGTCCGCGAAGTCCTCCAGGTAATGGGCGAACCGCATATTGAGCAGCGCATCTGGTATGGCTAGGTCGACTTTTTCCCGTAGCGCTTCCCCAGTTGCCCGTGCAAAGTTGTTGAGCGCTCAGAACTCGGTTAGGTAGGCGCGGATGGACCTTTGGTATTTGAGCTGTCCTAGCTTGAGTTGGGCGTCCGCTGCCTCGCGCTCGTTCCGGTATTCCATCCGAATGGCTGCCGAGTAGTTGGCCCATGTGTCATTATCCCATAGCTCGCGGTATCGGTGCAGGTGCCACACCAAGGCAGTGTCCGTTAGGAGGGTTCCGATCCAGGCGATTTTCTGGCTGTCGATGGTCTCTGGGTAGAAATCTGGATACATCGTTACGGCCTCCCACCATTGGTTGAAGGCGGTCATGCTTTTCCCATCGAATTTGCCCGGGTTCTCCATTTTTAGTCTGGAGATGTGAATCCGTGCCTCGTTCGCTGGCCGCTCCGGGCCTCGTGCCGCCGTGAATCCGGCCCCCACTAACCTCGCAATTTCGTCCGGCGTAAGCATGGTGGCTAGCTGGCCCTCCGTTGGTTCTTTCGCGCCTGGTGGGGGTCTTCCTGTGGGCAGGTTTCATTCGTATAGGTCCTCGTCATCCTCGTCGTCTTTGTTGGGTGGCGGTGAGGGTGAGGGGGACACAGCAGGTCTTCTTGGCCTCCTTGGTGGGCCTCTCCCCTCTCCTCCCGTTTCTCCCACGGCTACTCCGGGGATGGTATTACTTGGTGGCCTCGGTTCTGTTGCTGTTGGAGGAAAGAAGGGTGCTCCTGGGGACCGGTTTGTAGGTGTTCGAGGTAACGGGACCGCCACGGCCACTTTTCGCATTTCCTCTTGGGCTCCGGCTAGCTGCCTTTCTAGTCTAGCCATTCTTTCTTGGTCCCTTCGCCGTTCTCGTTCCAGACCATCTACTTTTTGTTGATGGTCAGCAGCCCATTTCTCCACATTACCTTGGAACAGTGTCAGATGTTAGCCCCTGGCCACATCGGCTTCCCCAGGAAGGCCACGGCGTCCTTCATTCGGGCTACCTGGGTTGCCAAGTGGAGCGGCTGAATCTCTGCTTCCTTGGTTCGTTCGATGATGGCTTCCCAAATTTGCCGCGTGAACGTCTGTTATGTGTTAGTGGCTGTTACACCCTAAATACTACAGGGTCGGAATTCGGATACGGACCAGGCAGGAAGGTATCGGAAACTCGTCACACGGTCTTAGGACGGCATGCCGAGACCGGGCTACCGACACAGACGGGGCTCGGCTCGGGTCAACCGACTCTGCGGCACCAGGAGGTCCCTGGGCCAAGTACCGGCGCAGACCGGGAAAGCGCAAGCGCAGCCGCGGAGGAAGACAACCTTGGTGGTCATCATAAGGACAAGCAATCGGAAGGAGACGGGAACGCAAGGAGTTGCGAGTCTAGGTCGCGGAATAGGAGCGGGGTTGTTTCCAGAGGCACGGCGCCCAGAGGAACAACACCACGAGTCGGGAATCGCTCTATCGTTGCAGACGGCCAGAGGCCCGAGGCGATACTGCTGCATGACGTTGTCAGGAGACACGTGGGACCATGCTACCACTCGCATCCTCGTCATTGACACCCGATTAGGGCGATGAACTCTGGGCTTTGCCAGCGCACGGTAGCGTGAGCGTAACCCCCACCTATCCGAGAAGCTTATAATGGGTATGATGCAGGGCATACGCCGCACCAAGGTGAGGGACGTCGAGTTGAACGAATACTGGAGCGGAGGCTTGACTTCAATCCGATCCTGCAGCGCTGGGTAGCCCCCAGACCAAGTACCGGCTCGTGATTCGGGAAAGTGCAAACGCCGCTACAGGACCGCACCTCAGGAACAGTTCAAGAGTCTGTTGGGAGAGATACGGGGCGGAGCTATCTTGTGCCATTGCGGCCGGGAAGGACTAGCTGTACGGTTGAGGGTTCGTTATCTCCGGCCGAGTAAAGAAATCAACCCCGCACGCAACCCAATCGCATCACCCAATCACGACGAGAGGACTTGAGGAGAGGCACCTGCTCTGGCCACTCTCAGGAGGATACGTGGAAGCACTACTCTCCGATCCAAATCGAGAGATTATCTGTGTTACGCTGTTGAAGTTTAACGCCAAGGCGAAGAGTTTTCATGTCGCGGTGCGGGGTAATTTCCCCGCAGCACGTGGCTTTGCCAAGCCGGATACTTATACGACGACCCGCCGACGAGCGGTGGGCAACGTGTCATCATCGAAACGATCATCGGAATCATCATCGAAACGATCATCGGAGTCATCATCAAAAACGATCATCGGAGTCATCATCAAAAACGGTCAATCGGAAGAATCATCAATGGGAAGAATCATCAGAAGATTCATCGGAAGGTTCATCGGAATCATCATCGGAATCATCAGCGGAAACATCAACCCCAATCGTCAAACGATCAACGCACTATCTACCGGTCACCGAGACATCGAGTCAACGACCACCCCCCTACGAGCAATCGACCGAGCGTTCCTACGAGCGATCCGTCAAGCGAGTCGTCACCACGGAGCCGCAAACGATCCGAACGGTACGCCTCACGCCGAGCCTACACCGCGATACACGCAAGCCGTCGGGCCGCCCCCGGGCTTGCGTCGAACGAACCGCCGCGATACTCGCAAGTGGGACGACAGTCGATCGGGAAGGAGACGGAAGGAAACGTGAGGAGCTCAAGAGTCTAGGCGGGAGATAAGGCACGGAATTAAGGACCTACGGCCAGAACGGCAGTAGGAGGTTAATCTCCGGAGGGGTAAGGAGGGCAAACGCATACGAGACGCTCCAATGCTATGGACGTATGCGGGGCCACGTAGGGTCCTCAGCCCAGGCTGAGCGATTACGCGGCCCGCCGACAGACCTGCCGGCCCTTATCGTCAGCACCGAGCAGGACTAGTAGCTCCGGGCTTTGACCCATGCCCACCTTGGCTGGTGTGTGCGTGAGCGTATTCCTTACCTTATCTTACCTATGAGACAGATGTCGCGCGAGCCGTTTGGCCGACGCCGAGGCGTCGGACGATCCACCGAACCGAAACGATATACGCACGCCGTCGGGCACGCCGCCGGGCATGCGTCGCACCATCCACCGAAGCGCGATACGCCTAAGCGCCGCAACGGGACGACGGTCGATCGGGGACGGAGACGGAAGGATACGTAAGGGGCTCGAGAGTCTAGGCGGGAGATAGGAAATGCCAGATGGGCAACACGCGGGGGGCACGGCTGGGACCCCTTCAAGGAGTATAATCCCCGACCGCTACGCGGCGGACCTCCTTAGAAGGGTATAATCCCCGAAACCGATGCTTGAGCCGTTGTGGGGTCGTGACTTGAACCCAGCCATGAGCTGAGGGAATTGCACAGCCCGTGACACCATTGGATGGCCTCCTATCGTCAGTACCGACCAGGACGAGTAGCTCCGGGCTTTGACCCATGCCCACCTTGGCTGGTGTGTGCGTGAGCGTATTCCTTACCTTCTCTTAACTGTGAGGCAGTTGTCGAGTGAGCCGTCGCCGCGAACCGCGTCGCCAGGTAGTCCGCCGAGCGTCGCGAACCATCCGCCGAAGCGCCGAGCGAGCCGTCGGGCAGTACGCCGGGCCCGCCTCGATCCAAACCTTTCGCCGAAGCGATATCCGCCGAACCGGACCGATACGAGCGAGCCGTCGGGCAGTACGCCGGGCCCGTCTCGACCGAACGATCCGCCGAAGCGATACGAGCGAGCCGTCGGCAGTACGCCGGGCCCATCTCGATCCGCGCCATCCGCCGAAGCGCCGCGAGCGAGCCGTTGGGCAGTACGCCGGGCCCGTCTCGACCGAACGATTCGCCGAAAGCAACACACGGGCAATACGCCGGGCCCGTCTCGAATCGAACCATCCGCCGAAGCGCCGCGAGCGTGCCGTCGGGCAATATGCCCGGCCCGTCTCGATCCGAACCATCCGCCGAAGCGCCACGAGCGAGCCGTCGAGCAAGCCGTTGCCGCGGAGCCGCGTGCGATCCGGCGCTCAAGCCGCAGCCAGCGGGCGCCGCAGATATCGAACCGAACCCCTTAGATTATTCGCTGTGAATCCCTTAACGGTGGGCGATCTTGGAAGGACTGTCATATGGGGTTTTATTCTTGTATAATAATTGAACGCCGGCGAAGACCGCGCGCGCCCCATCTCCTTCGTGACTATCGAGAAACCTGACTAGTTCGATATTACCGTCACTCCGACGTTGACCGGACGTCCCAGTGTCACAGTGGCCACGGTGAGTTCTTTTCTTACCCATGTTTCCGCTATTTCCTCCTTTGCTTCCATCCTTTCGTAGATATACTGCGTCCCTTACAACAGCTTGTAGTACGCCTTCTCGACTTGCTGGATTCGTCGGTCCGTTCGGTCCACCCTGTCGCCGCATACTTCCATGAGCTGGCGTAGGTCTTGCTCGGCCGGGCGTTGTTGGTTGACAATTGCTCTTATCCAGTCCACTGGGTTGGCTATTTCCACGGTTTGGGTTTCCTCGTTGTTCTTAATTTGCAACATATCTCGGGGGGCTTCCAGGCGGAGCATGTTGAAATCGGAAGACGTAGACATTTTCTAGTATTTATCTAGGAAATCTCCGCTGTATATGGTCGAGTCGTGGTCGAAGTGGTAATCGAATAGGTCGAAGAGTTTGTCTTCATCAAAATCGCCAGGTTGGGACAGTAGCGCACAGTTCCACCACTGCTGAGTATACCAATGGTATGGGGTGCACTCAATTGTTTCGTGGATCGGCTGGGGACCGGTGATCGTCTCTTCCCACTTTTCGTGGTTGGCAAGTTTTCTGTTGATTGACTGAAAGGTGTAGTTGAAGAAGTACTGAGACTTAGGTTCCAAGAAGGTAGATAGTTCGAGTAGATAGAGGTGGTGTTCGAAGTAGGTATCGTCGAAGTAGGACATAAAAGTAGGGTGATTTTGAGATCAAGATTATAGTGTGACACTGGGGTTGTATCGATCCGGAGTGTCGAGAGAATCAAAGGTAATCAGGCTACTTTCGATAATTCACAACGGAATAATCTTAGATCTTGTATGTGGGTTTCGTCAGTAGTGTTCGGTTTGTCTCCTCTTTCGTCGGGACGAGAAAGGTCGACATATATAGGCGTGGTGTGGGGTGAGATCTGGTGACTCGGGCTAACTATTCCTCCGAGGTCGACGAACCCCCACCTGAGCGTGGGCCCGTCTGAGACTCCTATTGGTCCTGGTCGGTACTGGCGATAAGGTGAGAGGCCAGTCCCATTGGTACCGTGGAATTCCCTCAGTTCTAGACTGAGTTCTTTTTGCGGCGCGGTAGCCGTCTGGAGCTGGGTGGCTATGACAAACGAGCTCTCGGAAGAGTCTCGACCGAGCTCTCTGGAGAGTCTTGTCCTAGCACCTTCCCTCTCACGTCTCCGGTTTGCCGTGGCGCCCACTCCGGAATTAATCCTTACGACCGATTGGTGGTCGTAACCTTTAACTCCGTTCTTATCTCCCGCCTAGACTCTCTAAGGTCCACCTATGAGATAGCTAACCACCAGTACGTATCTTCTCTCGGTACGTACCTCTCTAAGGATACGTACCTTCCTTTGGTACGTACCGGAGTATGCACCGACCTGTGATATTCCAGTGTAACAGCAGCAGGACTTTCTTGCTAGCCGGAGATGGGGCACTTGGTGGAGCAACAAGCTGTGTAATCACAGCATTAGGATTGAAGGGATGTATTCCTGTCCTCCTCCATGCCGAATTGAGGTTCTCTTTGGTGTAAGCTTGCTGGTGGGCAGCACTGTAATATTTCCAGAATGTACCCTTGATGACTGCAGCATGTGTGTCTCGCATGTGATCATCTGCCGCTTTGCTGTAATATTTTTGCAAAGGCCCGAAGGGACCGACATCGAGAGGCTGCAGGAGATGTGTTGTATGGGAGGGAAAACAGAGGAGTTCAATATTATTGTCAATGGCATACTGACAAAATTCGAGGTTGATGTGTGAATGGTGGCTGTCCAGGATAAGTAAGCGGGGGCGACCGTTGCCACCCTGCCGATCTCTGGTGTGCTTGTCGAAGTGGCGCAGCCACTCCGACCCAAGTTTGTCGTTGGTCCAACCATTGGGAGAGTAGGCAAATTTTGCTTCGGGATCACTGGTTTCTGTGTGCCACCCCATATAATGAGCTGCTCCTTTGAAAATCACAAAGGAGGGAAGCATATAGAGTGCAGCACAACAGCATTCAATGACCATAAGCATCTCGCTCGTTCCATCCTGCGTCACCCGTGGTGGCCGTCTCCCTGTCCGCCAGATTACCTTTGCCTTCGAAGACATTCCAATAATGATCCCTTTCTTGTCCATGTTGAAGATGTCCTCAGGTTGGATTTTGCGTGTTCAGATCAAACGTAACAATTTAGCGAAGTAGTCTTTTAGGGCGGCGATGTTGCCTCCGTAGGCCCGTTGGCGGTCAAGTTGAGTGCTAAACTTTGCAGAGAGACTCGGATGGCGGTTGAGAAAGTTGGACAACCAATGCTGGCCAAGGTGGGCAACCTCAGGATCCTCCTCTTCTTCGGCGCTGATCTGTGCCAATGCGCCCGCCATAGCACGTAAAAGATCCATTCATGGAGGAAATCCGCAGTCATCCAGTTTCTTGCACCAGTCTTCGAGAGCTTTCTCCATGGCCGGGGTGAGTTTCTGCTCATGGGCATGACTTTGCTGGTGTGTAACGCCGCCACGTTCCCGATCGGATAGCGTAGAACTGGAGACTCCATACTTGTCGGCCAATTTACGGAAGGAGGTGCCTTGCCGTTCCTCGAGAGCACGGCATATTCTGACTTCCTGAAGGGTGTTTTTGGATTCGCGAGGCTTGGTAGGGGCCATCTTTGGGCTGTCGACAGGTGGTGATGGGTGTTGACGGTGCTGAGCGGGGTAGTAAGGTGGGGCCACCACACTAAATCACGCTAACAAAAGTGTCCGGGTACGGGGTAGTAGCCGGTTACCCTGTATGCTACGTTAGATCATTCTGTCTGAGCCTGTAAGCAACACAACCGAATCGACATCGATGGAGCAGTGGCAGTTTGCAGGCATTACTGGTAAGTGTAGTGTGGCCCGTTGCAGCTCCCACTTTGTCCTCCCGTTCGCTTTCGTTCCGAGGTTTCATTGCTCACGCAGCCGGGTTCTGGGGTTCTCGTATGGCGATTTGGTTGATGGTATGTTCCGCTACCGCCTTCTGATGCTGGGCATAAATGGGTGCATCTTCGTAGCTGATTCATGGAGCAGCCAATACCCCTGGAAAACGGGTATTTGCGGTGTTACCATCGTGCTTTGTCGTATGCGTTGCCGCTCGGTAGTTCCGCGGTAGAAAATGGGAGTGGCGTCTTTTGCCGATGTAAAAGATGTAATGTAGAGCTTTCTCAATGGATTCAACTGAGGTGAACGATCCGTAGGCTGTTCGAATGCAAAACCCAATGGTGCCATTAGATGCATACCTCATGTGCTCGCTACTTTACTGGTCAAACGCGCCTATGATGCACTTTTAGCACAACAGTAACGGGCTAGGTGCTCTCTTAGACCCGGTAGTAGTTTCGCTGTCCATCCGGCTTCTTCACGCTTGCATATCAATCTTGAGCTTGCATCCTGGTCCTCGACCTTGGCCTCGTTCTTTCCCTTTCGTTCTAGATCAAGTCCTCGTACTCATCCTTGCAGTCCCGCTTGGCCTGGTCGTTGATCTCGTCCTTGATCTTGTCTTTGGTGTCGTCTTTGATCTAGTCCTTAGTTTCTACCTCCAGCTCATCCTGGGTGTTGTGCTGTTCCGTGCATGAGCGTTGATGTGAAAGTAGACATAGACACGGTCCTTCTTTCTGCTAATATGCTGTCCAGAGATTGGACGGGCGTTGACGAATTTCTGTAGGTGGCCGCCGTAGACCTAGATAATTCGTATGCATGAAGACGAGCAGGTGCACGGCCATAGGCAGCTTTCCGAGTACGATGCAGGAAGCTTTGGTGGTTCCCGCTCGTGGAAAATCTACTTTCCAGTCACTATTTGGTTTCTTGTATCTCGCGATACGGCTGAACGGCGATAAGATAATCTGATGCGAGTACTTACCTGGTATTCGTGCGGCACCGTCACGAAACTCGTACTCGCCGGCAAGACAGGCGAGGCGAGCCCAGTGGACACTGCCGTACCGCAGGGGTCGCCAGCGGAAACGATCCTCTTCGTCACATACGTATCAGGAATCTTCGACGAGGTGGAAGCCCTGGTGCTAGGAATCCGAGGACTTTACTTTGTGGACGACATTGGGTGGTGGGCGGATAGGCTTAATGTTGAGGCTGTGGCGGCTAAGCTGTCCGAGGCAGCACTAGCAGTGCCCACCAACCCGGCAGCGGGCAACGGAGCAGCTTCCGATAACGACAAGACGGAGGCGCCAATTTCCCGGAGAGGGAAGACCCCACGACGGCCTGTGGGAGAGGGTGTGGAAGGAGACCGGTGGAAGAGCCAGTGGAAGATCCGGGACCTCCTGGCCGATGGGCGATGCAGCCAGGCGACGCTGGACTTCCTGTCAGCTATGGATGTGAGAAAGCAGAGGCCGGCCCCGGAAGACGCAGAGACTCAGGAGTCGAAATGGGAGCTTCGGGAGCGCCGAGAGCGGGAACAGTAGAGAGAGGCGGAGGTGGAGGAGATGGGTGCTGAGTGTGAGCTGGGTGCTGGGAAGGAGCAACCGCTGTTCCTAGCTATGCCCCCCCACGGCGTCTGTAGGAGAGGAGTAAGAGATGAGTCGCAGTCTCTTTTGTCCTTTGGTTTGTACTTTCCTTCAGTCGCTCTCTTCAGTCTCAAGTTCCTCCACTATCCTTCAGCAAGGATGCTCACTCTTATGTGATAACCTTAGTGCGATTTACTTCTGCTAGGGACCCGCCTGGGCGGAGGTCAAAGGGAATCTTTCAACAGGCCGCCACTGGGCGGACAAGAGACGTCGCCATAGTCTAGATAGGCTTAGTGCGAGTATGATTAAACAAAAAAGCAGGGCAGAGTCACGTGCTCGGACTAAGCATATCGTGAATGTTGGTATCTAACGCGTAGACGCGAGTGATACGAGTGATAAGTTGCGAAGCGTCCAACCCTAACTCGGCGAAACATTTTGATCCTACCAGCGGCGAAACATGCGTCCTTAAGAGCGGCGAATAATTCTTCCCTAAGATGGGCGAAACAAGGATACCCTAACGCCGACGCAAATTAGCGCTCCACTATCTAGCGCTAACGACCACTATAAATTTCGGGAACGTTCCCACTTTCATCGATTCGTTTCATCTTCCACCCATCCGTTCCATTATCCTGCCACAATATCCCACCACCCGAAATACAAAGATGCGTTCCAAGTAAGGATAGCATGAGCGATATCAGACGAACGTTGTTGAGTACTCTACCCCTTCACACGACAGGCGATAATTCAATCTGAGTTCCACTAATTCCAGTCGCAGGGTCACCGCTACAGGAGGAGCAGCAGGTCCACAACTACGAAATGCCACCCATTTTGTTTTCACGGACTTGGGTTAGCGAACCCGACCCATGGACTTGCTGGGCCCGCTGTGCACTCAGGTGCCGGCGGGCCGACCGAGACGTCGCCGGGAGTGGACGTGGTGGCGCGCAATTGCGCGCCCTCTCCACTCCCGCGATCCGCCCCCTTGGGGCGGAAGGGGGCGCAAATCATTGCGCCCCGGCCCTTCCGAAACCGGTAGAGCCCACTTCCCACTCGGGAGAGGTCTCGAGTGTGGCGAGCTGTGGCTCTGGGAGTAGGGGCATTTGCGCCTAGGTGCGAAGGTTGAACCGGGAATCGCAGGATGCTACATGCGTTTCTGCATGTAGCGGACGGTTTCCTCACGATCTCGGGACCTCGAGTTGGTGGGTCCTAGGAATTGTTCCGCCTTGGCCAGAAGTAGGGTCAGCAGCAGCAGGGGAAGAGCCAGCAATCACACCAGCCACAGCACCGGGGCCAGTGGCTCAACTGTGGGCAGAACTTCCAGCATCACGCCAACCTAGCGTTGGTCCTTTCTTCCCGACATTATTTTCGCTTGCCCGGCTGCACCCACGTGCCGCGGGCCGACTAGGTCTCCGGGAGTGGACGTAGTGGCGCACAGTGTGGAGCTTAGTTTTTTGTGGTTCGTCATCGACACGTGAGGAGACAGGGGAAGTGGCTCGGCGAGCACGGGGTGGGGCGAGCGGGACTGTTTGCTTTCTTTCGTTTGGAGTCTTTCTCTCCTGTAGTTGTTGATCACCGATACTGCCAGACAGAGAATCCATCATACTTTTTCACCCTTTTCATCATCTCCGAAGTTGCTTCGCCCACGTTGTGAAACCATCATACCTCCCCGTATCGTTCGCGAAATACGACGTCTCCTGGAGCACTGAGCGAGTGTTTGTGTTTTCAACAGTTGCATGCTAGTTGTGATGAACCCGTAAGACCCCTCCTCCCCCTATTGCTCCTCCGTGGAGACAATTAATGAGGGCGTAGGAAGGAGAAACGGTTTCTTCCACCTAGCATTCTAGCACCCAACTCGTCCGCCTTCAGCTCCCACTACTCTTCCAGCTCGCTGCGCTACCATTCTGACACCTTTTCTCACCGCGACTTCCTCAGCCAGGTCACGCCTACGCACATTCGTGGTGGAGAGGATCTAGGATCACTTGGGTGCACCTCCCATCGGGAAGGAGGTTCCGGATCTTCCTCCGCCTCTCCCTCCTCCAGGATTCCTTAAGAACCTCCGCCTACATCATCTTCTGCTGGGACTTCCGGTCCGGGCACGCCTCGGGGACGTGATCCTCAGTCCCCGTCTGGCACCGCCACCACCAGCACTGGGCGGTGTTGCTGCTCTTCGTCGACTAAAGGTACTCGGAGGGGCGGTGGATTAGCTTCACCCGTTACAACCATTAGGCAACCCTCTTGGAACTCCCAGCAGCAGCGCCGTCAGGCCACTGGGACATCGGGATGCTGTACCGCTTGGGGCCCTGTCTCCAGCTCGGGGCGCGGCTTCCGTCTAATTCCTCGCCGCGACCTCCTGTTCGGGGTACGTCAGGGATATGGGGAGCGGCATTGTGCATGCGCCTGGCAGGTCCGTGCAGTGCAGCCATTCCACCACTCGGGTGGCAGCCTGCTCTGCCGCGAGCTTGGCGCATTACATAACCCTCTCGTTCGCAGTGCCGCTGTTGTAACATAGAGGTTGATAGAGATAAAGATAGTGAATTGATTGGTTGATACATAGTCGAAGGAAGAACATTCTCTCTATGAAAATGAATACAACGGCCCTCGTGGACACGCCAGGAGGGAAGGTCGGAAGACTGGCTCCCGCGCCGGTTTTCGGAGGCTGAGTCAGCTGTCATACCCACACCTGTCGTCTCCACACCGTCACCTCTGGGCGCTGTCTCCGGTCCGTCATATCCGGACGCCCATTATTCTGACTGACTCCTTCGCCCATCGGGCACCACTGAATCTCGCCAGTGATGTCCGGACTGGCCTTCCGTAGCTTTGATGTATATACCTGTGGCCTGGACCGCGTTCATCTGGCTGGGGCAAAGCTCCTCTGCTGGGAGGAATTGGCAGGATTGGCGGAGGAATATGGTCATCTTAACGTCCTTCTCCATTTTTCACGTCTTTGCCGACGCTAGCGTAAGACAGCAATATCATCTCCGTTTTTGTTCCTTATTACCCCGTGGCGGTCCTCAACTTCGCCAACACCTGCAGCTAGAGGGATGGTGAGGTTTCCAGCGGTTGTGCAGGGACAGAGCTGGTGAGGTATTGTGGGAGCAAGCAAGTTAGAACTTTTAGTGAGTCGCGCCGTCAATTTTGCTACGGATGCGGGGTATGCTGGAATGCCGTAATACGAGTGAGAATCGTGAAGCAACAGGAATGCGCACCGGTGGGGGCGAACGCGGCTAGCGCCACGACGACTACTCGCGAGTTGTCTATCCCCGTCGTCCACACTTATTTACCTTCACGTCTTGTTGGAATATAGGGATCGATAGGACGAAGGTAGTGAACTGATTGATTTGATACAACGTCGAAGGAAAAACATTCTCTCTATATACAACGCGCCTGAGGGACTCGCCAAGGGGAAAGGACGGAAGACTGTCTCCCAAGCCGGTGCTCGGAGACTAAGGCTGCTGTCATCTCCGGACATGTTGCCTCTGGTCCGTCATCTCCGGACGCCGTCTGCGGTCCGTCATCTCCGGACGCCCATTATTATGACACGTCTCTTTTCCGCATGCGCCGCAGCCTGACCCGAACCTGTTTTTCCACTGTCTCTTGACAGCCCTGCAGAGAAGTATCTCCATCATCCTAATTTCGTCGGAATGATCCCTCACCGCCCAGCACAGGTCGCGCGCTCGCTCGGTCACCAGACAATATCCTTGTCCGCGTCGGCTTATGGACATTCTGAAGCTCATTCGCGCGTTGCGTCGCCGCCCTCCTGTCTGCTTGCCGAATTCCTAGTTTTGCCGCCTCTCGTTCTCCCACAACGTACGCACACTGCGTCGTCCGCTCTTCTGGTCTCATGTCCTGCACGACTGCCACCCGGTGGCCCCGCACCGCGCCCAGGGAACCGTGGTTGGCCCGACAGCAAGGGACGGCAGCTCACAAACGTCCCCGCCTCCGCTGGAAGGGCGGAAAATATAGTTCCGTTAGAGGAGCCCGGAGCCCTCGACGAGGGGCTGCTGCAAGAGGAGGAGTCTGAAGCTGAGGCCGGGGCGGCGAAGGATCGACCGGGATTCACAATGATCACTGACGGGTCACAGCTTGCTAGGAGGGCAGCAGGGTGCTCGGTGGCATGGAAGAGGGGCCAATCCAGGGTGGGCATTAAAACCCAATGAGGTTCACCCAGGAGGCCTACGATGCCGAGCGTGCCGCTCTCGCAAAGGCGGTGGAATCAGCTTCGAGAAGGCAGAGTATGCTGAAGCGAGTCAAGATCTTCCCGGACGCTCAAGCCGCCACCGGACGGATGGCTTCAGACGAGACAGGCCCTGGCCCACAAATACTCGCTCCAGGAAGGAAGCACATGGCCGCGCTGCGGAGGGCTCGGCCGGGCATCATCCTCGAGATGAAGTGCCCGTCCCATAAGCGCCTGCTCGGCAGACGGTCTTCCGTCCTTTCACCCTGGTGAGTAGCTGAAGTCCGTTGAATATAGAGAGAATGTTCTTCCTTCGACTATGTATCAATCAATCGATTTGCTATCTTGATCCCTATCGATCCCTATAATCCGACAGCCACGCAGGAGGACGTGGGGAGCAATAGTGGTTGTTCCTCACTCTCGGTACCCACCTCCTCAGACTCGGCCCTCCACACGTCTTCGCCTTCCTGCGCTCCTTCCGCAGCCACGCCGACGCCTCAGTTGCCATCCCTTCGTCAGCCGCCACCGGGCTTCCCACATTTATGCTGGAGACGAATTAAATCACCGCTTGGATGCATGTCATGTCAGCATGAAGTTCCCGGATTGTGAACTGAACGGGTGCTTCCCCGACTGATTTCGTTCGTCAATTCAGCCCGCGGGAAATTCAGTTGGACTCTCCATATCGTGATGAGGTGATTCCCGCGCCGTCATCTTGCACGAGCACCACCATCACCGGGCGGCGTGACGGCTCGTTGTCTGGTTCCGGCACGGCGCGGTCGGACGGTGACCTGTATTCATCGGGCAAAACCCTCGCAGCGCTACCCTATCGGTTACATACTGCTTCCGCCTTGGGGAGCGCCACCGGGGGTTCGTGGGTCGGGAAGGTGTCGGAATTCAGGGATGAGATCAGTTCACACAACGTATGGCAAGGAGTGGTAGACGAGACGCTAGATAGCTGAACATCAATATGATTGCGGCAAATTGAACCAGATTATCCCGCTGCATTAAGCGCGATATGAAGGTAAGTAGCTTCTGTGAAGGGGCCAGTGATTATGACCCTGGGTTTGGATTTTTCTGCTGAGCAGGTACATTTCTCGCGGCACATCACTGCATCGTGACAATTCAAGTACATGACTGTAAGCGCTACCTCAAATCAAAATTAGGAAAGATATGTTTCTGATAGCAGGTCCCGACGTGTCTGGTTTTTCTACATGAGTTGACATCCAATCGTACCACCAAGTGGCAGCTGTATTGGCGGCATCCGTAGAAAATGGAACGTTTATATCGAGCCGGGAGGAAGAGGACAACGACTCCTACAATCCCCCGCACCGCGAGAGATAGAGGAAGGCGCATCCCTACAGAGCCGTGCAAACCGGGGTTCCGCAGAGTCAACTGACGCCGCGCTTGCGTCACTGTGGAATAAGTAGCGGCGGCCGATATCTACATACAAACGGCATACCTGTCCCCCCGGCGGAAAAAATATTTGTGCCCATCAGTCATTACACCTGTAGAATGTGGCCGTTTGCCTTGCCTGAGCCGGGTCATCGCGGGGCAGGTACAAAATCTAGGGTTATCTGGTCCGTCACGTTTGTCGCTCGACACTCTTGCGGAAGTTGAGAGGAGATTGTTATTGTACTACACTAACTAGGTACGCATCTTACTGTAATACATTTATACATCGATCCACCGGTTCTCCACTACATACGCAATGTTTGTACCTCTACAGGTCTAACACCGCCGACGTCGTCACCATCCCGCGCTCTGTACAGTGTTCACATTTGTCACACGCGGGCATGCACGAACAAGTCCCGCCGAGCTCCTCGCCCGGCATGCACGTGCACGCACACGAGCACATCATCTCATCCGGCGGTACGGCGCATTCGCGCACGTTCTTCTCGTGGCCACCGCAAGGGCAGTCCTGGGCGGCGGGAGTACACGTGCAGGCCCCCACCGGCGTGTCCCTGCGCGGGCAGCAGCACTTTGTGGGGCTGAAGGGCGAAGCCCGCTGCAGTTCCGCAAAGAGCCCGCCGACAGCGCATCCGCCCGAGGGGACTTCCGTAGCTGCCACGCTCGTGGTGACCGTGGCGGCGGCCGTGGCAGCTGCCGTAACTGACACCGGAGGGGCCGGAGGGGCCACCCCCGACAAGGAGAGAACGGACGCGTCTGGCACAGTCAGCGGGGACATTTCTTCCGGCACAATGTAGGCCACAGGTGCAAGCGGTGGCGCCGGCGCTTGCGACAACCCGCGTCGCGTCAGTTGGTCCCACTTCCGCGTCCGGGAATAATCGCTCATGCCGCAGTCCGAAGCAGCTCGCATCGGTTGGCCATTCTCGCTCTGTGGGTAGGCCGATGCGCCCACCACCGAATAGAGGTCACGGCCGCTATCCGAAGCAGCGCGCACCGGTAGGTCAACCGCGAGCCGAAGGGAGGTCCACGGGCCCACCGCTGAATTGCTTCTATTGCCGCAGTCCGAAGAAGACCGCGGCGGCTTGTCATTTTCGCTGAGCGGGTAGGCCGACCCGCCAACCGTCGTATAGAAACACACTCCTGTTGTAGCCTTCCCGCAAGTGGCTGGGTCATCGCAATCGCATGCCGCGGGGGAATGCTCTTCCAGGCCCAGTCCGCTCACCCCAAGGTCTCCAATTTCGCCCCACCCCTTTCCGACCGCACTAATGCGAGGCCGCAGACCGTGCTGCGCAATCTGTGTGGTCGGACTGCAGCTGCTATTCCGCGCGCCGCTATCGCAGGCGTACGTCCTCGGAGAGGACGAGCACACGTGCAAGCTCCGTTCGCCGTCACGCACCGTCAGCTCCGATCCGACGAGGGAACACCTTCCGGCCTCGCAGTCCGCGTGCAGGTCCGGTGCTGAGACCAACGCGCTCTTCTTCTCGTTGCTGTCCTTGTCGACGTGGAGATTCAGCAGCGAATGGACGACGTCGACGATGCACTCCTCGAGCGGTCGGTAGGCCATCCCTAGTTCGCGGACAGACCTACCGTTGTCGACAGGGTAGTGCGGCGGCCTCAATGGCGCCCCTACCGGGTTCGGCGTCAGCCCTGTGTTGACGAGATGCGGGAACCACTTCTGGATGATCGTGCACACCTTCGTGTACGAATACCCGCCGGCAGCAACCAAGTACCGATCCTCGATCCCCGCCGGCTTTCCCGCAGCCTCAAGAACGCGCACGTGTCCTTCCGCGGCATCCCTCACGTCCACCCACGCATGGAGCCTCGTCTTCGGCACCGATCGCTCGCTGCCGTTGATGAGCCGGTATATATCGGCCGTGCTCTCGCTTAGCGTATCCCGCCGGGCGTGCAGCACGGTCGGCCCGTACACCATCGGACAGCACACAGTGGCCAAAGAGAAACCGGGCCGGCTGATCGAGTCGGGATATGTGTGCCTCTTCATGAAATCCCAAGCTGCACGCTCGGTGGCCGTGTTGTAAGTGACGTAGGCCACATCCCATGCAGTACGAACGGCAGCCGTGTTGCAACCGGCGAAGGCGACGTTCCACGCAGCACACTCGGCGAACGGCGTATGACGGCCGTAGAGGACATGCCACATAGCACGTTCAACAGGTGTCATGGAACCGCCGTAGGCAAAATTACCGCCAGCGCGCACCGCGTCCTCTACCGTGCTTGGGTTCCGGTCGAGCTCGTTGTATTTGTTGCTGGAATGCATGCCGGCCTCAGCGCTTAGGATCGCCGTGACGTCGGACGCGACCACCACGCGTCTGCACCGGACGTTGTGGTGCAGGATGGAAGTTAGGAGGTTCGTTGTCCCTTGGATCACCGGATCGAGAAGCGCATGTCGGTTGTCAGTCCGGTCGTGGACGACGAATGGCGACACCATGTGGATCACCTTTCCGGAATCACCGCAGCCATCATCAGCAGCAATCCGAGGAGCTCTCGTTCGTAACGATGGAGAAGACAAACCCCCTTCACCCCCGTCACAGCATCATCGAACGCACCAGGCACGGTGGTATCCGTGACCAACGGAAAAACGAGATGCGCGGAGTGCAGCGGCCGCAGCAGCCGAATAGTGTCCTCCTCCACCCGCGATGTCACCGTGCATTTGACGTTGTAACCGGAATCGAGCAGCGCACAGAGGACGTAGGCAGCGACGAATCCCGAAGCTCCTAGAGTCACCCAGGCCCACTTGATAAGCAACTGGCCCGGAAACGCAGAAATGAGGAGCAATACCAGTCATCAAGATCCAATCCCCTTTCTGCACGCCCGTATTTCCCCTCGTGCATACCTGGATCGTCTCCTCCCGGTCCTTCTCCCACGTCTCCTCGTCATGCTTGTGCCTCTCGTCCACCTGCGGCACCTCGTCGTCCTCCTCCTCCGCCTCCTTCTCCTCCCCCTCCGCGACCACCCCGACGTTCGTTGGAATTTCGTTGCCGGCGGTACGGGTGGCCGCCGCGACGGCGTCGGGACTGCACTCTGCAAGCGCTTCCATCCTCTTTCCTTCGTATATGCGTGTGTTTTGCTTGGCTGAAGTTTGAAGTATTTTTTCTCTTTCCACAAGAGAGACGACTCCGCTGCGATGGGGGAGCAGGGTTATCGTGTGGGATGGGGGGGGTAGATGAACGCCCTCCAACGAGGGTGATGTCATACGCGGCGGCGATGCGTCGTGATGACAAAACATCACCCCTGTACCCAGTGACGTCGACATGAGAAGGCTGTCGGGAGACACAAAGGACGGTGGTGGCGACCGAGATTTCCGCGCGATGAAGAGGCGACATAGCAAGCTCGCTCGCTTGTGAGTCCATCGAGCTGCCTCACCTCAGACGCAATCATACGCTAGCCTCTTCGAGTCGTCAATACATACACCAAATTGCCGACAGGAGATGCAGCTTTTTTCTCGCCTTCACGAATAAACAAAAAAAAACTGACATACAGCCGTGCTAGATAGACACATGCAGATAACGGCGCCTCGGCTATTGAACTGGGTTTCCCGTTGTGGAGCTTAGTTTCGTTGATTGGTCATCAACACGTGAGGATGCAGGGGTGAGGGGGGGAGCGGGACTGTTTTGTGGTTTGCTTTCTTTCTTTCTTTTGAGAGTCCTTCTCTCCTGCTAGAGGAACATCGACACGAACACTCAGCGAATCCAAGATATATCATCTCTACCTTTTCATCAACTTCATCATCCGTCTTCATCCCTCCACATCGTGAACCTTCATACGACGTAAACCAGCAGGACGAGTGAGTTGGTTTTAGGGTTTTCACCGTCTACTGCCTGCACGAGGTGGCACGTTCCATGATCCGCTCTGCCCTCCGACCAGATGACGTGAGATTCTGCCAGGCATTTTTTTTCGTTTGTTCATTGCAGCCGTTTCACTAGACTATGGCGGCGCACCATTTGCCCGTCCGGCGTCCGTGCAATCAACGGCGGCACGTTGAAATCCCAGCTGCGCATCCCGCCCTGACCTGCCCCCAGAAAAGGTGACGCGCATCAACGAAATTGCAAGGGAATGGATTCCGGACCAGCGAGAGAACTAAGGAAACACCCACCTGCCCCCTACTCCCCCTCCCCACCTCCGCCGGGTGCGACGAGGTATTCCCCCCGCGGCGCCCGAACCGCCCGCAGCACCCAGCTCCTCCGCCTCCGCTCTCCACCCCTCGCCTTGCTCCCGTCGCTCCCGTCGCTCCACTCAGACACCTCGCTCCCCACCTTGTCGTTGGCACGCATCAGCTTTCCCTCACCCGTTGCGCATGAAAGTCCAGTACTGCCGAGCTGCATCTCTCATCGGCCAGAACGTCCCAGACAGGGGGGGGGGGGCTGCAGCTGCCGGTCAACCAGGAGACACGAGCGACAACGGGGTGCTTCCGGACACCCAACCTGAGAGCCCACTTGATGGAGTCTAGCCTCGGGCAGCGGAGGTTTGTGCTACGACTTCTAACTTTGCTGCACGGGGACCAGGCTAGGGAGATAGAGGGAGCGATGGTAGCGATTGGGCGCCGTCTCACAAACGCCCTAGCCTACGGTGGAAGAACGGAGAGTATAGTTCGGCTTGAGGAGCCGGAGACCCTCGACGGGGAGCTGCTGAAGGAGGAGGAGTCCGAAGCTAAGGCAGAGGCGGAGAAGGCTCGGCCTGGGCTTGTCGTGTGCGCGGACGGGTCGCGGGTGGGGGACGAGGCTGCCGGCTGCGCAGTGGTCTGGAAGGATGGCCTCTCCTTGGCGGGCATCAACCCCGCAAGGGTTACAATCATGAGGCCTACGATGCGGAGTGCGCCGGTCTCGCCTCAGCACTGGAATCAGCTTTGAGGAGAAACATGGCATCGGAACGGGTCACAATGTTTACGGATGCGCAAGCGGCCATCAGCCGGATAGCATCGGACGAACCTGGCCCTTGGCAGCAGTACGTTTTCCAGGCGCAAAGGCACATCACCGCGCTGCGTAGGGCCAGGCCGGGCATCATAATCGAAATCCGATGGTGCCCGGCACGTGGGGGGATCGCCGGCAACGAGAGGGCCGGCGAGTGGGCAAGGGTTGCGACGGGGAGGCCAGGCGCCCGAGGGGTGGAATGGCTGAGCTACTCAGACCAGATGTGCGATGCCACTCTCAAGGTCACTTGCGCATCTCCAGCGGGAGATCTCTGAGAAAATGTGGGTACATGCCTTGCAATGGGCTGGAGGCCGAATTCGCAAGGCAAAATACCGAATGCCGAAAACCCAGAGGCCGGATGGCACGGATGCTGGGACTCCAAAAGGTCGCCTCGAGGTTTTGCCAGCTGAAAACGGGCCACGCTCGCATCGGACAATACCTACACTAGGCAAGGCCCGTTCTACCGCTCTGTGCTGGCAGTGCCAGGGTCCAACATGGACGAGAGAACACCGCTTCAAGATCTTCCTGAAGTGGAAGGAACAACAGCATATCCTGTGGGCGGAGGTGCGGAAGGCGACCGGAGGGCGGAAGAGTCGGAGGACGATTCGGGGTCTGCTTACACATGAGAGATGTAGCCAGGCGGTGACTGATATCCTTGCTGCTACGGACGTGGGAAGACTGGTACCGGCTGTGGAAGGGGGCGCTGCGGGGAGCGGCGTATTAGAGTGGGAGCTCCAGGAGCGCCAGGAGCGGGAAGTGGAGAGGGCGGCGGAGGCGCAGGAGCTCGGTGCCGCGGGGGAATTGGGTGCCGGGGAGGAGCTACCATTGTTACCACCCACGCCCTCATTCATGGAATCCCGAGACGAGGGTTAGGGAGGGTCGCACCCTCTTTGGTTTCTTTCCTTTGTCTCTCTCTCGTTCGGTCTTTTGCTCTCCTTTGTGATTTCCTGAGTGCGCACCTCATCTTCTTGGGACAGACCTCAGAGAAGGACAAAAGGGGAGGTCGCAACGTACCGCTAGATCGAGCGGACAGTGGACGTACAAAATGTAGGCCGCCATAGTTTAGATGGGCTGTACGTGAGAATGGTGCGCGTCATATCTTCTTGCGACACGCCTTGGCGGAAGGCAACACAGTGCCTGCAACAAGCCGCCGCATCAGGAAAGAAAGGAATTGCGTCCACTGCGTCCGGGTGCACTAGCGCTAGAGACGCGGTGGACGACACCTCGCTACTGCGGACGCAGGAGTCACGGTACCTTGCGTCTCGACGAGAGTGTCAGGGCACTGTACATTGCAGCGCAGACTACCAAACACACAGTTGGTTCGAGTCGTTGCGACCCAATCGAGTTCAATCCGTTACATCTAAGGTATATCTATACAGTATATGCTGTAACACTTAGCCAACCCAGTGCAAGCACCAGCCCCACATCCATCGCCGATGTCGATTAGGATACCGGGTGGTGTGGATATCAAGTAAAACGCGACGAGTACGATGTCGATGAGGACGCAGGCGGCGTGGATGATATCAAGAAAGAGACGACAAGTACGATGTCGATGAGGATACCGGCGGCTGGATAATATCAAGTTAGACGCGATGCACCTGACGGCAGCAAAACGAGTACTCCGCTATCTCAAAGCTACATCCAATCTCTCCATCCACTATCGACGCCTACCCCACTCCGAACTGTCAGCAGTGGGATATACAGATTCTGATTGGGCCGGAAACCTCAAAACTCAAAAATCCGTCAGTGGTTGCGTCTTTGGGCTGGGATACACCAACTGGAACGAGGAACTCGTCACCTCAGGACTGGTACACTGGCAAGCGAAGTCTCAGAGTGTAGTGGCTCTATCTACGCTTGAAGCAGAGTATATTGCTAGCTTCCATGCTACCTAGGAGAGTCTCTGGATTCAGCGCAACTTAGAAGAAGTTGCAAACACGATGTCGATTAATATTTCAATGGGACCTGTACCTATCGGATGCGATAATCAAGGAGCGATTAAGCTAATCATCTCTGGAGTTGTGAAGCAGAAGTCAAAGCACATCGATGTCAAGTACCACCATGTGCACGACGAACAGACGAAAGGATCGGTAAACTTTCAATACGTTACGTCTGCGGCGAATCAAGCCGATCTGCTCACGAAACCGCTTGCCGCTCCTCGACACATGCAACTACTCCAACTCATCAACCTATCCGCAAACGATCCCTTACACCCCACTATGCTCAATACCGAAGCATCCCACGTTACGCAAGATTCGACCAACCTCACCCATCCGTCACACAATGTGCGAGAGGCGAAGGCCGGTAGCGACTGTGGGAAGGAAAAGGGGGTGAGACTCGGGGGAGAAAAAGGGGGTGCCGGGAAGGAAGCGTGAGCTGATACTCTTTTCCCTACTGTCAGCTGTTTTTCCCACAGGGTTTTCGCTGCAGAGGTTTTGATGAGGTCAACCATGATCGCAGGAGTTATATTTTTTACTTGGTTTTTTGTACGAAGCGCGAGAAGAGGGGGTGTGTTGGAAATGCTTCTCGCTGCTTGACGTACGGCGTTGCACTGCATACAGTTGAGCAGGGCGCTGACCAGGAAAGCGGGGTAAGCAGCCCAATCGGGCAAGTTTGGGGGGGAGCGAGACTGTTGGAATATAGGGATCGATAGAGACGAAGATAGTGAATTGGTTGATTGATACAAAGTCGAAGGAGGAACATTCTCTCTATATACAACACGCCTGAGGGACTCGCCAGGGGTAAAGGACGGAAGA
>Ga0307508_10001247_pt1 | contig 29056 bp, 25 predicted proteins | sample 9_EM_MG_FD_203089 | JGI IMG/M metagenome (GOLD analysis project Ga0307508, IMG submission 203089) | Populus trichocarpa ectomycorrhiza microbial communities from riparian zone in the Pacific Northwest, United States - 9_EM | ecosystem: Host-associated > Plants > Roots > Unclassified | place...
ATTGCTTTTTCATATGTTCTGTTTTTTGTTGTTAAGGGAAAAATGCTTGTTTACAGGTATATCAGCCGGGCGGGATTTTTGTTACCCCCTTTTTCCCAGTTTTTTTTACATTTACCATAAATCATTGTTACACAACGCCCACCGATGCCTATTCACCCTGACCAGAAATACCTCGAAGGCCTTTTGCACAACGATGCCCCGGTAGTGCAGGAGATATACCGGCGATTTGCGCCCGCCATTAAGTATTATATATTGAAGAACCAGGGTTCGGAGGATGATGCCGCCGATATTTTCCAGGAGTCGCTGATAGACATCTACCACCAGGTAAAATTCAAGCAGCTGCAGCTGACCTGTCCTTTTGAGCCTTTTTTCCTGCTGGTATGTAAAAGAAAATGGCTCAACGAGCTAAAGAAAAAGGGCCGCAGCCCGGTAACAAATAGCCGCGATGATTTATCTGGTATCGGAGAGGATGCTTTTGCCGCGGCCGAGCAGGTGGAAAAAGAAGAAGCGAAGGCCAGCCTGTTTTTACAACAGTTTGAACGGCTGGGCGAAAAATGCCGGGAGATACTACGGCGGAGCATGAGCGGCGAAGCGCAGGAAAAGATGGCCGAAGCGCTGGGGGTTACTTACGGTTACCTGCGCAAAAAGAAATCGGAATGCATGGCTACCCTGTTGTCCTATATACAAGCACAGAAAACATAAGTTATGGCAAGCTACGATAAGGAATATATAATCCGTTACCTGGAAGGCGAACTATCGCCGGCAGAGCAGCCCGCTTTTGAGTCGGCCCTGCAAAGCGATCCTGCGCTGGCTGCCGAACTGGCTGAATGCCGCGAGGTGATCCATACCTTACAGCAGCGGCTGCCGCAGGATGATACGGCTGCTGCCCTTCGTCGTTCTATGCAGGAGCTGAGCCGCGTACATTTCAAACGCGAAGCCAAACTGGTATCTTTTAAACGCTATTATACCGGTGTGGCCGCTGCCGCGGCTATTATTATACTGGCGGTGGTGCTATGGCCCCGCGGGGATTATATGGACCGCTGGGGCGCCACGCAAATGGTGAGCTCTTCCGAGCGTGGCGATAATGGTGATACGCTGTTGCAACAAGCTTCCGTTTACTTTAATAATAAACAATTCGATAAGGCGCTGCCTTTGCTGGAAAAAGCGGTGGCGGCAGATAGTAGTAACACCATGGCTTTGTTTTACCGGGGTGTGGCGAAGCTGCACACCGATGCCATCGATGCCGGCAGGCGGGATTTGGAAAAAGTGTATGGCAGTGAATCGGTATTCAGGTATGAGGCGGCGTTTTATATAGCGATTAGCTATGCGCAGGAAAAGAATATTGCGATGGCAAAGGAATGGCTGGATAAAATACCCGGGGGAACGGCGGTGAGTGAGAAGGCGGGGGAATTGAGGAAGAAGATGGAATAGACTGAATTACCTCAGCATATAATACTGACAATGAACCACTTTGTAGTTGTGCCCCCTTTTGTTTATATTTGTAAAAGAGTTATGAAGAACCTCAATGTTTCAATAAATGATTTTGATTATGCAAAGCTGGGGTTTAGCACAGATCCCATTTCATTTGATGAATTAAGGGAAAAACTAACCCTTGAATATGCAAAAGACGCTTTGATTAGATGTAACCAGATTGCTGAAAACACAGGCCTTTCCAAATTATCATTGGATGACATCAATGCCGAAATCAATGCCGTAAGAAATGCAAAAAATCGTCATTGACACGAATGTCATTGGCTGAAATAGTTATCAATAAAATAGAAGAACTTTCTCTTAAATATATTCCTTCCGTAAAACTTGATGTAATTAAAGACGAGCCCGACAACAGGTTTCTTGAGCTGGGTGTGACGGCCAAAGCCGATTATCTTATAACAGGTAACACTAACGATTTCAAGCTAAAAGAATATGCCGGAATGAACATCGTTACTCCCGAGGCGTATATTACCCAATGTTTTCAATAAGTTTCTTATTTATGTTTTAACGTTTTTTGTTCCTATCGGGTAAATTAAAAACCAAGACCGTACACCCACCATAGCCGGACCAAACCCGGACCATACTCGGATCGACTCCTTCTTCAACCTTACTTTAACTTTAGTTTAGTGCCGAAAATTTCAGCTATCAGGAATAATATGGTAACGTTATGGTATAAACTTAATCCATGGGAAAACTCCCCTTTGGCATCAACGGCCCTATACAGGGCAAGATTGGTACCGTGCACGGCTCCTCCTGGAAAGGCATCCCTTATGTAAAAGGGCCTTATAAAAAACGTACTAAAAAAGTAAGTAACCCCGAAGCGGCTAACCGTAACAAATTTGCCGATGCACAGGCATGGCTGAGACCGCTGAAATTGTTCGTGCGACAGGGATTTAAAGGCTATACTGACACCGTGGAAGGTTTCATTGCAGCTAAATCTTATTTGTTGTTAAATGCCTTTGAGGGCGTTCAGCCGGATATACGCATCAATCCCGCACTCGCCCGGGTGAGTTACGGCGACCTTCCTTTATCAAACGATATCGCAGTGGAAAAAACCCCGGAAAGACAACTGCTGTTTACCTGGGATACCGCGTATGTAAATGGCGCCAGCCTGCGCGACCAGGTGATGCTGCTGGCCTACGATATTGAAAACAAGAAAGCATATTACAGCATCACCGGCCAATTCAGGAGCAGCGGCGCGGATACATTGAACATACCTGCCATGACGGGAAGGAGCTACCACCTGTATTTTGCCTTTACCGCGGCCGGCAGAAGCCGGCAGTCGCACAGCGTATACCTGGGTGAGATGAGCGTATGATATTACTTACATAAATTCATTCGCTGCACCTTCGCAAACAATTCACCCAGGCCTTCCGCCTGCAAATAGCTAAAGCAGGCATTTTCCTTGTCGCCGGTTTCCTTATAACAGTCGCCGAGGTACAGCCATGCCTTGGGATAATTGTATTGACTGTTGACCGCTTTTTTATAAAAGCCAATGGCCTCTTTGTAATTGCTTTCTTCGTGCGCCATCCTGCCCAGGTTATAATAACACATGGCATTGGCGGGGTCTGTTTTGAGCGCGGCAGCATAGTATGCCCGCGCCGACTTCATATCCCTGATATAATAATAAGACACCGCAGCGGCAATATAGGCCGGGGTAATGGAAGAATCCAGCCGGATGGCCTGCTGGTAATCTTTGATGGCCTCCTCATGGTTTTGCATGCCGCGCTTCAGCTTTCCGCGGTTGTAATAGCCAACGGCCGAATCGGGCATCAGGGCTATCACCCGGTTGCAGTTAGCCATCGCCGCCAAAAACTTTCCCTTTGCCTGGTTGTCGCGCGATTGCAGCATTTGTTCCTGCACTTCTATCTCTGCAGCAGACGCAATGCCCCTGCAAAAGGTTTTTACGTATTCAAAGGACGAATCTGTATTACCCAACCTCCATGCCTTTATCATAAGGGCACAGGCCCCTGCCTTATCGTGCAGCGAATCGTGGACAATAGCGCCGTAGTAATATCCATTTACAGAATTGGGGTCAAGTGCAATGACCTGCTCCAAATCTTTTTTAGCCTCGGCAAACCGGCCTTTGGCTATTTTCAATGTACCCCGCCGCAAAAAGATCTGGCTATGGGGCTTGTCACTGGCCACGGAATAAGCATCCAGCACTTTGAGCGCACCGGCACTGTCGCCCGACAACAATAAGGTGCCCGATTTCTCTATATATGCTTCGGGCCTTTTGCGGTCGATGCTGATGGCGCTGTCATAATCCAGCAGCGCCCGCTGCCCGTTGCCGCTTAAATCATAGGCATTGCCGCGTAATATATATATATCGGCGCGGCGCGGGTTCAATGCTATGGCTTTATCGCAGTCTTCAATCATACGGTCGTATTGCTGCAGCGAATACTCCGCCCTGGCCCGGTAATACCAGGCATCGCTCAGCTCCGGGTTGGACCTGATAATGAGATCGCAGTCTTTTACCGCACCCTTATGATCATTCAGATCATCATCTTTAAACCTGGCCCTTTCCAGCACAATGTCTGGTTTATATTTACTCAGCAGCACGGCCCTATCATAATCTTCCAGGGCCGGAACCAACTGTCCCTGCGCCGTGTAAAGACTGGCGCGGTGTATATAGTTCACCGGATTGTTGGGAAAATGCGCCATCAGCAAACCACAGGCGGTAGCCGCTTCGGGAAACCGTTCCAGTTTTATGAGCGCTTCTATCTTATTATTGTAGGCATTGCGGTAGTCGGGCTTCAGGGCAAGGGCCGTATCAAAATAAGGAATAGATTCTTTTATCCTGCCCAACGAATAAAGCAGGAAGGCTTTATTGTTATACGCTTCCGGCAGGCGCCGGTCGTAGCGGATAGCCGTTTCAAAATCATTCATGGCGCCTTCTGTATTGCCCAGATCGCGCCGCAGCACCCCCCTGTTGACCAGGGCTGCTGTATTATCTTTTTTAAGCGCCAGGGCCTGGTCGTAATCAGCCAGCGCGCCCGGCATGTCATTTAACCTGTTTCTGATACCGGCGCGGTCATTGTAGTGCCCGGCATTGCCCGGATTTTCTTTAATCGCCACATCGGCTCTTTTCAGGGCGGCTTTTAGCTGGGCAGCGCTGTAGTTTTCCAAAACATCGTTATTGGCATCCTTTGACTGGCAAAAAGCGCCATAGCCTGTAATAACAAAGAATAACAGGAAGCTTACTGTTTTTTTCATACGATCGAGGTGGGTTTAATGACAGCTAATGTACTGTTATTCACCCAACCTTACAATCACTCCCGGCAAAATAGCGGGCTATCTGTTTTTCCCCTATTTTTGCCCAACTTTTAAAGTTTTATATGAGTATTCTAGTTAATAAAAGCTCCAAAATCATCGTCCAGGGATTCACCGGAACGGAAGGCACTTTCCACGCAACGCAAATGATTGATTACGGCACCCAGGTAGTAGGCGGTGTTACCCCCGGCAAGGGCGGTACCACGCATATTGACCGGCCCGTGTTTAACACGGTGGCGGATGCGGTAAAAACAACCGGCGCCAATGTATCTATCATCTTTGTTCCGCCTGCATTTGCCGCCGACGCCATCATGGAAGCGGCCGAAGCCGGCATTGCCCTGGTAGTATGTATTACAGAAGGGATACCTGTACAGGACATGGTAAAGGCCAGGAACTTCCTGCTGGGTAAAAATACCCGCCTGATAGGCCCCAACTGCCCCGGTGTTATTACTGCCGGCGAATGTAAGGTAGGCATCATGCCGGGCTTTGTATTTAAGACGGGCCGTATCGGTATCGTGTCCAAATCGGGTACCCTGACCTACGAGGCGGCCGACCAGGTAGCCAAGGCAGGACTGGGCATTTCCACCGCCGTTGGTATCGGTGGCGACCCTATTATCGGCACTCCCACCAAGGACGCCGTTGAGCTGCTCATGAACGACCCCGGCACCGATGCCATCGTAATGATAGGCGAAATAGGCGGCAGCATGGAAGCAGAAGCCGCCCGCTGGATAAAAGAAAATGGCACCAAGCCCGTAGTAGGATTTATCGCAGGCCAGACAGCGCCTCCCGGCAGGCGTATGGGACATGCGGGCGCCATCATCGGCGGCGCCGACGATACTGCGGCCGCCAAAATGAAGATCATGACCGAATGCGGTATACACGTGGTGCAAAGCCCCGCCGATATCGGTAAGAAAATGGCGGAAGTGATGAAGAAGAAATAATTATCTTTTTCTTAATAAGGAAACCCTGGCTTCTCGGCCGGGGTTTTTGTTTGTGGAAGCTTTCTTCCCAAAAAACAGCCCCGGCTTGAAAAAGCCAGGGCGTTCTCTGATGTACCTATGCCAAAACCTTACCTGTAGTTCCTGATGTAGTTCGTTAAATCTGCTTTATTGTCGCCGAAAGGAAATGTATTGCACACGATGGAATAGTTGTTCTTATCCGGTGTTTTGCCGTAGGCATACCGGGCAAATTCCAGCCGGGCGTCTTCGGTATTAAACAATTGGGCCATTTCCTTTACCTGTACAGACGAGAGATCATTGCAGTCTACTGCTTTCTTAGCGATGTCGAGACGCTGGTTGTCGAACCTTGTCCTGGCCATCATGGTTTTGATACCAATGAAGTCACCGTAGCTAATGGCAGGCTGGTAGCTGATGGCGCCACCGTACTGCACCTGGCAATTATCGCCGTTTTTGATAGCCTGCTCCCCGATGATGGCATTACCGCGGTTGTCGAGGGTGATGCTCAATTCGTACATGGGTTTTATTTTAACCGAAGCGCTGTATACCAGGCGACCGTATTGGTAGATAAATACCGAGTGGTAACCGGCCGACAGGTTTTCGAATACACTACCATTTCCGCCTACCTGTTTGTTGATGGTCCTTTCGTCCACCACAATCCTGATATTGTTTTTACCGGCGGCGGATACTATCAAACGGTTGGGGGTCGATGCGGCAAAAGAAGCCATTGCAACGATGAGGGCCAGGCTAAGCGTAACTATCTTTTTCATAAAAATCATTTTTGGTTGTTCTAAAAACGGGTCTTTTTGTTTCGCCCGGCGTTTGTTCTTCACCGCCGGTTCTGTATAATAGAAGGTAAAAGGGCAGGGAGGTAAAAAACGGGATATATAAGAGTTTGTTAAAGAAGGGAATTCAGGCCTATAACTCATTGACCTGCTTTGTGTAAACCGGGAGTTCCCGGCATCCTTACGGCAAGTTCATTATCTTTAAACAAAATTGAAAGAGCATATGCGTTGTATTAAACCTTCCTGGCTTGTCATGGTGTTTTTGCTGGCTTTTATCTATCCTGCTCTTGCGCAACAAAAAGACACCGGTTATGACAGGCAATGGAAAAAAGTAGATTCGCTGCTGAATAAAAAAGGACTTACCCAATCGGCGCTGACGGAAGTTAATTTGCTCTATACGCGGGCCAAAAAGGAGAACAACGAGGCGCAAATCATCAAAGCCCTGCTATATAAGCTCAACCTGCAGGTTACTACCACCGAAGCGCCGGACGGCAAAAGTTTCGCTGTTATCGGGGAGGAGATAGCTACCGCCAAAGAACCTGCCCGGTCTATATTACTATCGCTGCTGGCGGAAAAATACGATGCTTATTTCCAGCAAAACCGCTGGCGGTTCTATAACCGCAGTAACACCATCAATTTTATTAAAGCAGATATCGCTACATGGAGCGCAGCCGACCTGCACAAAAAAACAGCGGAGCTGTATACGGCTTCCCTTAAGAATACTGCGTTGCTGCAGCAAACCCTGCTGGCGCGTTTTGACCCCATCATTGTAAAGGGCAATGCGCGCTACCTACGCCCTACCCTGTATGATTTGCTTGCCTTTCGTGCGCTGGACCATTTCAGCAACGGGGAAAACGATGTGATACAACCGGCTTATGTGTTTGACATCAGTGATGAGCGGTACTTTGCCGCCGCGCCTGCGTTTGCGCGGCTAACGATACACACGCCTGATTCGTTATCGTTGTATTATAAGGCACTGCTTATTTACCAGCAGCTGCTGGCTTTTCATGCAAAAGACGCGCAACCCGATGCGCTGATAGACGCAGATATCAGCCGCATCCTGTTTGTACGGGCACACGCCACGATGGAAAAAAACGACTCGCTGTATGAAAACGCGCTGCTGCAAGTGGCCAACCGCTATGAAAACAGGCCGGTAGCCACCCAGGCGTTTTACCTGCTGGCGCTGCTGCATGCCGACAGGGCGGGGAGCTATGAGCCCCTGAAACCAACGGGCACGGATACCGCATCGGCACGGTATGAATATATAACAGCCGTAACTATCTGCAACCGGGTATTGGCCCGGCAAGAAGCTTCCGAAGGAAAAACAAACTGCCAACAGCTGCTCAACACCATCCACCGCCGGGAGCTGATGCTAACCACCGAGAAAGTGAATGTACCGGGAGCGCCCTTCAGGACCCTGGTACAATACCGCAATACAACACAGCTTTACCTGCGCATGGTAGCCCTTACCGATGTGCTAAAGACACAATTGCAAAACCGCTACGACGATACTTACTGGACCACCCTGCTGAAGCTGGCGCCGCTGAGCAGCTGGACGCAATCGCTGCCGGCCACCAATGACTACCAGTCCCATTCCGTTGAAATTAAAACGTCCGCCCTGCCGGTGGGGGAATATATGTTGCTGGCCAGCGCCGACAGCAGTTTCCCCTTATACAAAAACCCGCTGGCGGCCCAGCACCTGTATATTTCCAATATCAGCTATATCAGCCGGAGAGCAGAATATTTTATACTGGACCGTACTACGGGCCAACCGCTCGAAAAAGCAACGGCACAGCAATGGCTTAACCAATACGATTACAACAGCCGCGCCAATAAAAAGACAAAGGGGCAGAGCGCTATGGCCGATAAAAACGGCTATATCCGTTTTGCCAACGAAAAAACCGGCAGCAACGGCTATAATAATAACTACCAGCTTGAGATCAGGTATAATAACGACCGCCTGTTTATGGATGACTATCAATACATCCCTTACCGGTCTGAAACCGGCATCGCCGACGGCCGGAGTACGGAAGAATACATAAAAAGAAATACCCGTGTTTTTTTCTTTACAGACAGGGCGATATACCGGCCCGGGCAAATCGTTTATTTTAAAGGCATCGCCGTTACCATGAACATCGCTACGGAAAAAAGCGTGGTACTGGCCAATACCCGTTCGAAAGTATATCTTAAAAATGCCAATGGCGAGACAGTGGATTCGCTGTTGCTGACCACCAGCGAATACGGGTCTTATGCGGGCAAGTTCGGGTTGCGTGGCAACGGCCTCAACGGTAACTTTTCCATTACCGATAGCGCAGGGCATGGCGTGGCCTATTTTTCGGTGGAGGAATATAAACGCCCGCAGTTTTATGTAGATTATGAAAAAACAAAGGGCAGCTACCGGGTAAACGATAGCATCACCGTAAAAGGATTTGCGAAAGCCTATGCCGGCAATACCATCGGCGGCGCTCCCGTGAAATACCGGGTAGAGAGAACACCGCGCTTTATCTACCCCTGGTTATACTGGCGCCAGCGCTACCCGCAGGGCAACGCGGCGGAAATTGCCCACGGGGACGTCAGTACAACAAGCGATGGCAGCTTTATCATCCGTTTTAAAGCCATCCCGGATGCCACGGTAAGCAAGGCTCTTGACCCGGTATTCGATTATAAGGTGACGGCCGATGTAACGGATCTCAACGGCGAAACCCGCAGCCATACGCAAACCATCAGCGTTTCCTACAAAGCGCTGCAGCTTACCATCAACGCCCCGTTGGAAGAGCCCGTGGCTACCGACAGTTTCCGCACGCTTGGCATTACAACACAAAACACGGCAGGCGTTTTTGAGCCGGCCTTTGTACATATCGCCGTAACGCGCCTGCAGGCGCCCGATCGGCTTATACGCAAGCGCTACTGGGAACAGCCCGACCAGTTTGTCATGAGCCGCGAAGCTTTCCTGCAAGCGTTTCCGCTGGATGAGTATACAAACGAATCCGACTACCATAACTGGCCTAAGGCCGAAACGGTATGGCAACAGTCTGATACCAGCAGCGAGCAGAAAAAATTCCAGCTGCCGCAAACACTGGCGGCAGGCTGGTATATGATAGAAGCGACGGCAACAGATATATACGGAGCGCCTGTAAAGGATATTAAATACGTGCAGCTGTATGACAGGAGCAGTAAATCGCTTGCCATTCCCACCTGGTCATGGACATCGCAGGATAATCCCGTTGTAGAGCCAGGCGGCAAGTCTTCTATTACCGTAGGTTCTTCGGCCGGCCCGCTGTTTGTTATTCGTGAGCTAGATACCAGCCTGGACAAAGAAGCCCCGTCGGCATACAGCTTTATTACTATCGACCACGAGAAAAAGACTTTTGATTTTCCGGTGGAGGAAAACAACCGGGGTGGTTTTGGCATTAATCACTTTTTTGTAAAAGACAATCGTTTTTACAGCAGCGTTCATGGCGTACAGGTACCATGGACCAATAAAGAGCTAACTGTCAATTACCAGTCGTTTCGCGATAAAACATTACCGGGCAGTCCTGAAAAATGGACGCTCAGCATCAGCGGACCTAAAAAGGAACCGCTGGCGGCAGAATTGCTGGCAGGCATGTATGATGCTTCGCTCGACCAGTTCAGGCCTTCGGCATGGAGTGTTCCCGGGATATGGCCCACCTATTATGCCCGGCAACAGTGGGCGGGCGTCGCCTGCTTCCACCAATCGGGCTCAAACAACCGGCAGACCGGTGGCGAAGATATCCCTGCGCCTTATGAAAAAACCTATGACGTATTGATGGGCGCAGGTGTTCCAAGCCGTTATGGCTACAGGCTCCAGCATGATATGAACCCGGATATCCGGCTTGCCGCTTCCGGTGTCAAGGAAGGGCGGGTTCTAAATAAGTCGCTCCGCTCGGATGTAGCCCTGGAGTCTAATCTTGTTCAGATGACGCCAGGTATACAGATCCGTGGACAGGCCAGTCTTTCGGATAACGCCGACGCGCTTTATATCATTGACGGCGTTCCTTCGTCGAAAGCAGACATGGAGGGTATTGACGCAGCAGATATAGAAAACGTTGCTGTTTTGAAAGATGCCGATGGTGTTGCCCTTTATGGCCCGAAGGCGGCCAACGGCGTCATCATTGTCACCACCAGGGCGGGCGCCCGTAAAAAGGCGCCGGAACCGGTTATCCGCAAAAACTTTAATGAAACCGCGTTCTTCTTCCCCGATTTAACCACCGATTCCACCGGCACCATCAGCTTTAGCTTTACCATGCCGGAAGCGCTTACGCGCTGGAAGTTCCAGGCGCTTGCGCACACCAAAGAGCTGGCGTTTGGTTATAGCACGACCAACGTAGTCACCCAAAAGCCGCTGATGGTGCAGCCCAATGCCCCGCGGTTCCTGCGTGAAGGCGACAAGATAGAGCTTAGCGCTAAAGTGGCTAACATGACCGGTAAGGAGCTGACAGGTACGGTGCAGCTGGAATTGTTTAACGCAGCTACCAACCAGGCGGCCGATGGCTGGTTCAGGAATATGTATCCCGTGCAGTATTTTACGGCCGAAGCGGGGCAGAGCACAGTGGTGCGGTTTTCCATCGACGTACCGTATCAATACAACAGCGCGCTGGTATACCGCTTCGTGGCCAAAGCCGGCGACAATTCTGACGGCGAAGAAGCTTCCCTGCCGGTACTCACCAATAGTATGCTCGTAACCGAGAGTATGCCCCTGCCGGTGCGCGGCAACGGCGCTAAGAATTTCAAGTTTGAAAAGCTGCTGCAAAGCGGTCAGTCGGAAACGCTGCAGCAGCATGCGCTTACCGTGGAGTTTACCACCAATCCTGCGTGGTATGCGGTACAGGCACTACCCTACCTGGCAGATTATCCCTATGAGTGCGCCGAGCAAACCTTTAACCGTTATTATGCCAATGCGCTGGCAACGATGATTGCAGGCGCTTCACCCAAACTGAAAGCCATCGTGAGCCAATGGAATACGACCGATACGGCCGCCCTGCTGTCGAACCTGCAGAAGAACCAGGAGCTGAAATCGGTCTTGCTGGAAGAAACGCCCTGGGTATTGCAGGCGAAAACGGAGGCACAGCAAAAAAAGAACATCGCTTTGCTGTTTGATATGGTGCGGATGAACGCGGCCCTGTCGTCGTCTTTTGAAAAGCTAAAGCAGCTGCAAACATCCAATGGCGGTTTTGTATGGTTTAAGGGCGGAAGGGACGATCGCTATATCACCCAATACATCCTAAGCGGTATCGGCCATCTTAAAAAGCTGCATGCATTGAACGAGCAGCAGCAGGCCGACTGGAAAGGCCTTATCAAACAGGCCTTAGCGTATGCCGACCAGCGTATTAAAGAAGAGTACGATTATCTTATCAGCCATAAAATAAAGCTGCATCAAAACAACCTGGGTTATACAGCCGTGCAGTATCTCTACCTGCGCAGCCTGTTTAACGAATACGATATACCGGGTGCTTCTTTTACCGCCGTTAACTACTATCGTAAGCAAAGCCGGCAATACTGGCTGCAGCAAAACAGGTATATGCAGGGAATGATAGCCCTGTCGCTCTTCAGGACAGGCGATGTGCAGACGGCGAAAGACATTTTAAAATCCCTTCAGCAAAATGCCGTTGTCAATGATGAGCTGGGCATGTACTGGAAAGAAAATACCGGCGGGTATTTCTGGCACCAGGCCCCGGTGGAAACGCAAAGCCTGCTGATAGAAGCATTCAGTGAAATAAGCAAAGACACCCGGGTGGTGGACGATTTGAAGACCTGGCTGCTGAAGCAAAAACAGGTGCAGCACTGGAAGACCACCAAGGCCACGGCCGAAGCCTGCTATGCTTTGTTACTACAGGGCAGCGACTGGCTGAACAATACGCCCGAGGTAGATATCAAGCTGGGCGATAAACAAGTAAGCAGCCGCACGGAAAAGCAGGAAGCCGGTACCGGTTATTTCAAGAAAACATTCGAGGGACCGTTTGTGCATCCCTCCATGGGCGATATCAGCGTGCGGGTAGCCGCTCCTGCGGGCGCCGGCAGCACACAGAGCAGCTGGGGCGCGGTATACTGGCAATATTTTGAGCACCTGGATAAAATAACACCGGCAGCCACGCCTTTGAAGCTGGCTAAAAAACTGTTCGTGGAGAAGAATACCGACCGCGGCCCGGTATTGGAGCCCGTTGCAGCAAATGCTTACTTAAAAGTAGGCGATAAAATAAAAGTACGTATAGAGCTGCGCGTGGACCGCGACATGGAATATGTGCATATGAAAGACATGCGGGCATCGTGCATGGAGCCGGTAAATGTGCTGAGCGGCTATAAATGGCAGGACGGTCTTGGCTATTATGAGAGCACCAAGGACGCCAGCACCAATTTCTTTTTTGACCGGCTTCGCAAGGGCACCTATGTATTCGAATATCCTTTGTTTGTGAGCCATGCGGGCAATTTCAGTAATGGCGTTACCAGCATACAGTGTATGTATGCGCCGGAATTCTCGGCGCATTCGGAGGGTGTGCGGGTAAATGTGGAGCAATAGTGTATTGTTCATACCCTTACTTTTGCACGATGCAGGTAGATTATCTTATCATCGGGCAGGGCATTTCGGGTACGTTTTTGAGCCGGGAATTGCTGCAAGCAGGCCGGTCGGTACTCGTTATAGACATCGACAATCCACGCTCCGCCTCCCGGGTGGCTTCGGGCGTCATCAACCCGGTTACCGGGCGGCGTATCGTAAAGACCTGGATGATAGATGAGCTGCTGCCTTTTGCACGGGAAGCCTACCGGGATATTGGCAGCGATCTGCAAATCGATTGCATCGCCCAAAAGGATATCATCGATTGTTTTACAACCCCGCAGATGCGGATGGCTTTTACAGGCAGGTATGAGCAGGACCCGGAATACCTGCAGCTGCCTGCCGATGAAAACGATCAACGCGCCTGGCTGCAGTATGATTTTGGCTATGGTATTATTCAGCCTTGTTTTTGGGTAGACATGGGCAGCCTGCTGCAGCAGTACCGCCGGCACCTGAAGCAGCACGGGCAATTGGTGGAGGAGGTGTTTGACCCGTTTCAGCTGGTGGTAAAAGACGACGAGGTGCAATACGGGGCCGTAACCGCCGGGAAAATTATTTTCTGCGATGGCGTTGCAGGATTTAACAACTCTTTTTTTCAAAACCTGCCATATGCCGCCAGCAAAGGCGAGGCGGTGCTGGTGGAAATACCGGGGATGCCGGATACACATATCATTAAAAAGGGATACAGCCTGGTACCGTGGAAGGAAAATACGTTCTGGCTGGGCTCTACCTACTTATGGGAATTTGAGCATGATGCGCCTACGCCCGGTTTTTACCAGTTTGCCAAAAACTGGCTGCAGCTGACCGTTAAAATGCCTTTTACCATTGTAGATCATCTCGCCGCCCTGCGGCCGGCGACGCTGGAACGCCGTCCTTTTGTGGGGCTTCACCCGGTGCATAAGGCGGTGGGCATTTTTAATGGCATGGGCACCAAAGGCTGCTCGCTGGCGCCTTATTTTGCCCGGCAGCTGGCAGACTTACTGATCAATAATGTAGCGGTGAAGCCGGAGGCGGATGTGCAGCGGTTCAGGCGGGTTTTAAGCAGATAGCATTGAATACTACTATGCCTTTAGTATCACCTTAGAATACCTTAAGATGCCATTCAGCACCTGTACTATAAGTGTTCTATAAGTATGCTGTATGTGTTCTGTAAACATTCTGTAATTTCCCTATGCCACGGCCAGTCTTCTTGATACAATCATTTCATACGGGTCCTGCTTCAGCAGCTTTACCATGGCCTCGTAGAGCTCGGGCAGCTCGTATTTGAGGCGGAAAGGGTTTTCAAAAAAGGTTTCTACGCTAACGGCCCAGAACTCGTGGTAATTGGTGGCGGCATAGTCGCCCAGCAAGGTACGATTTCCCTGTTGCATAGACTGGAAAATGGGGCGGGCTATTTTAGAAAAATTCTTGAATTCGTTTTTGAAGTGTTTATCTTCTTCGGTCTTTACAATAAAGTTGACATAAGTAAGCGCATGCGCCATTTCGTGCAGGCCTACATTGCTGTTATCGGCCGAGCGGTGAATGCCCTGCAGGAAATTATCCCAGCTCAGGTAGATACCGGTACTGTCTACATGCCCCATAAACGGGAGGGAGTAGTATCCGTAGTGATAGTCATGCTGCAATACAAACACATCACGGAAATAATTGAGGGAAAATTTATCGAGGCCAAGGGTCAGCTGGGCGGCCACGGCGCTTATGAGTATGGGCATTTCTTCTTTCTTTTCGATGCCCACGTAATGAAATTTCTTGGCGCGGTGTATTAAAAAGACGCGAAACAATAAACGATGTTGCTCGCTTTGTGTAAGACGCCTGAAGTAAGCCAGGTGAGTGGTGATAATATTGCGGTAATAAGCTTCCTGCTTCAGGAAGGTTTTGTAGAGACGACGCTGCATAAACTTCCCGAAGGGCTCCTGTAGCAGGCTGTACAGGAATATGGTACCAAAGACCAGAACGCAGACTAACACAATTTCCATAAGGGGACAATTTTTGCGATTCAGAAACACAGATGCATGTTCCGGTTTGACACAAGTTATGGATGTGCTTAAGATACGGTCTTTCGAAGAGGGTAAATTCAGGTAGGTATAATCACAAGAAAATGGAGTAGAATACAGATCAAAAGTAAAAACTTTTTTTGGTAAATAAAAGCGCCTATGCGGTCTTTTCCCAATTTGGCAAAGGGATACTTTCCTAATTAACTGTAAATCAATCTCCAGAGCGGTATATCTCCCTTGATGGCATTTTGTTAAAGCTCATCCGGCCGGGTAACCGCCGGCGGATATTTTCCGCTCATGGTGCATATCCCTCCCCCGCTCTTCCCGATTTTTGTAACAGTGATGGGCAAACACGCTATAGCTTTACGCCGTCAATTTAACTGACACACCATGTAGGCATACATCCTCTTCAGTTTACTGTAACTGATTCCTTCCAACAGTCAGGTAAGTCTTCCATACCCCGGGGCGACCACTTACCCATATTGGCAGCGCCAAATAACCATAAGGAATCTTTAAAAACAGGTATGTCCTACTTTGAAAGTATGGCATACCTCTTTAAAAAAGAAAAATTTGCGTAGTTAAATAGCTACGCGTACATTTGTAGCCAAATAGCTACGCAATGAATTTAAGAAGAGACGTATTTCAAGCCATCGCAGACCCTACCAGAAGGGCTATACTGTTATTGGTTGCTTCGCAATCCCTGACAGCAGGCGCCATAGCCTCCAACTTTGACACCGCAAGACCCACCGTTTCAAAACACCTGCAAATACTCACCGAGTGCGAATTGCTCCGGCAAGAGCAAAACGGCAGGGAAATTTATTATCACTTCAATGCAAAAAAAATGAAAGCCGTAGCCGACTTTATCGAGCCGTTTCGAAAGATGTGGGATGACCGGTTTAATACATTGGAAACCATCATGAAAAAATACAAATCAAAAAAATAACCTGCTATGGAACACAAAACAAAAATAGATGCCGAAGACGGCAAACAGGAATTAGTGATCACAAGGGAGTTTGACTTGCCATTGGAATTGCTTTTTAAAGCGTATACAGAGCCCGGTATTGTGGAACAGTGGATGGGAACGAAAGTGCTGAAACTGGAAAATAAAAACCACGGTAGCTATCAATTTGAAACAACCGACCCCAAGGGAAATACATACGGGTTCAATGGAGTCATTCATGCGTTTATCCCGGACCGGAAAATCACCCGGACATTTGAAATGGAGAATACGCCTTTTGAAGCCTGGCTTGAGTTCCTCGAATTTGAAAAGCTCACCGACGACAGCAGCAAACTCACCATGCACGTCATATATGAATCGGTTGCCCAAAGAGACCAGCTGCTACAGATGCCTTTTGCTCAAGGCATCAATATGGCGCACAACCGGCTGCAGGAGATTGTACACAAATTAAAATAACACGTTATGACAAAGAGAAATAAAATCATCTATTGGATTGCTACGGCCTGGCTTGCCTTAGGAATGCTATCAACCGGAACAGTACAGTTACTCAATGGCAAAGAAGGGGCGGGAGGCGTAAATAGTATTACACATTTGGGCTATCCTGTCTATTTTATAACACTACTGGGTATTTTGAAAATCCTGGGCGTTGTAGCAGTGCTTATCCCCAAAGTTCCTTTACTAAAGGAATGGGCTTATGCAGGCTTTTTCTTTACCATGTCGGGAGCGGTGTTTTCACATATTGCCGGGGGCAATTCCGTGACTGACCTATTTCCCCCGTTGTTATTACTAATCCTGACTTTGGTATCGTGGTATTTCAGACCTTCGGATAGAAAAATGATGGCTGTTCATTCATAACTGAAGAGCAGTTTTTAACCCAGCAATAACATAAAAGTATGAGCAACATGAAGAGCAATAAAAAGAAGCTGTCACCAGAACAACATGCAGCATTACTCAGGGTATTGAAAGCCCGCTTTGAAAAAAACATGAGCCGCCACAAAGGTCTTGAATGGGCTAAAGTGCAGGCAAAGCTGGAGGCTGGTACCGAAAAACTATGGTCGCTCAATGAAATGGAGGAAACCGGCGGTGAACCGGATGTGGTTGGTCATGATAAAAAAACGGGCGACTACATTTTTTATGATTGTTCGGCAGAAAGCCCTAAAGGACGCAGAAGCATTTGTTACGACGGTGAGGCGCTGGCGTCAAGAAAAGAACATAAACCGAAAAATAGTGCTATTGACATGGCCACCGCCATGGGCATTGAGATTTTGTCGGAAGAACAATACCGGGCATTGCAGCAACTGGGAGATTTCGATACGAAAACGTCGAGCTGGGTGCAAACCCCGGCTGCTATCAGGGAACACGGCGGCGCCCTGTTTTGTGACCGTCGTTATGACCATGTCTTCGTGTATCACAACGGCGCAGAATCTTACTATGCCGCCAGGGGGTTCCGTGGTTCGCTACGGGTTTAAATTTTGCCCAATGCAAGCAGGTTGCCCAATTGGCGGGACACCCGGATGAGGTTATCCTTTGTGGAAAGCAATGCAGCGTCCAACCCGGAGGGTTGGTGGCCGATGGCCAGCAAAGCATCGAAGTATTTACTTAATGCAGGGTTCTCCGCCAGGGGAACTTTACCTGCCAGGGCGACAACGGGAATACCCTTTAACCTGGCCCTGTGCGCTACCCCGAACGGGCCTTTGCCCTGCAGGGTTTGTTCGTCGATGCTCCCCTCTCCTGTTATCAGCAGGTCGCTTTCCGCCAGCTCTTTATCAAAACCGGTCAGGTCGAGGAAATAGTCGATGCCGTTTACCATCGATGCCTGCAGAAAAGCGTGCAGTCCTGCCGCAGCGCCTCCTGCCGTGCCGCCATGTTTGAGCGCGGCGATATCAATACCGGTCGTTTCATGCGTAACAGCGGCAAATTTCGCCAGCGCCTGCTCCAGCTTTTTTACTGCGGTAGGATTGGCTCCTTTCTGGGGACCAAAAACGGCGGCGGCGCCATTATCGCCCAGCAGTCTGTTGTCTACATCACAAAGAACGATGAGCCGGCAATCAAAAATCCGTTTATCCAAAGCAGCTGTATCAATAGATGCCAGGTTTACCAGTGCTTCCGGCAGGCCGGATAGTTCATGGCCATCTGCGTCCAGGAAACGAATCCCCAATGCGCTTAATATACCGGTTCCCCCGTCGACGGTAGCCGAACCACCCATGCCAATGATGATCTTTTTTACCTTCCTGTCGAGCGCCTGCCTGATTTGTTCGCCGGTACCAACCGAGGTGGCGACCAATGGATTTAACTCCTCTTTTTTCAACAACCGGATACCGGAGGCGTCGGCCATTTCGATAACTGCCGCCTGGCCGTTGTCGACCAGGCCAAAGGAAGTTTGCAGCGGTCTTCCCAATGCATCGTGCACCGGGGTAGTTACGACGGCGCCACGCAGTTTCTTTATTATCAGTGCGCCCGTTCCATCGCCGCCGTCGGCAATGGGAAAACAGGAGCAGGCGCCCTTTAACCGGCTTGCATTCAATCCCTGTTGTATTGCCAACGCGGTTTCTTCCGCATCGAGGCTGTTTTTAAATGCATTGGGCGCTATGAGTATATTCATGTCAGGTAACGATGTTAGCCGGCTTGCCATTGATAAACGCAGCAATATTGGCGGCGGTAACGGACATAATCCTTTGGCGCGCTTCCCTGCTTATCCAGGCATTATGGGGCGTAATAATACAATTTTTTGACTGTAGTAAGGGGTTTCCCTCCCGGGGCGGCTCTTTTGACAACACGTCCAGCGCCGCGCCGGCGATGGCGTTGCGGCTAAGGGCATCGGCCAGGTCCTGTTCATTGATCAATTGTCCGCGTGCTGTATTGATGAGCAGGGCGGCTGGCTTCATGGTTTGTAACAGCGCGGCGTTTACAAATTCCTGGTTGCCGGCGGTAAGCGGGCAATGAAGGGAGATGATGTCGCTGTCTGAAAAAAGGTTTTCCAATGTTGTTTGTCTGCCGATGGGCGATTCTTTGGCGCGGGGGTTGAAATAAACGACCTGCATACCGAATGCCCGGGCGATGGAGGCTACTTTCTGCCCGATATTACCAAAGCCGACGATGCCGAATGTTTTGCCGTCCAGCTCCATCACCGGCGCTTCCGTATAGCACCAGTCGGCCGATTGCTGCCATTTGCCCTGCGCCACGGTTTGCGCGTTCCGGCCCACGTGGTTGGTCAGTTCCAGCAGCAGGGCAAATACATGCTGTGCCACAGACGCTGTTCCGTACCCGGGCACATTGCTCACGGTGATGCCCCGGGCGGTGGCTGCTTTTATATCGATTACATTATAACCGGTTGCCGTTACGCCGATGAATGCCAGTGTTGGGAGCTCCGCCAGGGTTTCTTTTGAAAAAGGGACTTTATTGGTGAGCACTATTTGGGCATCGCGGCATCTTTCTACGATTTGATTGTCCGGTGTACGATCAAATACCAGCAGCTCACCCAATGCTTTTATGGCATCCCAGGTAATATCGCCGGAGTTGAGTGTATACCCATCTGTTACGACTATTTTCATTGTCACAATATTACGATTTACCTTATTTCCTGCAGCAGATGATGGGCTTTATACGGAGAGGGATGTATGTACGACAGAACGTACAAGATGGCTTTAGGCGATACCATAGTGACGAGACGCGGCAGGCACAATTAGTGGTTGGTTGTTATAAAACAGGCGGCAATGGGTGGTATGCGAACAATGAAGTAAACAGGCATTAACCCTGGTATCCTTCGGGATAAAATTCTTTGGGCAAGGGATGCTTTTCCAAAAACTTCCTGGCTTTTTCAGTTTTTTTCGCGAAAACGGGGTCTTTACTAAGATCGGCTGTGCATACGTTGCTATATGGCCAGTTTTCTATTTTTTCGCCGGTTTTTTTCTTATTGTTGTCGGATGAAGTTGCCATATAAGGTTCGTTTGGTTCTTCTAAAGTTAAGTATTTCTTTCTTCTAATAGAAAAAGCCTGGTAATTAATATTTTTTCTGAATGGCTCCCAACATTCATCAACATAGCCATATACATTAAATATTTCACCTATCTCATTCAGGAATCTATTGATACCGATCTGGTAGCGTCTTGTCCTTGCTAAATTACTGCCTTCCGCATATACGGTAGCCTGTTCAAAAATGCAGGTGAATTCGACGACGATTGTTGCCACAGTAGCAAGAACTTTTTCCGCATCACCATTATTAGTGATGGCGGTATCGTCAATTGTTTGTGTTTTTTCGTTCCAGTCGCCAAAACAAAGATTATAAAAAGGTAAACCGGGTGAAAAAAGAGGTTGAAATTCCACTATTTTTTGAATATGCCGCACGGGGCCTTCACTATAAAATTCATATTTGGAAGGACTTCCGGCTTGCTTGTACTGATAGCGTTGGAGGTTCATAGAATAAGCAGGTTTAGGAGATCAAAAAATACCGATTATTTTGCTTATTCTGTCGGGGGGACTCACATATAAACCACAGCTATATAAGATCCGTGTGGCTATACCAGCGAATTGACGAGTGCTGTTATCTTTTTAATGGTTTCGTTGGTAAGCACAGTACTGATGGAAACGGTTTTACCGTTTTTTAATTCCAGCCACAGGAAGCGCCCTTTCGGAGAACCGTAATAATTTCTACTGCTAAATGTTAGTATCGACAGCACAACGGCTGCACCAATAACTGAAATGTCTTTTTCCGGCTTATCCGGTTCTTTGATGGGAATAAACGCTTTTTTAATATCCCGCATCTCCCAGGCAATTATTCGGGTCCCAAACAATTTTGAAGCAAATGAGTCGTTGGTCCGGGTGATGCGATCGGTGTACACACGAATTTCATCGGCGCCGGTAATCATGAAAAAACAGGTTAATACAGCCGCTACAATGGAAATGACAATGGGGTTCTCCGGGAAGTGGTACACTGTATACCCAAGTGCGAGAAGCCAGCCAATCCTGGTAGTAACGGCCAGGGTAAAACCAGAAACGGAATATCCTGTATACAGTGGCTTTTCCATATATGCTTACGCTATTGTTTCCCTTTCTTCCAGCAGCTTGCCCGGCAGCAGGGGATCCTGGCCCAGCAATTGGCACAGGGCCCTGTGGAGCACCGGCATCTCCTGCTTCATCTGGAATGATTTTTCGAAGAAGGTTTCTACCGATACGGCCCAGAACTCATTGTAGTTGGTAGCGGCATAACGGTCCAGCATATTACTGCCACCCTGCTGCATATCGTCGAATATGGGGCGGGCGATTACCGTGAATTCCTTAAAGCGGGCCTGGAACACATCGTCCTCGCCATCGTTGTCCTGCGCGGTAAAGTTGACATAAGCAAGGGCATGCGCCATTTCATGAATGCCTACATTGTCGCCATCGGCATCATTGGCAAAGCCGCGGGTAAAATTATCCCAGGACAAATAAATACCCTCGCGGTTGACATGGCCGGCAAAAGGCACGCTGTACATACCGTAGTGGTAGTCGTGCTGCATGATATAAATATTGTCGAAAAAATCGAGGAGGTATTGTTCGAGTCCAAAGGTGAGCTGGATAGCGGCGGCGCTCACGAGCAGGGGCATTTTATCTTCGGGGGTTATATCGACGTATTCGAATTTCTTGGTCTTCATGAATTCCATGACCCGCATAACAAAACGTTTACGCAGGTGGACCGGCAGGCTTTTGTAATAGCTGTTGGCGCCGGAAAGCCATTCGTCGTAGCGGTTATAATGAATATCCAGGTCTTCGAGAACGTCTTCCTGCAGCTTTTGGTGGCGATACCTGCCCCGGAGACGCCTGAACAGGGGGCCGCTGGCAAAAATAAACAGTACGCAGCCGATGACAACCATAATCACGCTGAGAATGAGCCACATCCTGAAATGGTGGTGATGGACAGGAACGGTCCTTGCCCCATAAAGGACGGAACTACGAAGAGTGCCCGTATCTGCATTGCCCTGAACCAAAAGAGAATCGCCCGGCATAGGAAAACTGGTTTTTTACAAAGAACGAATTTATGGATTCCTTATTGGTTTCAGTTACCTTTGCCACTCGAAAATTTTTTGGCCTTATGTACAGAACACACACGTGCGGAGAATTGAGAATCACGCATATAGATAAAGAAGTAACACTTTCGGGTTGGGTACAGACCGTCCGGAAGTTTGGCGCTATTACTTTCGTGGATCTACGCGACCGCTATGGTATCACGCAGCTGCTGTTTAGCGAAAGCCTCAACAAACAGCTGGACGAGCAGCCGCTGGGGCGTGAATTTGTATTGCAGGCCAAAGGGAAAGTGAACGAGCGTACCAGTAAAAATAACCATATCCCCACGGGTGATATCGAATTGCTGGTGAGCGAGTTCCGTATCCTCAACAAATCGATTACTCCTCCTTTTACCATACAGGATGAAACCGACGGCGGCGACGACCTGCGCATGAAGTTCCGCTACCTGGATCTCCGGCGGCAGGCGGTAAAAAAGAACCTGGAGCTGCGCTATGCCGTCAACCGCGCTGCGCGCAACTACCTGCACCAGCAGCAGTTTATGGACGTGGAAACGCCGTTTCTCATCAAAAGCACGCCGGAGGGCGCACGCGACTTCGTGGTGCCCAGCCGCATGAATCCCGGCCAGTTTTATGCCCTGCCGCAGAGCCCGCAAACATTTAAGCAGCTACTGATGGTGAGCGGGTATGACCGGTACTACCAAATCGTGAAATGCTTCCGCGACGAGGATTTGCGGGCCGACCGCCAGCCGGAATTTACCCAGATAGACTGTGAAATGAGCTTCGTGGAGCAGGAAGATATCCTGAATATGTTCGAAGGACTGATAAAAAGCATTTTTAAAGAGGTTAAGAACATCGATATCACGGAGCCGGTGCAGCGCATGACCTGGGAAGAAGCCATGTGGCGCTATGGCAATGACAAACCCGATATCCGGTTTGCGATGAAGCTGGCCAACCTGAAGATACCTTCTTCGGTATTTGTGTCGCGCCAGGCAGAAGTGCCCGTGACCGCGGTAAACGACAGCGGTTTTAAGGTATTTGAAAGCGCCGAAACCATCGTGGCCATTGCCGTCCCGGGCTGCAGCGAGTACACCCGCAAGCAAACGGATGAGCTGACGGAATGGGTAAAACGCCCGCAGATAGGCATGCAGGGACTGGTATATATAAAATGCAATGCCGACGGCACCTATAAAAGCAGCGTCGATAAATTCTTTACGGAAGACAAGCTGAAAGCGATTGCCGGCACAACGGGCGCTCAACCGGGCGACCTGGTGCTTATATTGGCCGGGGCCGAAGAAAGGACCCGCAAGGCCATCAGCGAGCTGCGCCTGGAAATGGGTAAGCGACTGGGACTGCGCAGGGAAACCGAGTTCAAATTGTTGTGGGTGCTTGATTTCCCCCTGTTTGAATATGCCGAGGAGGAAAACCGCTGGGTAGCGCGTCACCATCCGTTTACTTCCCCCAAGCCGGACCAGATAGATACGATGATCAATAACAGCCCTGTAATTGACAACGCGGCCGACTATTTACATCACCCTTATGCGGGTATCAAGGCCAATGCCTATGATATGGTGCTGAATGGCAATGAAATCGGCGGCGGCTCTATCCGTATTTTCCAGCGGGAGCTACAGGAAAAGATGTTTGCCGCACTGGGCATGACGCCCGAAGAGGCGCTGCACAAGTTTGGTTTCCTGCTGGGCGCTTTTGAATATGGCGCGCCGCCGCACGGCGGTATCGCCTTTGGTTTTGACCGGCTTTGCGCCATACTGGGCGGCAGCGAAAGCATCCGTGATTTTATCGCCTTCCCGAAAAATAACAGCGGAAGGGATGTGATGCTGGATGCGCCGGCGACGGTTGATGAGAAGCAATTGGTGGAGTTGCAGATTAAACTAAACTTGAAGGCGTGAGACGTGAGACGTGAGACGTGAGTGGGTCGCTGATACGTTTCGTAATTACATTTAATTATAACAATACAAAAGGTTCGCTTGCGCGAACCTTTTGCGTTAAAACCACTATAGTAAAAAAACAACCAAGTGCTATTGCTGTCCCGCTCACGCCTCACGTTTCACGTTTCACGATTCACGATTCAGTGCTTAGTCAATAATCCCCGCCAGCTCCAGGCTCTTCTTTTTCAGCTTGCGTATTTCCACATCTTCGATAATGGGCTCGGGTGTGAGGATAAGCGAGGTGTTGTTCTCTTTCCACCAGCTGTTTTCCCTGAGCTCGCTGAAAGGCAGTACCCCGATAAGGTATTTGCGTTCCTTGTCGGAATGCCATTCTTCTATCCATTCGAATTTTTCTTTGGGAATGTATTTCAGATCGTCGAAGCTGACATACACTTTGATAAAAAAGTCGGTAGTCAGCTCGTTGGGCGTATGGTGATAGAGTTTTTTGTACTCGTATTTGTACTGGTAACGCAGGGCCGATAAATCACTCAATACCGCGGAGGCGGTGGGAAAGCTGCCGGCGCCTTTGCCGTAGAAAAACTGCTTGTCGGCAAACGAGCTTTCTATGACCACGCCATTGTATTCGTTCTTTACAAATGCCAGGTGATCGTCGTGGCGGATAAACTGGGGCAGCACAAAACCGGCCACCTTACCGTTGAACAGTTTCTTGGCCTGCGCCACCAGCTTGATATCGTAGTTCTTTTCTTTGGCTACAACGGCATCGCTGAGCTGTATGTTCTGAATGCCGTTGAAGATGACATTACCGGTATTTTCCACGATACCATAGGCATGTGTGAGCAGGAATACCCATTTATTGGCTGCATCATAACCTTCCACATCCAGCACGGGATCGCTTTCGGCAAAGCCCAGCTGCTGCGCCAGGAGGAGCGCCTGGTTGAAGTCGAGCTTGTCTTCGAACATCTTGGTCAGGATGAAATTGGTGGACCCGTTTACGATGGCTTTGATGGAATGAAGCAGATCGTTGTCGTAATACTCTTCCAGGTTGCGGATAACGGGGATGGAAGCGCAGGCGGCGGCTTCGTACAGCAGCGACCTGTCGGCATATTTCTGCAGCAGTCCCAGCAGCTCGGGCAGGTTTTCGGCTATCATTTTCTTGCTGGCGCTGACAACGTCTTTGCCATTTTTGAGGGCGGTGGTCACGATGTCGAAAGCGGCCTCGCTTTCGTTGATCACTTCCACGATGACGTTTATTTCGGGGTCATTGAGCAATACATCCTTATCGGTGGTAAACAAATCCGCCGGCGCTTCCCTTTTCTTGCCGGGGTTTTTGATACATACTTTTTTGATGGACGCTTTCAGGGATGGGGTCTGTTGCAATACCTTATAAAGGCCTTCGCCTACTACGCCAAATCCGAACAAGCCAATCGTCAACTGTTTATGTGCTGTCATATATCTGTTTGTTATTATTTCTTTTTATGAACGCGTTTTCTTACATCTTTACTTCCCATTCATCTTCGATGAACTGCCAGTCGTTGAAAGCTTCTTTACCACCGCGGGCCTTCCAGTCGGAATCAATCAGCAGCTTGGAGCTGATGCCGCCGCGGGGATTGCAGATCATAACAAGCCGCAGCCGATCCGGTTCATATACTGCCAGCAGATCGTCGTAAATAATATTGATCAGCCGCTCGTAAGATACCACGATGTTGCGCAACTGGAACACATACTGTTTCAATGATTTCAGCTCGATGATCTTCTTACCCGGGTAGAAGGTGAGGTAGATCGTGGCAAAATCGGGCTGCTCCTGCACACCCAGGAAAGTAAACTCGGGGATTTTAGTTTTGATCTCGTACGCCTGCCCCGAAGGGTTTGGTATTGCTTTTAAAATTTCGCGGTTAATGTCTTTGTACGTTTTGACCTGGCTCATGATGGGGTTTAGTGCTGTTTAGTATGTAAGGTTTGATAATTCAATGAAGCTTTAATTATTCAGCGCAGGTTGTTGCTGGTGAACAGGCCGGCCGGCTTTTGCCGCTTCCAGGCGGCGGAATGCCTGTTCCAGATCGGCCACCAGGTCTTCTGTTTCCTCCAGCCCTATGCTCAGGCGCACCAGGCTATCGGCCACACCGGCGGCGCGGCGCTTATCGGCAGGAATCGTTTTATGCGTCATCTGTGCCGGGTGGCAGAGCAGGCTTTTAATGCCGCCCAGGCTTTCGGCAAGCTGAAAGAGTGCTGTACTGGTAACAAAATCAGTCGCTGCTTGTTCTGTATCGTCTTTTAGTGTAAAAGAAACGATGCCTCCAAAGCCTTTGGATTGCTTTTTAGCGATGGCGTGATTAGGATGCGAGGGCAGGCCGGGATAAAATACCTTGTCCACGGCGGGATGTTTTTCGAGGTATTCGGCCACCGCCTGTGCGCTGGCGCAATGCTGGCGGATACGCAGGTGCAGGGTTTCGATGCCGCGAATAAGCAGCCAGCTGTCGAACGGCCCGAGTATGGCCCCGCAGGCGTTTTGCAGGAATTTTATTTTAGCGCCCAACTCCGCGTCTTTTGTTACCACCAGCCCGGCAATCAAATCGCTGTGGCCGCCGAGGTATTTGGTAGCGGAATGCACGACAATATCAGCTCCCAGCGGAATAGGCTGTTGTAAGGCGGGTGAAGCAAAAGTATTATCCACGCAAAGTAAACAGCGGTGGGCCCGGGCAATTTTTGCGATGGCTTCTATATCGGCGATCTTGAGCGTGGGATTGGTGGGCGTTTCAATCCAGATAAGCTTTGTTTTGGGCGTAATGGCCTCAAATACATTGGCGGCATTGGTAGCGTCTACATAGTGCACTTTGATACCGAACTTCTGGTATACCTGGGTAAAAAGCCGGAAAGCGCCGCCGTAGATATCGTCTACCGCCACGATTTCATCGCCGCTTTCGAGCAGCTTTACCACAGCATCGATGGCGGCGAGGCCGCTGGCGAAGGCGATACCGGTGGATCCTTTTTCGAGCTGGGCTACGATGCTTTCGAGGGTGGCGCGGGTGGGGTTATTGGTTCTTGCATAGTCGTACCCTTTGTTTACTCCCGGCGCTTCCTGTACAAAGGTGGACGTTTGATAGATAGGCACGCTGATGGCGCCGGTAAGCGGGTCTACGGGAATGCTGTGAATCAGTTGTGTGGCGTTGCTCATTGTTTAAACAGTTTTGCTCTCCCGCTCCCTGTTTTGGCAGGGCGGTAAGATGTGAAAAAAATTTGTTGCACATCCGAAACAAGAAATCGCGGGAAGAGCCTGTACGCATGCCATACCCCAGTGATGGCATACGTACAAAAAAAAAAGCTCTTCCGGAGTCAGAAGAGCTTTCAACTATTTTGGTAAATGAATTGGAGAAGCGTTAATCTGACTTATCTGTCCCCTGGCTTCCGCGATTAAACGGAAGAATGGGATGGAATTGGCACCTTGTATCATTTTGTAAAACGAAACAGGTTGTCAAGGCTTCAACGGGCCATTACCCTCAGCCTTTCTTGATAAGCGATGTAAAAAGAACTGGTGCAAAAGTAATACCCGGCGGTTGATTTCACCAAATATTTTAAAAAGAAATTTTGGATATGGGGGTACCGGGCATAAGTCAATCACTTGTATTACAACATCTTACGAGGTATTAATTAGCTAAAAAATCGTTCAATTCAGGTATAACGTTGATTTAGGCATGCCACGGTCGTTTGCTTCGATAGCTAACCGTGGCATGCCCGTTTGCTTCGATAGCCCTAATTGTTGATACGCAGTTGCTCCAATAGCTAACCCCGCGATAAAGCGGGGTTAGCTGTGGCATGCCCGTTTACCCGGAGCATTCCTGTTTTTGCATTAACAAAAGTTAAAGGCGTCTTATATCTGCACTTATCCCAACCCTTTTTAACGGTTGTGCGTAAACAATGGAGCCGGACGATAAGAATGGCATGATTTAGGAATGATCCAGACAGACGCCAGCAAGGTTTAACCGCCGGTATTCAAGGGATTCTCCCGGTACTGAATACGGAACGTTGTCTGCATAACCTATACCCCCTTTAAAGCCCCCGCCGTAACATCTAACACAATAACTATCGGTTATCTCTACGTTTAAATTTTAACTCAATATGAAAACAAAAACAACCTGGCTTGCCGCCGGTGCGGGCTCCCTCGCGGCATGCATGCTCTTTTTTGCCTGTAAGAAAGAAAATTCGGGCAATTCAACCATTCCTACCGGTAAAGCACAAATGTCTATCTATATGATGGACGACCCGATTGCTTTTACCAAAGTGCTCATTGATATAAAACAGGTAGCCGTACTGGTGGATACGGCCGCGAAGCAAAGCGACAACGACAACAATCACCAATGGGATGACAATTACCGGGGCTGTCACAATTCCAACACCCTTATGTGGGACACGCTCTCTGTTACCCCGGGTATCTATGATTTACTGCAGCTGAGAAACGGCACCGACACGCTGCTGGCGTCGGGTCTTATTACCAACGGCAAGGTGCTGCGGGTAAGGGTTACACTGGGCACGCGCGACACGGTGTATACCGACAGCGTTACGCATTACCCGCTTAAGATAGCCTGGACCACCACCTTCTTCGACATCAATGTACGTAAGGATCATATCTCTACGGTGGACAACAACCAGTTCCAGCTGTGGCTCGATTTTGACCTGGCCCGCTCCATCTTTTACTGGAACGGCGCCTATTGGCTGAAGCCGGTGGTGAAACCGTTTAACGACAAGGCCAAAGCAAGGATAGAAGGCCGTGTATTGCCGGGTGGCGCTTCGCCCTTCCTGATGATATACAGCGCTACCGACACCCTGTATGCATTGCCGGGCTGGCAAGGCTATTACCAGGTGCGCGGCGCCAATGCAGGCACCTATTCCATTTACTTCAAGGGCCAGCACGGGTATAAGGATACCACGATAACCAATATTACGGTTACCGCAGGCAAGCTCACGACCGTGCCAGCGATTACCCTCCATAAGTAGGCAACCGCCTGCCGGGAATTTTAACAACTGAGGAAGTGGGGACCGTTCCCCACTTCCTCAGTTTGTGCCCCTATGCCGGCGAAGGCACAGTTTTTTAGCTGTTAACCTGCCAGCTTAACCAGCCGGGCAGCCTTACCCG
>Ga0307508_10001248_pt1 | contig 29029 bp, 28 predicted proteins | sample 9_EM_MG_FD_203089 | JGI IMG/M metagenome (GOLD analysis project Ga0307508, IMG submission 203089) | Populus trichocarpa ectomycorrhiza microbial communities from riparian zone in the Pacific Northwest, United States - 9_EM | ecosystem: Host-associated > Plants > Roots > Unclassified | place...
GTTGAACTCCATAAGCGAGGGAAAACTCGCGAGGACATTGAGAATACGCTGCGCATAATGCCTTTCGTGAGTCTTTGATTGCCACTCGGATTCCCTCAGCCGATCTTATGGCCCGATCAAATGTACAGCATCCTGCTATGGCCCGTGCAGTCCGATACCTCAAGACAACGAAAGACCCTGATACTACCTTCCTTTGCCTCTCGAACTCCAATTCGGTCTATATTCATACGATACTCGAGGTTCGTCCTTGGGTTTGATTCAAATCCTTCACGGACTTACCATTGTGCAGCATCAAGGTCTCACTGAGATCTTCGACGAAATAATCACTAACCCTGCCACGTGGACGGACGATGGCCTCCTAAAGATTCGCCGCCGAATAGATCCAGATGGGCCACAACATAATTGCACCGCCGGCTGCTCGCCGAATATGTGCAAAGGTTCCGTTTCAGCCATTAAACGCACGGCGCCCGACCCGACTAAATTGCTTTATGCAGGGCAAGAGCTAGAAGCGTTCATTGCACGCACAGGCCGTAAGTTTGATAGAGTGATTTATGTTGGTGATGGATCCAACGATTTCTGTCCAATCCTCCGTATGGGAAGGTTCGTCACTGCTAACAAGAATTCTTGCACCTCCTCATATATGTTCCCTCCAGCTCCGATATCGCCTACGTCCGAAGGTACCGAGGGCTCGAATCGCGCATCAAGGAGAGTGTCCCAGGCCATGTTCAAGTTATCATTAAACCTTGGGCAGGAGCCTGGGAGATTGAGGAACACTTCCAAGAGCTTGTTGCCGACCAACAGTTTGAAGAGGTGCCATCCAAATCAGCCTAGTACGCCTGTTTGGGGTAAATTACAGCTTCCAATCAAGCACGCTTAGTGCGTTGTAGCAGTTAGATCGTGGGGGATTAATGCTCTGTGCATTGTAGCACAAGGCGTCCTGAGCGAGATAGATCAAAGCTACATGCAAGATACAGTGCGCACTCAGTGGCATACAGATTAGTGAGAGTCATCCGGTAAGGAGACATCTGCCTAGACAACGGACAACAAGCGAGGACACGGCCGCAGGAACGAAGTGTACTCCATGAGGTGGTGAGTACAGTGGTTCACTGCAGGGAATGTCGCAGTCTAGTGAAGGTGCCTCGCGCATGCAAACGAAGTAGGGGCCAGCCCACGCGCAAATCGGTTATCGAGACCATTCACCTGTTTGGTGCGGCTGAGGCGGAGGCTGCTGCCGTTGATTTGAGACAATGTTGATCATCGGTTGCTGCGATGACGATGACGAGACTACCCCACCGCCATAGAAAGATGACGCGCTGGGCAAGTTCCCGCTATTGTTTGCGGCAGAGAACGGCATTGGTTGTTGGGTAGTGCTATTTGGAAGCACATTTGGCTGCATGGGTGTGAAAAGGGTGCCGAGCTCATCTCGTTGATCATACGCATCGTATGGAATCGAATTGTCGTTGGATGTCGGTTGATAGGACGATGGTTGCTGCTGCAATGGCTGTGACGCGCCGCCATAACGGGTGGAAGCCGGGGAGCCGCTGTACGCTTGGGGGGGTGCAGGGGGGAGGTTGGCGTGCGCGGTCTGCTCATAACCAGCGTTTGGCCGCGATGATATAGATGCCATGCTGACATCTCGCAACCCTCCGGAGGCGCTGAGCTCTCTGTGATGCTTGCTAGACGTCGAATCGACAGTTAGCGCAGAGGGTGGCGACTGGAAGTGCTGCAAGGACGATGGCGGGTGGTACCGGCGCGGGGCAGCACCGCCTGTGCCATTCCAGTTGTTGGATGACGCTAGCTCTGCTTGCTGTTGTAAATACTCAAGTTGGGGATAGGCCGGGCCAGGCGGGGGCCTTTGACCGGATGCTCGTCGCTCCCACTCCTTGATTGCGTCATCGCGATGCAACACAGGTGTCAGAGTATTGCGCTTGATCCCAGCGACGTCCATCCCCAAGCTCGCGATGCGAGCAATTTGTGGTGGGATAGCATGGTCCATCTGATTGATAGTATTTGCACGAACCCGGCTGGCTGGATAGTAGGAAGAAGATGGCGGATTTGGATTCACATATGAACTGGGCGGTGGATGTTGCGGAGGTTGTGAATATGATGATGCGAGAGCCCCGGCGGACGACTGATGTTGCAGCCGATGCACCTGAGAGAGAGTTTGGCTCGACATATCGTTAGTGTTAGCATTCGGTGTGTAATCGCCTCTGTCATACACTTGAGGTGGTACGTGTTGCGGAGGGGGGGGCTGGTGCTGTTGTTGTGGCGGCGAGACATACGGGTTGCGGATCGCCTGCTGTGCCGCTTGAGACGCGGCTTGGGCAGTGTAGGACTGATGCTGGTTGAGATGCTGGTTGTACGCCGCGGCGTCAGCATAGGCACGGGTGCCCTTCGGTTGGGAGGGCACAAGGCCACCGTAGGGCTGTTTAGGGTTAGGGGCTGCAGACGGCGCTGCTTGGGAAGAAGCGCGCGCGGCAAGTACATCGGCAGGCTGCAATAACTGTCAGTCAAGACTCGAAGTTCGCTGCAAGCGAGCTCACCACGTATGGGCGGGAAAACTTCTCCCCAGTAATGAATGGGTGTAATCGGGCTTGCTGCGGCGACCATCGCTCAATCGGATTAAGATTGAGCAGGCCCTGGACAAAGTCAATGAATGCTGAGCGGTTTGCCGCCTCTGTTTGGGGACCATCTGTTATGTGAGGCAGCACGGCATAAGTGGGCGAGGCAGTGCGCACCTTTTTCGAAATCTGCGGGCTTCGTCGCTGACTTGGGTTGGGGTGCGGTCCTGATTATTTCGGGCAACGTATTAGCAGTGAAGTACTTCTTTCCTGGCTGCTCGTTTGTGCCATGTTCCCGAGAATACTGCTCGAGACTTTTGAGCCGGTATCGCTTTCGGCCGTACTCGTCCGTGTACGAGGTGAAAAAATTCCCAGTTTGTTTTCCCATGTCAAGCATGAACTGTGGTGGCATGCTAAATACGTGTCAGTTTACAAGTACCGTTAATAATTGGATGAAATGAATGATCATACCCGAGCATTTCGACAATCCGAGTGATCTGATTGTATTCGCTAGTGCCCGGGAACAAAGGCAGGCCCAGAAATAGCTCAACGGCGATACATCCCAACGACCACATGTCAATTGCCGAATTGTACGTTAAACCCAGTAAGACCTCTGGTGATCGATAGAACCGTGATTGGATGTAAGTATACACAGTTTGACGCTCGTGGCATGCTGATCCAAAATCAATAACTTTGATCTGCGGCGACTGCAGGCTAGAGAATGGATGCATCATTACAGAACGATGACGAGTGGAAATGATGTAACTCACGACTTCAGAAGTATATTCTCGGGCTTCAGATCGCAGTGAATCAGCTTTGCTTCATTCAGAATGGTCAGTGCGTCCAAGAGTTGAGCTGTGAAGACTTTGACGAGCTGAGTGCTGAGGCCACCAAATGAGTTTTGCTTGATTAGTTCATAAAGGTTGGACGAGAGCAACTCGAAGACGAGACATAAATGGCTCTTATGGATGAAAGTATCCAATAATCGCAGAATATGGTGTTCGTCGTGGACATCCCAGGTGTTGTTTAGCTTACCCAAGTTCACATATATCGGTTAGACGTTGCCAAGGCGCGCGGAACAACGAGGTGCTAACCAGCTCGAGGATGGTGACCTCCATCATGCTCTGGTTGAAGTATGCCGGCTTGTTCTTCACGACTTTCACAGCAACAATCTCGTGCGTCTTCATATTTTGACATTTGACTACCTGACCAAATGTGCCTTGTCCGAGAACATCGAGAATAAGATACTTGCTGCACCGTCGTGCGCGCGTAAGAACATGCGTAAACGTTCCTCAAACCTGGAAACAACGTACTTTTGCCCTTCTTCAGTACCGAGACAATCGTTGACATAAAGAATGTAGTCGTAGTCCTCGTTGTCGTATCCATCGTTATGCACGGGCTTACTGGGCTTAGTAAGTACCCGCCTGGGGTTATGTGCTGTTTCGTATCGGAACTGAGGATTGCAGATATTATAAGTCTGGGCGAGATGTGTCGTTAAGCATTTTAGCGGCTAAATTTGTTGGATTTAAGCAAATAGATTGGGCGATGAGTCAGCGGCATTGCTTTGGTGCAATCGAATCCACAATTGCATAGAGCAGCTTGTCAGACTCACGCTTAGGAACATGCCACTTCCTGATGAGTCCGCACGCCGATTGGTAGATTGCGCACTCAGGCGAGGACGAAGGTCGGCCGGCCCTCGCACGCGCCAGAAACCGGCTCTAGGAGGTGGTGGTGGAGGCTGAGCCTGCAGTGACGATCTGCCATCAATAGACATTGGCCGCGCATTGCCAGCCCCATCATCACCAACACGCGGAGAGTACGCATACATCTGTGGGGACTGATGCCGTGAAGGATACGATGGCGTCGCGGGATTTGATCCGCCGCCTCGATACTGGTTCGGCGGCTGTGAATAGGCGTATGGTCTTAAAGAATTAGATGTGTCCGGAAGGGGATTTGAGGGAGGTAGCGTGTCCGCGGGTGACGTGGAAAATGCAGCGCTGATGCTGGGGTGGTACGACTGTGTGATATTTGACGATTGTTGAAGCGCTATAGATTGTGGAGGCGAACTTAATGAGGGCGGAGATGAAGCGTGCAGATGTGGGCTGCGGTGCGGGTCCGACCCGGCGCCATACGCATCATAAGCGGTGGACGAGGCAGAATAGTTCGAGTCATGATAAGGACCTTTTTTGAGATGGAAAGAGTCGAAATACACATTCTAAGCACTTGAAATTTTAATACCACAGGAGACGTACCGGGCTGAGATATTTGTTGGTTAGTTGTACGCCTGGTGGGATATGGCAATTGTTCATTGGCCGGCACGCGACCTGGATCACCTGCGTTCGATGATGGACCCTGGTAGGTGATCGATGAGTTGTAGAATGATTGAGGAGATGACGATTGCTGTGGTGCTGCAGCTATTCGCGAACTACTCGGTGACAAGTCGACAAAGGCACGCTCGACATCATCGGGCGGCTGATTGCCGTGACGTGCCCGCGACACACCCGATAGCGATGTACTTCGAGCTAAGCTCCCTGCCCCGCCGAATACATCAACGTCCAAGATCTGTGACAATCGACCTTGTTGCCGTTGGGAAGCGGTGTTACTAAGACCGTTATTATCTGGGGGGGCTTGGAAGGAAGAGATGGTGTGCCCCATATTACTAGTGTACGCAGGGTTGAGCCTTGGCCCGTTGGGAGCACTTATGTGTCCGTACACATTGGTTGGGCGCATGTCGCGCTGACCTAACCGTGGTTGATAGCGAGGTAGATCAAACTCATCGTCGGCGCGACCACTATGGTAGCTCTCTGCGACGTCGAAATCGGGCATGATGGGCGCTAGAACGCGGCTAAAATCGAGTGCTGGAATGCTGCAAGGCGATGGCGAGAGGCAACCGATCTAACGCAGCCCCTATATTTTATGAGCGATAGCCAATATGCAAAGAACGAAATCCGGCGTGGTGGGCGCAAAGGTATCACCTACAAGGCTATGCGTGCAAATGGACGCTCGCAGCTGAGCGGTGTTGGAGGTAAAGTGCAGAATCACGTGTGCCCAAGTGAACTTCTGCTTTCGTTGATTCCATATTGTCACACAAGCCACATGTATAACTGTCCATGCGCACCATCATTAGTACCAAAAATTTCGAGCGTACTACCTCTATAATAGCTAAGCATAATGCAGACGCAACCTCGTGATATCTACGTAAACCTCCCTTTCTCGTTAACTCCCAATGTCTCTAGTCACATGTAGAGATTTCAGAACTCGGCCTTGGATTCAACACTTTTTCGTATTTCGTCCACCACGCGCAAAAGTCGGGAAGTATTCAGTAGTTACTCAACCAGTACCGCACCGCGGCGCATCAATGGATTATCAAGCGACGAGGTTGACGGAGCGATCATATCTACGACAGCCAGCCCGGCCGTCATTTGGTCCATTCACTCCGGTTCGGCGGAGTATTCGTCTTCCTTGTGATTCCAGGCCAATGCCTCGAGTCCCTACGGGAATATTGTTGCATCAGGGCCAATGGCCATTCCACTTGGCTGTTGCAAACTGGTTGCTTCTCACACCCGGCTGTTTAGCCCCAGGTCCCCATGCGGGTACTTTGAGGTGCGACGTTGACAGCTGGAATCCCTTTCATCTCAACGCGGCAACCCATTGGCTCTGTGGATGGACAAGCATTGCAGCTGGTGTGTATGGCGAATAAGCGTAAATACACAAAGAGCATCATGATGTGCTCACCGATCATTAGCATCAGCGTAGTCGGCGCACCTAACCACTGTATGACCTACGTAAAAGGGTTGATCATTGTGCGCGCTCTCGTTTCAGAGAAGCTCAAAGAATCCGAGGTTGAGCGCGTCGGAACGCCTCGGCGTTCGTCGATCAGAAACTGTCTCACGGAATGTCCACCTTCACCAACGATCCGGCACCGCGGAGCAGGGCGGAACGAAAAGAACGCCGATGGAGTCGTAAGATGGTGTTTTCACTCCTTCGAAACTGATGGCGACACAGGCGCATAAGCAGGGGCTCGAGATACTGTATGGCTGTCTAGAAAACATGAGACCCATTCGTAGCATCGGTTGATAGCCTTGCTCATTTTTGCATAAGTCACTATTCTTGCTCACTGATGACATTGAGCGGCGGCGGGCAAGTCCCTGTGCCAACGCCCGCATCCCATCCAAAGCACTAGCAGGGTCGGCTGCGCATTTGGAGACACATTCATAACGCTAAGCTCTACGGCGACGATGTTTTTACAGGCGCACTGGGAATACCTATAAAATCCGCAAGAGTCTCTTTAGGGTTCATACATGTCCAATCGGGAAGGTTTCCTCACGAAAAGAGTTATCGGAAGTCGTTGATTCAGCAGTAACCCACGAGAACGGCTGAAGTGACCACATTAGATTCCTGATGGGTCGCTTGACGGCTGGCTCCGTTCAAAATCAACAAGGCTCTTTACTAGTAATTTTTCCACGTAGAGGAGAAAGTGGGTTGACTGTCCAGGATTCCCAAATGATGTTGGGACATCCACAGACAGAAAGATTTGTTTATTGAGACGTCGAGCTTCCAGAATCAGGGGTGACACATTTGAGTTCAGCGTCAATACAAGGGAAACCAGCTGAACCTCACCTATTCGTTGTGCCATGGAAAGCGCAGTCTCCTCGGAGGTCAAGCGGAATAGAGTCGTGCCAGCTGGCGTCGAGCCTGCCTGTATGAAATATTACTGCAATGATTGGAAGGGGTACCGGAGCCTCGTCCAATGGGCGATCGGACATCGCCTTTGTACTTACTGAGGAGGGTGCCATTGCACATGCCCAGTCTTTGGCGAGGCTCCCTTGTGTCGCGGCAAGCTGTTCGATTACGGTGCTGCCGGAGAGAGATGTGATGTCTGCGTTTACAGCCCCTACCCAAATCATGTAGGACTGAAGCATTTCAGTGATCTGAATAATTATGGCTGGCATGCCATTTGTAGTTGCCTCAAAACCGAATGATTTCGGGCTGAGTGGTGAGACAGCTGGCATCATGTGTTTGGGCCGAGTCACGGAAGAGCGAGGCCAAAGCGACACATTCGCAGTCTGCCAAAGTGCTGATCGCATTGATAAAGCATCCCTGAAATCCCGTCTTCAGTTACCACTTCGCCTCAACAAGAGCTATGACTAACTGGATCCCTCTCGACCCTCACCCGCTTGAAGGCCAAGTGAAATGCTCGTGTGGGACACCAGCTCGGTTATTCACCACGAAGAAGCCAAACCAGAACTTCAATCGGCAGTTCTTCATATGCACCAAGGATCGCGATGAACCCACGCGCTGCTCATTCTGGAGTATGTCAAAAACGTAGTTTTCCAGTTATAACCCACTTACCAGAAGCTATGTACCCAGAATGGGCGGATGAACTGTCAGGACCAGGTGCCCCAGCTGCCAGTCAGGCGGGACTTGCTTCTCCGCCCGCTTCGCAGCCTCGGAACGAGAGCGCTCCAGGGTCTTCTCAAAATATCCCACCGGCAACGCCGTCCACTTCCTCCAATCGGAATGGTAATGCAAACGCCACAACGCCAGCCTCCGCTTCGCGTAACAGGACTGCTGCCCAGGAAGTCCGCCGAATGGCTCTACTCGAATGTCTGTAACTTTGATTTGCGTGTTTTGTGCTGTGCAAACGCTCAATTTTGGTAGGGTCACTCGTCACCAATGATGGCCCCCGACCCGGTGCACTTCCCTCGCCAACCCTCGGTGCAGCTGTGATACCTCCATGGATGTCTGAACAACCCACTGTGCGCAATCGTTCAGACGCTAGCACTATAAGCGACCTCGACCACGACGAAGCTGCGAGTATGGGTGCCCCGCCCCTTCCCCCATGGCCAACTCCCACCAATGCATCGGGTGCACGACCCGGGTCTTCGCACAGTACACGCAGCACCAGCACCGGCACCGTTCTTGAACGCAGTTTCTCTTCCAAGAGGAAAAGAGATGGGGATGAAGACACTGTAAGCGGATTTCTCATATGGATTTGGTTCGGCTATAGGTTACATGCTTTCTGCCAGGAAGATCCATTCGCCATGCCATCATCGAGCTCAACATCCGTAAGGCGGCCGCTCTTTGGCACCTCACGGATCGAGTTGCTTGAAAAACGCGTTGCCGAGGCTGAAACAAAAATGCATGAACAACAAGCCACTATTGAACAGCAGATAGAGCAGATAGCGCGTCAGAATGACGCATTGAAGGCCTGCGAAGCGGCTAATCGGATACTCCAGGGACGCATGGATCGACTCGAAATGCATGTAGCAGCAATGGAGACCCGACTGGAGTTACACAACCAGCTCCTCTACGACTCACCTCCAGAGTAGAGCGTCACGTAAAGGAGCAACTTTATCATTGAAGCGCCTCACCGATGGCAAACATCTCGGCTGGATTCTCGTGTTTTGCTCATGTTTTGTCTAATTTTTCAACCAGCTCCAGTTTCTTTCTTTCTGTGCGCGTGATATCTTGGGTTTCATAAGCGCGACGCTCTCATTACGTGTAAGCATCGTCACTATTTCTTCAGTTATCAGCAGTTCATTTCTTTGTGTTGTGTTTCTGACGTCGTGATTTCATGTCCACGGATTTCATTGTCAATATCTGGAGGAGCCTTGTATCTCCACCCTTTGAATTGTATTCCATTGTGTCGGTCGCTGAGTGTGAACTACAAGAACCTTCGGCCAGTATGACCGTCTCAAACTTTGAGCCTGACTGAGTTCGGCGACGTAGTCGCACCGGATGGGCCGATTGGCTGATTGGCTGAGCTGCCAGTTATCGGAATGGATTCAATTGTCCAGTATCAACGCTCCTCACCAACAACAAAATTTAGCGATCTGCAACGGCAACAGAATTTTGGCCACTTTCTACGCTCTGTCGAATAAAATATGATTACTAGCTCGGAAGGGGAAACACGTCGTGTGCTCTTTAAAGTTCTGATCACTTTCAGAACCTGGGCCCCATTCATGCAGCGTAATTAACGCTTCGTAGATATTGGCCTTCCGTCCATCCAAGCGCTCTAGATCTGGCGACTGCTTCAGGAGCATAAAGAGTCTCATTATCGAGGGCACATTTGTGGTGGGAGGCTTCTGGCAAAGTTGAAGAATTGATACTGATTTTATTCGATATTCCACGAGAGATCTGGATTGAGTATGGCGAGCAAGAAGTAAAGCATATCCTGGAGACTGTGCTTCGAATGAGCACGTTGCTTCGCGTTCATTGTGGCTCTGGAGCAGTGGTCACAGTGTTGGCCATGTGTTGGTCGCAATATCTGCTCACGTCCCACGCCTTGGGTCGCCGTTCACGCTAACGTATGTCCGACTGGCCAATAGCAATTTACGAACCAGAGCAGCCGGCAAAATATGTTGTCGCTAGGCTTTGCTACGAAATAATCCTGCCAGTGGGACACCTATTACCTATTCCTCGACGGCAATAAAATATGCGCCTTGTAGCATTTAAATGTTTTAGCACTGGCTTTGGCCCCCCATCCGCCTAGCGTACCGAATTTTTCATTGCCAACAAATGCCTTCGAGCAATTGACGTACCTAGGAAAAGCATACTCGGATATAACAAGCCTCACGGATCCCATAGTCTCGATTGGCAAGGACGGTTGTGCGTTGGTCCAAGCCCAGTTGCGCGGAAGACAGTGATGATTTTCTTGTGTGCAGACGCGTTTTATAAAGCTTTTGTTGTTTATTATTGAATCCGATGACGTGACTGTGACTGTGACCTTTCGCGTTGCGCTGCTTGAATGCGTCAGTCAGAAATACCTGACTACTGCGCCGTGTGCCTTGGCAAACTATAGCGGACTCGAATTATCGGGGGAACTTCGGTTGTTCAATCATATTGCGTGGCGCAGTGCTCAAAGCTTCGAGCTTCGAGCTTCGGCCACGCCCCGGCATCACCCCCGAGGCGTTATTATTGGTCTAGAATACCCTCGGCCTTTGCGGTAAAACACACCCCGATGTCGTGCCTGGGTCTTTTTTGATCGCTGTGCCAGGGCCTGGTCCCGGGGGTTCGGCCGGCGGCTGTCGCCCGAAAACAAAGAACGGGGAAATTTGTCAGTTGAATTCCTCGGTTGCCACGACATGTTGGCAGACAGACAGAATAGATACGTCGACAGGTATAAGGACACGACTTCCTTGGACACACAACAATGGGGAAAGACAAGAAGATGGCTCAGTCAGCGGAATATAGTGCCGCATTATTCGACTCAGTGTTCTGCTTCCCTAATCACGCAACGAAACTAAATTCGTTCCATCATGCGAGATTGAAACTGTGGTTGTAACTGTCGGCGATAGCTGACGATGTCGTGTGCATGTTCAGAAACTTTCTACCGTTCCACGCGTTCGATCTGCTAGCGAGAGAAGAGCGAGCAGGTGCTAGTAACGACCGTGTCCAATAATCCGTCCCTCAGTTCCCCTGTTTGTCATGCGCGGCGGAAATAAGTCATCCAGTCTTTCATTAGCCATGTTCTGGATGGGGCCGCTTTATCTATGTGGTATAATCGAATAATCTAGGTGTGGCAGGAACACGGCTGAGCCCGGCTAATCGACTGTGAGCTCGAACCTAACGATGGATCTGATGGACGACATCGATGGAAGAACTTGAGTAGGGTGATGAAATGCCAGGGGGCAATATTGTCCGCATAGCCAACATCTTGGGAGGTGCCGCTCGGGATGAAATTTGGGCGTTGTGATGATATACGCAGGTGCAAGGGAAGGGGAACCGAGCCCTAGAATCTGTAAGTTTCCCGATGGCATAATATTATGCCATCGGGAAACTTTACAGAGGCTCGTATCGACTGGGTTCGGGTGGTGACGTACAACACTTGCCAGGGAAGTAGCGCCCAGGACGGAATATCCTTGTGTGCGTCGTCACATTTTCCTAGTTTTGGTCGCGGTTGGAACATATAGATCTATATCTCTGACCTAGCCATATGTTGCTACCGCATTCTCCACACAACGTGATTCTCGAAACTCTTCATACGTGAGGGTGTAGGGCATTGAGTAGCGACCATTCACATGAAACTCGCCATTGGCGAGTGTCGGGTTGGCCGCTCGTCGCGAGTGGCCTCCTGAATTAACATCATCACCTTTTCTTCACTGTAAAAGATGCCACGTCGTCTCCGTTGTTCAAGCGGTTGTCTTGGAAAGCTTTGAAAGAGCTTCCGCAAGCCATCTATCCACTCATGACAGCGGACGTGCGACCAAGGCTGGCACGAAACGCATGCTACTCAACCGAGTATTGCCTTGCCGTGGCGTAGTCCGATATGCAAGCCCGGTAAGATAGATGTATTTCATTACAGCCCAGAGGATTCAAGTTCCCATTATCAGTGAAACCATGGCGCGGCATCCTCCAATCGCTGGACAAGGCTGGCGAGTATCCCTTGCTTGATCGTGAATGGGCAGCGCTAGCGCAGATAGCGAGCTCGGCCATCAAAATTGAGTCGAGATTAGCGAAATAGGTTTGGAACTGGAACAACGCATGATGCTGCTTCGTGTGGTCTGGATCGAAGCTGTTATGACGTTGCTCAATGAAGGAACAATATTCTGCGTAACAGGCGTTCGCATTCCTGCCCTTCTCCGCGAAAAAAAATTGACAGTAATTGCCAGGGGTTCTTACCTAGGCTACATGTATTCTCCTGACGACTGGAAACGTCGATGAAGTAACCAAAACCATCGTGCAGGACGGGCACTGAGATAAGAGAATCTGGTGCGGGACACTCCCCACAAGACCTTTTGATTCCACTTTCGTCGCAGTGGCGGAAAATGTTCGGGAGCTGGAGACCTGCCCAGCAAAACGTTGAAGGTTGCCTGAGAAGGCACAAATCTAACGACTTTGGCATAACCGATATCATCGGCAGAGCGTGACCCGTTGTCAAGGACTGCTGCTGACAAACGAGTGTCGTTCGGACAGAGAATTGCATCCTCAGATTGCAATACAAGCCAGCACCAACGAAGACACGGGGCCTAGGCTTTGCAGGTCGACACGGTCATACTTGTTTTTACGCATGAGTTAACCATTGAAAGCCATCCCTCTCAGTCCATAGTGCCGCCGCCGGGCCGTTGTCTGTAAAGTTGACTTCTGTCCCGCGAGGGAATCGGGCGAGCCACGGTCCGTTAGCTGCATCAATGTTTGCTGGGAGCTCCTAATATTGACCATTTGGCGAGAATAGGGTTCGGAAGCTCCCCTTTCTGACTGATCAGGTTCGTCAACAGGTTGAGAGGCAGCTGAAGCGGGACAGAGACGGGGGAAGGTTACGCATCTCATTCAAGAAGGCACTAGAGCTCACTCAGCCGCAGATTTCGAAGGTCGTCTGTGCGACAGCTGGTCGTTAGGATTAAAAGTAACGGGTACGTCGTACCCGAACTGCGTCACCCACAGCACAGCAAGCTTAAGCACGGGTATTTCTGAATTGACTAATTGCTGGAGCATAGACCCTGCTACGCGACAATAATCTGGTCTAAATAGCCACGAAGGCGATCCAAGATTGTTGCAAGGGATGGCTTCAGTTTCCATATCAGGGCATGCCGCAGCCAACTACCATCTCGACTCCGGTCCTAGCGCAGCCCAAGTTCAAGACATATGTTGGGGCTCCGCATACTAGTAGCGGATCAAGCCATGTTGCAATTTGCAACACCAATTGTAACGCGCAAGTCACCGAAGACGGAACGCTGATCGGGCATCGGGCACAAACATTGCGTGACACCAGACAGTACAAGGGCCGATAGTGGGCGGTGAAAGCAGGGCGAACTCACTGATTCATCTGGCGAATGTTTTGCACACAAATAATTGAGTTTGATGAATTCAACAAGGCCTTCGACCTTCGCGATGTCGTTGGAGCACATCTAATGCGAGAAAACGCCTTGGAAGACCCGGTGTCTTAAGCTACGAGATTAATCTGCGCTTGCAAATGGTATGCACATATGGATCGTGCCGGCAGATGAGGCCGTAGCAATGGTTGCGAGGCAGTGGCCCTTTTGAGAGAGTAATTTGTAAACACACACGAGCCATCATATTTGTTTTCCCTGTCGCATTAAACGCGAATCGTTTGGACTTTAGAACAAAGGATAAGGATTGATCAGCAACAACCCCGTCAATCGGTCGGGTTCGCGCGTCAGGACACAACCGACCAAACATTCACAGCTAGCGTTATCTTCTCAAAGTGCGTCCAACCGATTCTCTGAGGGCGAACTGCCCACAAACCAACGTTGCGATAGGGGCTCACAGTCAGGTGCGGCGCTTTCTTGCCCAAAATGGCTGAGAAAGTTGGACCCTGATCAAATCTCTCCAAGTCGGGTGCAGGCTCCACCTTCATCCTCCTCTCCTACTCAGCACTGTAAACGTTCATTTTTAGTCTATCTTGACGGGATCTGTATCAGGAATATCCCTATGAACATCGCTGGACCCTCGGTCACGCCAAACCTGACGCCTGGGGGCCTACCCAGCCCCACACTCGACTACGAATCAGCCTTTTGCCAAGGATGTCGGAATCCAATCGACTCCGATCCTCTACATGGAGGAGTGGTTGTACAGTTCGAGTACGTCTCAAACTCGCCTTGCTTTCTCGTACGATCTGTTGACTGTAATGACACGAAGGTCGTCTCTATGGCATACAACATGGTATGTACGACAACTTTTTACGTTCATGCAGGCGCTCACCTAGCTATGGCACAAACTCGACGCTCATCCGCTTTTGTTTCACAGCTTCCGATGCGCTAAGTGCGGGGACCAACTATCGGTCAGTGGTTCTAGACATGTTCGTCGCGCGAAACAGAAGCCTCATTATGTGCATAATTGCAGGCCCAGTCAACACTCGTACTCTTGAGTGACGGCTTCCCCGTGTGTTCGAAGTGCACTTATTTGTGCAATGTGTGTAAGCTTGAGATTAAAGATGAAGCGATTATGACCGGCGAAGACGCGTATCACGCCTCGTGCTTCACGTGTCGCACTTGCCACAAACGCATTGAAGAGCTTGTGTTCGCGAAGACGAGTCAAGGCATATACTGCATGGATTGTCACAATGAACGTGTTGCTAGGAGCAGACGACGCGCGGAGCACAAGCAGTCCAAAGGTCGTTCTCGCAAGGCCAAGGACGGTGATCACACCCGAGACTCGGTACGTTCCCTCGCAGAGAGCCTCCTATCTGACATAGTACCGTTGTGGCTGACTTGAAGAGTAGAAATCAGCACGGCGAGCATTGCCCGATTCAGGCAACGAAGTGCCTCTCAGTCGTCTGTCCGGAGAAAAATCCTCTGCTGACCAATCTTTCTCTTCACTCGCCCAAACACCGAGCCGGTCAAACTCCAAGCAGGCGATCCCTCAAGACGTTGACGCGACTTTTGTCTCGGAACTTGGTGAAATTAATGATGCCGTCGTCCAGCAGGTACCCATCCAGGATGGAATACCGCCGGGTTCGGCGCTCGTTCTAACTCCAGACGATGACGATGCCACCTTCGGCGTGTTGCACGATGAGCCCGAAACGCAGCCTTTGCCCGATGTCCGTGGGAATTCTCCAAGGCAAGCAACTTACCCCGTGCAGGTCCTTCCTGCGTCAATCGAGGAGAGGAGGAGTAAATCATATGATGATGGCACTCGACCGTTACACAAGCTTTTCGGTAACGGAAATGGCGCGCCTGACGCAGGCGCCATGTCAACGTGGAATGCAGGCAACTTGAATATCCCTGGGCGGGTTACAACCAAGGCTGAGCGTCGAATGTCCCGAATATCTATGAATCCGCCTCCGCGGACCTTACTACCCGATGATTCACCTGACGATCCTCGCGGTCGAAGGGTTTCGTCTGGTTCGGAAGCTTCTGCCTATTATTCCCCAAAGTCTCTCGAGCGCGGACGTGCGTCTCCCTCCGGGGGCCAGTTGGAAGCAGATAGCACTTCGCGGTCTCTACATCGTTCTCCTTCTGCCTCCCACCACCGATCCAACGAGGAAGCGCTTTTCGCGAAGCCAAGAGATACCCCTGCTTCTTCGCCTTCCTTCCCTCCTCGCGAGCAAAGCCTCCGCAATCCGAAAGCTACAGAAATCCCAAACAATACTTCTGCTGCCTCTGCCTCTGCCACCCGTCCGAAACCTCCTGAGCCCTCTGTCGCCATCGAGCCAGCCTCGGACGACGATGCCGAACTAACACTGGTACCCCCTCCGCCTTCAACAGGCGACTTGCCTTCCCGGCCGTCAACGCCAAACACTGCGCCCGATGCAACAAGTGCACCTTCGACCCCCCCAGTCCCACCACCAGCATCTTTGTCATCGCAGCCAGACGAAGAATCGACCCCAGTCCAACAACGTCGTGTGGCGCCGCCCCCCCTAGCCCCTCCGGCCTTGCCTCCAATCCGGCTATCAATACACAGCTATGACTTTGCTGACCTGCTGAAGGACGTAGCTGAAGGTTCACCCAAAGTGCCCATGCCGCGTGATTCTCAGCTAAGACTGCCCACTGTCATCGTGGGCGATGGAGGTCGAAACAGTGATGGTGTAGGGGAGGATGATGAGGCCCCACCTTCCCCCTCTGTATTGGCCCGCCGACGAATTGCCGCATCGCAGACTCTCCCAGCCATGGGTCATGACCGTGGCGAGTCCGTAGGCGGAGAATCATCCCAATGCACCACTCCGACGCAGGCTGGGCTGTCACATTCATCACCCGAGACGGCTGCTTCCTCCCCGACAGCTCCTACCCCTTCACCCTCTGCCCCAGTTGCGCTGTCTTCTACTCCACGGAGGCGGACTGGATCTTCGCCATCCCATCCCGACAACGCACGGAAAGCGCCTTCTGCTCTCCCGTCCGTTCCCCCTTCCTCGGGATCCGCCGTAGAACAGCGCGACAGTGGACGGACCGGCTCCACCCCTCTCGCGAATGGGAACGAGGCTGTAGAATTGCGACCATTACCGCGGCGGACAGATCCTGCTGCCGAACTCATGAGCAAGCGTCTACGGGAGGCTCTGGCTGATGCCAACTCACGCGGTGCTGCTAGCCTCAAATTCGACCCTCAATTTGTAGAGGCGTTGCTACGATCTCTTGAAAGCTCGAAGGAGGCGTACTCTGGCCTAAAATCCGATCTAGACAGCGTCAGGGTGTGTTCTCACACTTTTTGTATTTGGTGATCCACTTCTTATCGTGATACCTTTCAATAGCGCACGAGTCACCAGTATCTGAAAGGCTTCACTGTCGCACAAGAAGAGTACCAAAAAGAAGTCGCTCATAGAAAGGACCTTGAGGCCGAAGTGACCCGACTCCGTGTGCAACTTGCGGGACAAGCAGCGCGCTTAGTAGCTCTGACCGCTCAAGATCGTACGCAGGCGCAACTCGAGAAGCTTGCCGTTGACACTGCGACGCGATTACAGTGCCTTGAGCGAGAATTAGCGAAGCTGAAAGCTGAAAAGGATATGGCCTTGGCAGAGATTGAAGAAATCAACTTGATTAAGAAGTAAGCTACTGCCGGCCGTGATCTCGCGCCTACGCTAATCCTATACGCCGTTGTATAGGGCCGCAGGTAATGGCAATGAAGTAATTGCCAACGTCTCCCGTGCGTTGTCGAGCCGACTTGATTATACCAAGACGCAGTATCGTCGCGACCTTGAGTCCCTTGAAGAGAAACGCGAACGTCTTATGCACGACCTCGCAGAGCTTCGAGAAGCTCGCGCCATTTTTGTGGAGGAAACGACCGCTCTCAATACTCGGAACGAGCAGCTCGCTGAGTTGAACGCTCAGATCGCTTTACAGATTCAGGCAGTTGCTGCAGATGGCACGTCTGTTGGCATCCCTGGCCTTGGCCAGCTGGCACGGGGTCTTGGAGCCCTCTCTCAGGATGGGCCGTGGTCCGTCGTGCAATCCGACACCTCCAGTAGGGCTGCCCCGCCGTCCACACGTGGCCGCAATGCTCGCGAGCGTAGGCGCCACTCGCCTTCAATAGCGTCGTCTACCACCCTCAATACTTTGTCTGGCGGAAATCAAGAAAGTTTAGATGAGTTCGGCGCCAAGTCCCAGAGAATCCCCAAACTCGAGACACCCGAATCTAATCACCAGAAGAAGTTCAAGTGGTTTGGCCCTGGGGGGCATAAGCACGGTGTGGCTAGCACATCTGAAAAGTCAATAATCGTCGTGGAGAAGCCGAATGGCCATCAAGTCGAGAGGATGCATAACCTCGTATCCGCCAACATGCTTCGAATTGGCCGATGCGATCAATGTGGAGACATACTATGGGGTGCCAGTCTCCGGTGCACGAGTAAGCTCGATTCATGATATCAATTCCCTCCTCTTCTTTCCTTACATAATACGATCAGATTGTCACTTCGCATGCCACTCTCGGTGCGGTGTGTTGGTCAAGGGTGTCTGCCGACATACCGATGCTCCCGACGATTTGGCAGGCGAAATTACACTTATGCGTACGTCCTATATCCTACTCCATAGGTTCGGTCCCCTAACGCGCGTGTGCAGCTCCGTCTATGTTCGGGCGTGATCTTGTTGAGCAAGTCCGTGCGGATGATGTGGGAGGCAACGGGAGAACCATCCCTGTCATCGTTGAGAAATGCCTGGAGGCAATAGAGGCGTCAGGTCAGCTATTAAGCCCCGCACCCCAGTACTTCGTTTCAAACTCTTCAATAGGCCTGGATTACGAAGGCATCTACCGTAAAAATGGCGGCGCATCGGAGTCGAAGGCGATTACGCAAATGTTTGAACGGGGCAATTACCGTCAGGTCGATTTGCTCGACGGGGATTCGTTCCATGATATCTCCAGCGTTACCTCAGTTCTCAAGAATTACTTCCGCGGGTTACCAAATCCTCTCTTCACCTACGATTACTATGAGTCATTTGTCGCCTCTTCATGTGAGTCGTTTCCCAGTGGCTTCGCTATCGAATTTCTCATTTTCGCGCAGCGCTCAAGGATCCGGGAGATAAGATTGCAACATTAAGGACGCTATGCAAGAGCCTCCCTCTCGAGCATTACTGTACCTTACGTGCATTGATGTTACATCTACACCGGTACGGCTTATTTATTTGTTCAATCTTTGGTGCACGCCAATTTACATTGCGGGTTTCTCAGCGTTGAGCGCCATAAAGACGTTAACCTCATGAATGCTCGAAACTTGGGGGTGGTATTCGGTCGTAAGTGTTGTATCCGTCCATGATCGTACTCACTATATTGAAAGCCTCCCCCCAGCCACCCTGATGCGTTCATCCGATCCCAGTCAAGAGTTTTCTGATATGGCAGGCAAAGCACAAACAGTGGAATGGCTTGTCAATCACGCCCAAGCGATCTTCAAAGACACTGAGCCGTTTCCAGTTTCTTGAACCCGACTGGATCACAACATGATTAACCTTTTCGACATTGCACGCCTGACACTTTCACATCGTACCGCGTAGACCTCATATGTTAGCTGTTCTGTGTAGAGAAACCTCCAGCCCACACAACGAACATGTTTATTGATCGTATTTTTGCTTCATTTGGACGGCACAACAAATCTCGAGCCCCTGACACTCCAATCCAATCTGCGCTTTTTGCAACCTCAATCAATCGTTTTTCACTCAACTGTCGCGTTCATAGCTGCCACACGCTCCTTTCATTCGCTCTCCGTTATTACTTAGCATTGTTCCTATTGATTTTCTTCGTCGCCAATGTTTTCTTTCATTACCACCCATCCAAACATGGTACAATCCAAACAGTCTTCTGATAAGCCTGTAGCTTAGAGCAAAACTGTAGCTAGTGGAAATGACCAATCAATGGACTGGGTCCCCATGTAGAAATGGAGTAACTATGAGCCATTAGATATTAGGTCTATGGAGTGCGGAGTGCCTATAGTCACCCAGCGGATCATGACATGACGCGCGATTTCCGCGATGTAGGCGCCTTTATCTCGTGTAATTGGCAGTAGAGGAAGTGTCGCCGTGGTCCGTGGCCCGGATTGGGCACGCGAGGATCAGTCGGTACGCTATCAGGGCTACCTCGTAAACCCAATGAGAACATCCTATCGAACACTGCAGACTGGTCGTGTCATTATTTTGCAACATATGAAATGAAACAAGACAGTGCTGAGAAAACGTACACGAAGCGACCCATGTCTTCGCAGTTTGCTGACATGCATGATGTGTGAGAGTAAATGGAGGACTACCTCCCTCGAGCGAACGGAGATATCGGAAGACCATCGATGGTTGTATTGGACCAAATCTTGAAAGAGCAGCGACGCCCGACTTCCATTTATCATCCAAGAGACGGGCACAATTGGATGGGTCAGGACAAGTTGCGCACTGGAAACAGGCCGAAAAAAGGGAGATAAATCAGTCGCCATATTTCGCGGAGAACGTTGCCAGTATTGCGTACACAAGTGTATTCCTTGGCGATCGGCACCAGGTTCAACTTCAATACGCGTTCAAGGAACCATGTGCGACTAAGGATCTCCCGCAGTAAGATAGAATGTTCGGAGAGTGGCCGTTGATGAGCATCCTTACCGCTTCTCGAGCTTGAGCAATGTCTCTTGTGACAGGGTACGAAGTTCTGGATCTGGCCTGGATTACGTGCAAAAATAGCGCTCATGAACATATTTGAGCTGCGCGCTGCTAGCTTACCAGCCACCTAATTTGGGGATTTTTTGGGGAATACCGCAGCGTCGGATGATGAGACCCGAGAATTATCCATCTGGTTCAACATACCAGGATTATCCAGGACAAATCGACTTGCTTCTCGATAAAGTACTTCCTCGTCAAATATTTCCGCGATGCGTAGCGCTTTGATCGGCTTTCCGGCGGCGTGACTGAAGAGGAAGTTCATGCACGCATCTTGGAGGTCGGGTACGACGAGCTTGTGGGATATATTTGTCCTATGGCGTTAAAGGATGAACAGGGAATTTCGTCCAGATGTGTCACAAAGATGCCATACAAGCCCTCGACATTGTTCCTAGTCATAAGCTTAGAGAAGGCAATAAAACGGCTCGGGAGAACTCCTTACCATGTTATCACACATTCAAGACTAGCAACTGCGGTTAGCCTTGTTGATGCGTGCTTCATGAACCACTCACTGTGGGTACACAAATCTGAGGAAGTCATGGAAAGTAGAAGCCTGAATAAAATATAAAACTTTGTAAAACCCCTTATAATGATCATCGTCAAATATTTCATACTTTCTCTTCCTTCAGTTCTATGTATGCTTCAGGCACGCGCATCCGTTTCCGCCTGTTTCTTGAGCCATTTATGCCAGGCGAGCGCGATTGCGATTGCGAGAGGCGACGGGGAGGTAACGCTGCCGGTGCCGGTCCCCCTTCCAGCTTCTCAAAAGACGCATGCCTTTCCTTTTCTTTCTTGACCTTGTCATCTTCGCTTTCGTCCTCGTCATCTTCACTTAAAGTGAAGATGTCCGTATCCTCAATGTCGCTTCCAAATCCCAGAGCTGCCAGCTCGGTCGAGACATGCTGAATCTCCGTCTTGTCAGAACCTGTTGCGGTGCTCGCAGAATCGCGCAGAACCGTCGGCGGTTGGTGGATTGTAATTATGGAAGCAACGGATCCTGGTCTTGTCGTTTCCAGCCACCTTGATGAAGAACTCGGTTGAATGCGCAGTGATGAGGAGTCGAGATAATACTTAGAACACAAACCCTCCACCTAATGCTGCCTTAAAGAATGGTGACGCGAAGTACAACATTTCTTTGTGGGCCCTGAAACAGATGCAACAGAGGCGCTTTCGGGCAACTGGCGGAGATACGAGGTAGATGAAATATAGACGAACCAGAATGTCGTGTCCTGGACTGTAATTTTGACTGTCCCAGGGAATTCATAATCCTCGCGGAATGTCGGATCAACAGCGTCCTGAGTGAACTCGTTTGGTTCATGGTAGTCGACAGGACCTGTTAACTCTTCGTCTTCACTTTCGTCAGAAGCAAGAACAGTCATCGTCGGAGGAGACGTGGAGTTTCTAGGAACCCCTGCACTTGATCCTGCATGTGCTTCTGGAGTTGACAGGGTGGCATGCTGTGATTGGCGATGGTTGAAGTATCCATGAGCGACAAGGATCGGACGACTAAGTCAGTTGATCATACAGGCACCCTTGAAGACCGAGCAATGAGTATGTGAGATGGATTTGAGAGAGCCATTGCTGGAAGCTGTTTGTGTCACGTTGCGAGCTTACCTGTCACATAAGTGTTGAGCAATGATGCATAATTCGCAGTAGAGGGACCCCTCCAAGTTGTTATAAGATCAAGCGCACAAAGTTGAGCCATGCATTGCTCTTGACCAGCAAGGGGCCATCTCATTCTTGAACAGCCAGCTTAGGCTCATGGGCCATTTATTCCCATTATTCCCAGATGTCGCGTCACAAATACGAAGAATATATTGCAATCACTCAATATATCGTGAATAATACTCCCTTGCACAAGCTTTGGCAAATGTTTCCTATCGGTGCATGAGAGAGCCTGGCCCTGACGGATGTTTGCTCAAAAAAAGATCGACCAAAGGGCTGATTCTAATTTCTGTTTATTTTTGGGATCCTGACTCGTTCCTGAGTTATGGAGGCTAATAATGATATTCACAATTTATGTGCGGGTTCTAACGGACCGTCAAACCGTTCGGGGCCTTTCAAGTGGAATTGAATTACGAGGCATCTGCCGACCCCAAGTGCCCTCACTCGAGTTGGACGCCTCGTGTACCCTCCATGTCAACGCTCGCTCCGAGCGGCCCTCTTGACGAGAAATCCTCACCAAGCGTGACCACCGCTGACGACGAGAAGACTATGGAAAACAATGCGGCCCCAGGAGGCACCGAGGCAACCCTCGCCTCTGCCGCCCAATCAGCCTCACGCGATCCCGGCGCGTCCTCCTCCGACGACCGCGTAGGGTCTAAAGCAGCTATATCAGAGAAGCATCCTTCTGCCTCCTCCCCGAAAACTGCAACCGTGGCTTCCTTGGAGCAACCCCCTCGTAGAAAATCAGGTTGGCGATGGTTCTTCTCCAAACTCGTGCCATGCATCGGTACATCGAGGGCACACCCGATTGAGCTTGGCGAGAGCAAAGTCATGCGCGACTCCACCTCTTCGTCAAGTGCCCCAGCCAGGCCAGAAACTGAAGCTATCAGAGAAGCGCCGGCTCCCGTGCCGCCACCTGCTGAAGCGGCAGCCACATTACCACCCCCAACTCCAACTCGGCTTGAACACCTTACGACGTCGTCTGCTGTGCAGACGGATCTCGAGCCTCCTGAGGCCCAGTCTGAAGTCATTGTCCCTCCGTCCCCTACGCACCACTTACTGCCCCCTTCAGAAACAGCGGGCGTTACTTCAGGTGCAGTGCAGCCGCCTGGTTCAACTGGGAGAGAGGAGGAAGATGAGAGCCAGGCCGCTAACTCTGATGATGATGGGGAACCGCAAGACGGAGCCGAAGGCACCGTGCTTGATGAAGATGACGAGGATGCTATAGTGTTGCGTGGGGGCCTCGGTATACCAATAGTGGTGCGTCTGTCAAGGGAAACGTTATATCCGTCTGCCATTCAAACTTATGCTTCAGGACGGTGTCGAGCGTCCATTACTTCCACCCTTGGCTCCCGAACATGTAGGGAGAAAGTGTCTGGTCCTGGATTTGGACGAGACCCTTTTGCATTCTAGCTTCAAGGCATGCCTTATTTACTACATGTCGGAATGTTGCACTTATTCTTCAGCATCCAGCTTATTCCCCAATGCGACTACGTTGTTCCAGTCGAGATCGAATGGCAATGGCACAATGTGTATGTCATCAAACGTCCAGGGGTCGATCAGTTCCTTAAGAAAATGGGCGAGTTATTTGAGATCGTGGTTTTCACCGCCAGTTTGAGTAAAGTGGGTCACACAATTCCTTTGCCGATTCATGCTGTTGTTTATACACCACTGCACAGTACGCAGACCCAGTGCTGGACAAGCTCGATGTTCACAAGGTGGTTTCCCACCGGCTGTTCCGTGAGAGCTGCTACAACCATAAAGGCAACTATGTCAAGGTTGGTTCATCGGAAGATATCGGGTTGGACAATGGGCTGACATCGTCCGTTCAGGACTTGTCACAATTGGGACGACCACTAACAGGGACGATAATCCTGGATAACTCGCCGGCGTCGTACATCTTCCACCCCAACAATGCTGTACCTGTATCCTCGTGGTTCAATGACCCACATGACACTGAACTGACCGACTTATGCCCCTTCCTTACTGATTTGAGGCTCGTTGATGATATTCGCGGCGTTCTTGACGGTGGAATATAGACGTACGTGGGCAAGCATGCGTGTGAAACCGGCTTCGTTAATCATTTGGTCTCCCACACGTAGATCGCTATACCTCTGCTACTCAGACTAGTCGCTGCATCTGCTTTCTGTTACATACCCCCCGTTCTGCTGCATAAGGCTATTCGGACTTTCCCAGACCCTATAGCATTGTCGACATTCATCATCATTCAAACACGAGCACCTCAAAATGTCAGTTACAACCCAACTTTGAATTTCCTTTTGGTCCCGGAAAAAGGGTTACCTTTCAATTGTCGCTGGCGCGTTGAAACCATACACCACGCTCCGTGCCTATTACGGGGAAACAAGAACAGTTGTTTGTCACTCGTAGATGGACTCCAAACTGCGACACGTTCATTATCTTTCATCATTCCCTTTGTGACTCCTCTTCAGACACCGACCCTCCCTCTTAGTTCGCCCTCTGGCCTTTTCGCAGAGTTACCCCTTAAATTGGCCGCGATAGTATTGCATATTGACCTATTCCTACATTTTTATGGGCTCGTCAGGGCTTTAACTGTCAGTGTCCCGTCAATGCATGCATGAGATCCAATACTCATATCTAGCTACTCATCCGTCTTGTGCGAGCTTGCCACACGCGTGACCGCCAGATTATGCATTTCATCACGTTACTAAAGCGACCCATCGATACATCCAGGCCCATTCTTGAATGAACAGCGACCTATAAATACCTATATAATCTGCCTGGGAAGACAAAACGACGAGCGAGGCGCGCGGCAATGAGAATTTATGAGAACGTTACTGTCTCAGGTAAAACGCGCGCATGGAGACGCGGGCGGCAACGCGAGCGCCCGCGTAGTGCGCCTATGGGATGCCAAAACGCTGTGCGCGATTTCGTTGATTTGATGCATGAGGCGCAATCACCGCAAACATTGTGGTATCGTTACAAAATAGCGCAGGTACAGCCAGGATGCGCAGTGGGCGGAGAAAGGCGCACCCCCTTGACAGGCCGAGACCGCTTAAATACTTAATTGAAACTATATACCCAAACTAGAGTGAGTTTCCACCGTGTGTAGGCTTTTCTTCCTGTCTGATTTGTTGAAAAACAGTCGATTCTTTTAGCTGGTTTAGAATATCCGCTGAAGACAGGTGATTTACGTTCTCGATATCAAAGTCCTGAGAGATTCTCAGTGGTTTAAATTTTAGAATGAGCCGCCATGGACGATTTCTTAAAATTGATTACCCAAACTACTTGTTTGCTTGGCGCCAAATTGTTGTGAAGTCTACCTCCAACTTGACCAAGCCAGATCATCGCTGAGGGATTGTGACTGTGACGCCCCGCCGTGACAGCCTTGCTTTGTTTGCCCAATGTTGAAGTGTGCCTTACTCTGAACTTTACGACTTGAGGAACAACTCAAGCATCATTATCATTAACTTCTCGCGCCTTTCATATCCGCTCCTTCTACGCTCGGGATCAATCGTTCTGCCCTTTGCCTGATGGTCTTGTGCTTGCACGTGGACGATGTCAAAAAGCCAAGCGTCGGTGCGATTGTGATTTGGTTGTTATTGATTTGTCAAACGTTCTCTCATTCTAGCACACGTGGGACTCCACCTTTCAGGATCCCTACAGGAATCCTTTCCAATATCTCAAACAAGTCGCACATGCCTTCGCGGACTGGCTCGAGAAATGTAAGAATGTCTTTTGTATTCGCTCGAAGCAATCCCGTCCCCAATAATGTGCATCAGGTATCGGTCTCGAGCCGAAGCCAACTGGCGGTGAATTGATTCCGCTGGATGAAGACGACGAGGCTCGTCAGTTGAGAAGACGACGTAACAAGGAATATATCCGCAGATTACAACTATATTACAACCCACCTCTATGGTCGAAACGATGGTGGTGGCGCCTCCCCCGACGCATTATTTCCTTTCCTTTCCAACTGTTCAAGTCTATAGTTGAAGTAGTGGCATCTGCGGCATGGAAAGGTCATTCAGCCCGACTCGGCCGGAAAGCACGTGTTTTAGCTAAAAGTGTTCTTTATGGCAATTCTAGCGTTTCTAAGTAGGTGGCTATGGATGAAATTGGCTAAAGCATCTCAGGCGGAGGTCTCAGCAATGCGGTATGTGCGATCACGGACGACGGTGCCTGTACCGCGGCCATGGCTCTCGTTCAAGTGGAAAGGCGTCGACCGAATCATTATGGATCGCGTTCCGGGGACGACGCTTGAAGCGGTCTGGTACGACTTGTCATTGGAGGAGAAGGATGAGTATGTACAACAGCTCTCCGACATCATTCGCCAGCTTCGCTCTCTGAAATCACCGTTCGGAGAAATGATATGTTCGGCAGCCGGCGGAGCGTTCATGGATCACCGGATTCAATTGTTCCGACCTGTTGGACCCTTCAGAGACGAGGAACAGTTCAACCAAGCCACTTTAGCTTATGTGCCGGAACCTCGTCCTTCTCGCGAGGAGCTTTGCCATCATATTCGTCATCCCGTAGTATTCACCCACAACGACTTTGCAATACGCAACGTCATGGTGAAGGATGGAAGAATTACTGGCGTCATCGATTGGGAGGGCGCTGGATGGTTCCCGGCCCATTGGGAGTATGTGAAGGCTCATGATACAAATGGGGAAGGAGACAACGTTGTAGGCGCATTTCGACCATACACAGCCCTTGTAGTTCCGCCTTACCCGCTGGAGCTCGAGGCCGATCGCAGATGGGTGGCGCCGCCACGTGTTGTTTACCGGCATTATTAATCGCATACCATCATCACCATCATCGTCATCAACTCATATTTTCTATTCCTTGTCCTATCCTCAGAAAAGTATAGAGGATCCCTGCGCCCGTCCCTGGCCAGCCGAGTTGCGGGTGGCTCCCTGAGAGCATCCGTCCTCGACCGCTTGGAAGTGGGCTCCCGTTCGGTCATTCGAATCCGATTTTATCACGGTCTTGTGGCAGCTTTAGGGCTTCCTATGTTGATTCTCAACCCGATACGCGCTTTCTCGCCTCGAGGCTCGGAGCCCACCCGGTGTCGCCCTTACTAAAGGAACCCGTCCCCTGTACTTAAGTCGCCATTTCGATCTCTCCATAACGTCCACTCTTCTTTCCGAGCAGCATAGACGATAAGGTCATAAACAAAGATTGCTGACGCCTCGCCTCCTTTTTCAATCGACGATGGCTTGGTTCATCTACATCACAGTTTGGAGTCGGCGCGATGGAACGCATTTGGTTCTCACCATCTCGCCAGATCACCTGAGAGAAGATATCCTCTTGCGGATGTACTCGATCGCGCCTGCGGGCCTCGATGCTCGCCACAACACGCACTGGGTAAAAGTGGAAGAAGAAAAATCGTTGACAGAGGTGTCTGCGAAATACATTGGAGCTATATTCGTCGGGAAAACCAATAGCTGGGCTAATAGTGAAGCTATGTTACTGGAATGGATGGAGGAAAATGGGGGAGCAAATAACATTAACATCCGTACGTGATTTTTTTCCATTCTAGCCGACAAAGTGACATAATAAAAACGAATTATTCATGGTACATGTTTAGCGGATTGGAATAATGGGCAATGGGTCTGTAACCTGGTGGGCGCAATGTCTGCGTCTGAGCACGATGTGGTGGATACCGTGCTACCAGAGAGATGGCTAAATGCCAGGGTTTTGCACGATCATATACAACAAACCCATCTTCCTCAATTATGGACTAGGGCCGGGTGGGGAAACATTATTGGACTCGTATGACCACGAATTACCTTCCTGAAGCCTTGTTAGGAAGTCGCCCTAGCCCTTGGGTGAGTCGCTCCACGCCTGTCTCGCATGTTGCGTCGCCACTCATAAGTTTCTACCTCATCTGACCCGGCTGATGGAACAACTTTACGTGCAGCAGTGAGCGGCTTGATGCCCGTTCATCGCCCACTCCTCCGGTGCTTCATTGCAGTATTCAAGTTTTTTTTTGGCGCCCTTGTGTGTGTATACATTGTAGTTTTGCGGGGGAAGGACGTTCCATGCGCCTGTTGTAAACACGTACATGTATCATTCTATGACCTTGCGCATTAGGCTCGTTAATATCTACATCTGGTCACATAGTATACACGTATCTGTGGCCAAAAGCGGTCGGACAGGTCATTTAACAACTTGACGTCCATTCTGCCTGATGGATAGGTCATTTGTTCGAATGTTCGGAGGTCTGGACTGGCGGCTTGTGGCGCGAGCCGGCTGACAAGACACGGCATGATTGGAGAAGGAGAAGGGGGGAAGGGTTCGAGAAGCGGAGGTGTGAGGGGTGGGCCGTGATTCAACATGCTCTACATGAGTAACAAACGTCCTGTGGCTCTCTCTCACTATGGAAAGGCGCTGAAGCGAGCGATGGCGGGACTCAGGGAGCGGTGAGAGGGCGAGCTCAAGGTGAGGTTCGTTACTCACATGTCACTCGACACCGATAGCTAGCCTGAGGAGCGGGTTCTTTTGCATGTTCCGTCAGCGGGGGGGGCGTACCAGCTTGTTCTGGAGAAGAGATTTGTTAGACGGCGCCTTACTGGCTGACCTACCTTGGCTGTGCATGCATATGGGCCTCCACGTGTGGGGGAGGGAGTTCACTCGGTGAAAAGTCGGTGAAAAGAGTGCGGGTATACTAGGGGACGCCACTCGAAATGGGAGACACTTTGCCTTGATGCGCTCAGAAGCAACGATCCCGAGACCTGGGGGATGGTTTCTACCCACAATGCATGTGTTGTCTAGACCTTCGGTAGCGTCTAAATGTCCCTGACCTCCACCCACGCCTCTGAACGATTGATAGGTTGAGCGTTTACATGTTAGTTGAGCACTTGTACAATTGTGCCCGAAATATCGATAAACATGATGGATTTGATCTCTGTGCGCTATGCAATGGCGAATCATCAGGGGAAGAATTGAGGTGAACTCCGGAGGCCAGACCTTTGCAGATCCCAAAGACCTAATTGTATATCACATCTTAGCATAAGCAAGGCAGATCAGCCAACACGCGCGCGCACCGAGATATCACCGTCAGGGTGTGTGTGATCACTGCCAGATTTCAAAACCCGATGTAAAGGTAACACCGTCGCTGAAGTTGAGCATTTTTGCCGAATGAATCCTTGAAAGGATTTTTTGGGAAAATTATAGCCTCAAGCCACAAAACGGGACCCCGGCCCTATGAAAAAGAAATCGCGGATTTTCCGTGATTTTTCCCTTATTAGGAAATAGTCGTGGTCAGGGTGCCCTATGATCGGCGACACCTTATCGTACCGCACAACATGT
>Ga0307508_10001249_pt1 | contig 29018 bp, 23 predicted proteins | sample 9_EM_MG_FD_203089 | JGI IMG/M metagenome (GOLD analysis project Ga0307508, IMG submission 203089) | Populus trichocarpa ectomycorrhiza microbial communities from riparian zone in the Pacific Northwest, United States - 9_EM | ecosystem: Host-associated > Plants > Roots > Unclassified | place...
CAGGACGGCCGGACGACCATCATGTCAAGTTCGAGTTCGATGCTATCGGCACATCATGGGAGATCGACACGCGGCTCTACACCATGGTCGAAAATGACCTGACCGACCTCGACGACATCCTGAAAGAGCGGATCGCGCCCCTCAAATCGGATCGGAACCGGGCCAAGCCGGCGCTCGCCCGGATCACCATTCATCCAAAGCTGGACGCCTTCAATGCCGAGGCCATCGAGCGCTTTGGGCAACTCATGAGCCAACGCCACAACAGGGCCGATCCCGTGGTTGCGGACCGGATAGTGATGATCACGCGATCCGGTTCACTGGGGATCGGGCAACCTTGGAGCAAGTGATCGCCGGGACTAAAATCCGGGTCCAAACGTGCCCAGTTTCCGAAGTGGTGCACCCGACACGATGCGAACGTGTGATCTCTACCTTCGGAGGGTGGCGCTCTATCCAGCTGAGCTACGGGTGCAGCTTTTCCTTGCTTACGCGGACTTTTCGTGAGCTTGAAGAAGCGGGCGCCTGAGGTGGGAGAATTCCCATGCTGCATCACTGGTGGCGCTTGCGGTCTCAGACCGCTGCACCAATGGTTAAAAGGGGACGAGCTGGGCGTGTCGCTTCAGAGACAGAAACTGCTTGTCTGCATCTTGCACGCCTTGCGTTGAGCGACAATCATGGCGGGAGACTTGGGAAGCGCTCGACGGGCTCTGCTGATCGTCTCGGCGGGCGGGTATAAAGACGGGTACTTAGGACCTGTCCTCAATTAGAGGATTCCCAAGCAGAATATCGCGTGATTCATAGGCAGTCAGCTGATTCGGAGCTGACAGATGCGCCGGTACGCCCTTCGGGACGATCAATGGGACAGGATCAAGGATATTTTGCCCGGACGTGAGGGGGATGTGGGGGTAACGGCCAAGGACAATCGGCTGTTTGTGGAAGCGGTGATCTACCGTTATCGGGCTGGCATCCCTTGGCGGGACTTGCCTGAACGCTTTGGCGACCCGATCAAGATCCATACGCGCTTCGCGCGCTGGGCCAGGAGCGGAGTATGGAAGAAGCTGTTTGAGATGCTGGCGAGCGATGCGGACAATGAGTACGCCATGATCGACAGCACGATCGTGCGGGCGCATCAGCACAGTGCCGGCGCACAAAAAAAGACGGCGTAGACCAGGCGATCGGGCGCAGCAAAGGCGGGCTGAGCACCAAGATTCATGCGCTTGTCGATGCGTTGAGCAATCCGCTGGGCTTCATCCTGACGCCGGGCCAGGCCCATGACCTGAAAGGCGCCGACGCGCTGCTGCCGTGTATGGCGGCCGAGGTCTTGCTGGCAGACAAGGCCTTCGATGCCGACGAGCGGGTGATCGAACCGTTGCGGGCACGAGGAAAGTCGTTCGTGATTCCGCCCAAGAGCAACCGCACGGTTCAACGCGATTTCGACAGAGATGCCTATGAGGCACTGTGGATCGGCGCGCTGTTTGACCGCCCAATCGGCGTCCAAGGTTGACCCGCCACGAGGTGCTTAACCGTTGAAGCATTGTAGAAAATGCGACGCTGAACGGGGTCTTTGTTGGACGCCGAAAGGGGGCAATATTCGGAGCTCAAACACAGGTCGATCGGCGACGAGATCGAAGATCCTGTCCGAAAGGGTTTCTTGACCGCCGCAGAGCAGTGCAAGCATCAAGCTTCCAGCCGATCGACGAAGAGGGCCATCGCGAGCGGAGCCGCGGCGAGAATGGCAATAAAGGGTGATCGATCCGGTTTCAACCCACAATCGGTAGGAATCGCAGCGCGTACGTCCCCATTTCGCGAAAGACAAGCTGCAAGATCTTGCGGCGCAGCTACCATCGCCCGCGCGATGACAGCCCAGCCCGCGTGACGACCATGCAAACACAACTCAGCCAAATCCATCGCGAGCTGAGACTACGTCGCTGCGACAATCTGGACAGGTGGGTCTAAACCCAGCCTCAATCCCGATCTGCACCCAGCGATGGATGGCTGGACCAGTCGTTTGCGGATACGCCATTGCATCGAATGGGTCATTCCAGCGGAAGACGCGCCGAGCCGGTGAGCACGGCAGGCTCTATTTTTCAGCCGACGTATTCTGGTCCCAGGACGAGAGCCGCACATGGTCAACATTCCGGCGCTGGGCGGGTCGCCCGTTGCGTTCACCGATGTCCACGGCAACCAGCGCGAGATTCCGCTGTCGCAACTCTACTTCGACAGTCGCGGCATCAATGCGAGCAATTGGCCAACCTATTACAGCTACAAGCCGATTGTTGATCCCTGGCTCGCCTGGCTCGTCGCCCAAGGGATGCTCGTCCCTGGCGCCCAGCCGGCGGGCAGGCCCGCGCTCGTCATCGCGGCACGGGAAGCAGGCGCCGCCGGCAATGCCGTAAGCGTCACCTTCGCGAACCCAACGCCGAACGCCGATCCGAAAGCCGCGACGGTGGACGTGACTGTTGTGGCGAGACAAAGCTGGTCGTTGCTCACCGCGGCGAGTCTGGAAAGCGTGCTCGGCGCGGGACCCGGCACCGGCTCGCAGCCCGGGCTTGTCTTTCTCGCCGGACCGGCGCCGGCGGCCGGAGCGATTCCGGTCGAGGGCGCCAACGCGGCAACGGGCGACCCGGCCGAGTTCACGATCGCAAAGGATGGCGGCGGCACGGCCTTCACGCTGGAGGCGCTGTTCAACTCCGACGCGGACGCCGCTGACGCGGCGCTGCTGACGGTCACGGTCGCGAACGTAGATGCAACGCGCGGCTCCTTCTCGCTCATCGTGGACTGGAACAAGTCGCAGGAGGCGGTGAGCCTCGACGATCTGCAGCACAAGAACCCTTTTGCGTTCCTGGTGAGCTTCGCCGCGCCCGATGGCGGCCTGATCGGGCCGCCGAACGCGGGAACGATCGCGCTGCAGGGCGGCGCCGACACGAGCCCGACCGGCGCGCTCACTGCAACTGCCACTGCACTCATGGGCTGATCGCAAACACTTTGCTCAGCGAGGCATTCCGATGACCGTCACCGTCTCGTTTCCCGGCATCTATATCGAGGAGCTTCCGCTCAGCGCGCACGCGATCGCGCCGGCACCGACCTCGATTGCGGCCTTCGTCGGCTATACGCACCCACTGCGCACGACGGCCGGATTCAATACCGCAGTCGAACTGTTCAGCTTCACCGACTACGAGAACCAGTTCGGCGGGCTGTACACCAGCGGCATCGTCGATTCCAACGTCGCACGCTCCGTCTTCCAGTTTTTCCAGAACGGCGGCTCGCATGCCTGGGTGGTGGGGCTGCAGCCGAAGCTACTCGATGCCGGCGGTGGCGTGCTCGGCACGCTCGGCGGGGCGACCGGCCTCAACTTCACCGCAACAGTCCCGACGCAGCCGGCGGGCAACGGCTTGGTGTTCACCGCGAAGGAACCCACCGACATCGTGCCGATGAACGTATCGATCACCAATCTGCGCCCCTCGTCGCCGCTTCCCGGTGCGGCACTCGATATGTTCGACGTCATCATCACCTATGGGGCGCGGATCGAAACCTTCCGCGGCGTCGTCATCAACGGCGATCCGAGCCTTGCGCCGGATGCGAAGATCAACGCCACTACCTCGACGCTGGTTAAAGTCGCGCCGCCGGCCGGCAACGGCTTCGGCAGCTCAGTTGCGGCGAACAGCAAGGTCGCTTTCAGCATCACCTTGCCGGCGGGCTTCGCCACCACCTTCAGCCCGCAGGACTTCGTCGATGTGTTCGAGGCGGACACCTCGCTTGACAAGGTGGAGATCTTCAATCTGCTGCTGGTCCCTGGCGTCGCCGACAATCTCGTGGTGAGCGCCGCGCTGACATTCGCCGAGCGGAAGCGTGCCTTCGCCATCCTCGACCCGCCGCCGACTGCTACCGCCGACGGTCCCGGCTCGATCGACAAGCTGATGACGGCTTTTCCGAAGAGCCAGAACGGGGCGCTGTATTTCCCGTATTTGCTCAGCACCGACCTGATCACCACGACGACCCTCACGGAGCCGCCGAGCGGCTTCGTCGCCGGCATCTACGCGGCGACCGACGCAAGCCGCGGTGTGTGGAAAGCGCCGGCCGGCCTCGCCACGACGCTGCGCAGCACCTCCGGACCGGTCATCACCGGGTTAATGAACGATCCGCGGCAGGGCGTGCTGAATTTGGCCTCGGTCAACTGCCTGCGCAGCTTTGCCGGCGTCGGCACCGTGGTGTGGGGCGCACGCACCCTGGTCGCCGACAACGACGCCTTCGCGCAATCCAAATACGTACCGGTCCGGAGGATGACACTGTTCCTCGAGCAGAGTCTCCTTGCCAGCCTGCGCTGGGTCGTCTTCGAGCCGAACGACGAGCCGCTGTGGCTCGCCATTCGCAGCTCGATCGAGTCGTTCATGCTGAGCCTGTTCAACCAGGGTGCGCTGCAGGGCGCAAAGCCGAGTGATGCATTCCAGGTCAAATGCGACGCGACCACCACGACGCCCGACGATCAGCAGAGGGGCATCGTCAATATCATCGTCGCCTTCGCACCGCTGAAGCCCGCGGAGTTCGTGGTCATCAAGATCGCGCAGCTCGCCGGGCAAACGGCCGCGGCATGAGTCGTGCATCGAGGAGAATCCGATGGGCAAGCCGTTCACGGTGAACATCAACCGCTTCGACCCCTACAAGAGCTACCGCTTCCTGGTCTATTTCGGGCTCGACACCACGCCGGTCGCAGCGGTGAGCAAGGTGAGCGCGCTGAAACGCTCCTCGGACGTCATCGAATACAAGGACGGCGGCTCGCCGATCATTCTCAAAGGGCTCGGCCGGACCAAATACGAGCCGATCACGCTCGAGCGGGGGCTGACCTACGACACTGCGTTCGTCGAATGGGCCAATGCCGCCCAGGTACTCGACAAGGGCGCGGCAAGCCAATCGCTGAAAAATCTGCGCAAGGAAGTGCGCATCGATCTCCTCAACGAGGCCGGCCAGGCGGTCTTCCGCTTCTTCGTACACGCCTGCTGGGTCTCCGAATACCAGGCGCTGCCGGACCTCGACGCCGGGGCGAATGCCATCGCGATCGAGCACATAAAGCTCGAAAACCACGGATGGGAGCAGGACAGGTCGCTGACCGAAACCGCGGAGATCTGAGCCATGTTTCGCCTGCCAGTCAGCGGATGGGAGGTGGTCGTGCGGCCGCCGAATGGGACCGACGATCTGGTGATTCTGGAAATGGAAGGAAACCCGATAGCGCGTTCACTGACGCTGCTCGCGCGCGTCGCGCGCCGCCCCGATGCCGAAGGTGCGGACTGGCCGACGCTGTGTGTCACCGATTTCGAGATGCTGCTTGCGATGTTGCGTCAGACCGTGCTTGGCGCGGCGCTGACCTGCGCGTTCGACTGTCCCCGACCGGCTTGCCGCGAGCGCGTGGAGGTTGGTTTCAGTCTCGCCGACTATGTCGGGGCCGCGCGCCCGCGGCGCCCGCGCGATGTCATCGCCTCCGATCGACCGCACTGGTTTCGCCTGCATGACGCGGCGGTTTCGTTCCGCCTGCCGACGGCTGCCGATCAGTCTGCGGTGCTGGGGCACAAAAACGCCGCACAGCTCCTGGCGCTGCGTTGTCTCGATCCCGCCGATATGTCCGGCCCGCCGCGGGTGCGCGCCGAACGGGCGATGGCCGCCATGGCCCCCGAGGTCTCCCGCCCGGTCGTCGGCCGCTGCCCGGCTTGTGATGCGACGGTGCGCGCCGGGCTGCATCTGCCGAGCCTCGTGATGACCGAGCTGCGCCGCGCCGCCGAGGGGCTGCACGAGGACGTTGATTTGCTCGCCTCCGCCTATCACTGGCAGGAGGAGGCGATCCTCGCGCTGCCGCGCCGACGTCGCCAGGACTATGCGATGCGCGCCCGCAGGTTTTTGGCAGGAGCGGCGTGAGATGGCAGCGCGTTCATATCTGCGCCGCATCGCGCAGCCGCTCACCCCCGGCGCTCCGGCGCTCGCGCCTTTGCGCGCGCCGCGTGCCGAAGAGGCGCGGCCACCGGCCATGCCGTCCGCGCCGCCGAGCGTTCCGCGCCCGCCCGCACGGAGCGCGGCGCCTGCGTCTGCGTCCGAGCTGGCCCTGGCGCGCGCGCCGGCCGCCGCGGCACAGGCCATGTTGCCGTCGGATCAGGACCAGGCCGCGCCCGAGATCGCATCTGCCGCGCCGGTCCGCGCGGGATCGCAGCCTGCCGGGACCACGGCCATTTCCCCGGCATCTTCGACACAAGACCGCGGCTCTCCACGAACGCAGACGCGCTCCGACCTCGAAGCTCTGTGCGAGCCCGTGGTCGGCGCAACGCCCGCGAGCCCGCGCACAAGCATCCATATCGGCACGATCGAAGTGCGCACGCCGCCTGCCGCCACGCCGGCGCCGGCACAAGCGCGGCCGCAACGTGCGCCGTCAGCTGCGCCCGCCGCGCGGCTCTCGCGTAGCCTCGCCTGGCGCTACGGCCAGCCACAGAGCTGAAGGGGCGCGCTATGGCATGGAGTGTGCCCGACCTGTCCGCCATCACCGCCGAGCTGATCACGATCATTCAGAACGCGATCGTTGCCTCGACGATTCCGCCCTTCAACGTGACGGTCTCCGGCAGCATGCCGGAGACCGTGCGCACCGCCGGGCACTGTCAGCTCAGCCTGTACCTGCTGCATGTCGGCCGCGATCCCTACTGGCGCAACACGCCGCGCGATAACCCGCGCGCGCTCACCAACCCGCAACAGGCGCTGAGCCTCAATCTCACCTACCTGCTCACTGCGTTCGCCGACAAGGATTCCGTCGTCGAGCAGCAGGCAATGAGCATCGCACTGCATGCCTTTCATGAGCAGCCGCTGTTCCACAACGGTGGCGGCGAGGAATTCACCATCTCGATCGAGGCCGACACGATCGATGAGATGAGCCGGCTGTGGCAGGCGATCGCGGTGCCGATCCGGCTGTCGTCGATCATCAAGGTCAGCGTCGTCTTCATTGCGCCGAGCCTGCCGCCGCCGACCCTGTCGCCGCCGCCGCGCCAGGCCAATCTCGCCGTCGGTGCCGATCTTCGACCCGGCGCGGTGCCGCAACTCTTCGACGTCGCAACACACATCGATTTCGTCGTTCCGCCGCCACCCCAGCCCGTGACGGCGATCGCGGGCCCACCCGTGCTGACGGGCGGCGACACGATCCTGGTGGGCGGCAGCAGCCTCGATCAGTCGAGCGCTGCCGAAGTCTATCTCGGCCGTGCGCCCGGCGGGCCGTTCTGGCAGGTGACGCCGTGGCGGCAGCTGCCAGTTTCGCCGAACGAGTTCCTGCTGACATTGCCGGCTACCTACATGGCGCCCGGCACCTCGACGCCGGCGCCGCCTGTGCGCATGCCGCCGCCAGGCGTCTATCAGCTCATGGTCGGCCGCGCAGCGCCGCTGCCGGCGACCGCGATCCCGATCGCGATCGCGGCGCACGTGAGCAACGTTGCGAATCCTGCCGTGCTCACGCCGGATAGCACAGGCCTCTATATCATCACCGGCGACGGCTTCACGCCCGGCGGCACGGGGGTAGCGCTCGATACGGTGGGCCTCGCGCCTGCCGGAGGACCCGACCCGGCCGCCGGCTTCTTCATCATCGATGCAGCCGGGCAAACCATCAGCTTCCGCCGTCCGACACTGCAGCCCGGCCGCTATTTTCTCCGCATCCGCGTCAGCGGCGTCGAGTGCCCGCCGAGCTGGTGGGTGGATGTCCCATGAGGTCCGACACCACACAGGACCTGCTGATCGCGCGCATTCGTGCTCGTGCGCGCCTGCTCGCGCGCTGGATGGAGCGGCTGTGGGCGGAGGAGCGATCGAGCCCGGATCAGGGGCTCGTGATCACCGCCAGCGAAGTCGAGCGCCTGCTCGAGGATCCCGTGCAGGCCGCTGCGGCGGAGCTGCGCTTTCGCGCAACCGATCCGGCCTGTGTCGCGCTCGCCGCTTCCGTGGCGCAGGCGGACGCCGCGCTTGCGGCGGATGCCTGCTGGTCCGGACTGTGCGACGCCTTCGGCCTTGCCGCGGCCGAGCGCGATTTCCTCAACCTCGTGCTCGCGGCCGAACTCGACTGCGCTCTGCAGCGCGTGATCGCGTATCTGCACGACGACACCCGGAAAATACATCCGACGCCGTGGCTGGCAGCACGGCTGTTCGACACGCCGCCGCGCGGGCCCGCGCCGATGTCCGCGCTGTTGCGCTGGCGACTGGCGGCGCCGATCGAGGCGGCATCGGCATGGTGGCCGGGCGGCGGCTGGCGCGCGGATCCCGCGGTGGTGCTCTCGGTCGCGGCCGGACACTGGCGCGACCCGGCACTCGACGATTTTGCGCAGGGTGTTACTGCTGCTGCCGCCGCGGCGCTGCCCTGCCTGCATCCGCGCGCATTGGAGCAACTGCTCGCATTCGCCGATCCGACCGAGATCGAGCTGGTCGGGATGGACGGCATTGGTCGCCAGACACTCGCCGCGCAGTTCGCCGCGGCGCGCGGTCTCGATCTGCTCGTGGTCGACAGCAATGCGCTGCTTGTCGCCGGCAAGACGCCGCTCGAGCTCGCGGTGCCGGTGTTGCGCATGGCACGGCAGAGCAACGCCATCGCCTACTGGCGCGACGCCGACGCCGTCCCCGCCGCGGTCTGGACGCAGGCCCGCGCGCTCGGCTGCATCGTCATGCGCGGCCGCCGCCAGCCCGGTCCGTCCGGGCACGCGATTATGCTGGACGCGCTGCCGACACGGTTGCGGTACGCCGCCTGGGCGCACTGGAGCACGGCGCCGGCACCGACCATCGTGACGACGCAGCGCCTCACGCCGGCCGAGATCCAGCGCTGCGCCCGCGCCGGCAACGGCGTCGACACGGAGGCGATGCGCGTGGCGCTGCGCCGTGCCGTTCCGGTACAGAGCGAGTTGCTGACCCTGCTGCCATGCCCGTACGACTGGGACGATCTCGTCGTCCACGCCGACCTCGAACGGCAGCTGCGCGAATTCGAGACGCAGGTCCGGCTGCGCTGGTCGGTAATGGAGGAATGGGGGTTCGATCGGCTCGCCCATCTCGGCCACGGCATCTCGGCCTTGTTCGGCGGTCCGAGCGGCACCGGCAAGACCATGGCCGCGCAGGTGCTGGCACGCGCGCTTGGACTCGATCTCTACCGCGTCGATCTCGCCGGCGTGATCAACAAGTATGTCGGCGAGACGGAGAAACGGCTGCGCGACGTATTCGACGCCTGCGGGCGGGCCGGCGCGCTCCTGTTCTTCGACGAGGCCGACGCGCTGTTCGGCAGCCGCATGCAGGTGAAGGAAGCGCACGACCGTTTCGCCAACATCGAGATCGACTACCTGCTGCAGCGGATCGAACGCTTCGACGGTGTCGCCATCCTCGCCACCAACCGCAAGAACGATCTCGATCCTGCCTTCCTGCGGCGGCTGCGCTTCGTCGTCGAGTTTCTTGCGCCGCGCCCGGCCGAGCGGCTCGCGCTGTGGCGCCGCGCCCTGCTGCCGGAGGCGCCCTCGGGCGACGTGATCCTCGACGACATCGACTGGGACACCCTCGCCGAGCGGCTGCAACTGACCGGCGCGGACATCAAATCTGCCGCGCTGGCGGCCGCATTTCTCGCGCGCGCCGAAGGCGAGCGCATCGGCATGCGCCATGTGCTGGCCGCGGCACAGCGCGAGCTGACCAAGCATGGCGCGACGATGCGCGTGCGGCTGCAGGAGGCGCGATGATGGCGGAAAAAGTCACCATCAGCCGGCTGGTGTTCGAGGTGCCCGGCCTCGCGCCGCACCAGGCGGCGCAGATCGCCGAGCAGATCGGCTGCGGCCTAGCCGGCCTGTCCGGCGAGTTTACCACGCTCACCGTAACGCTTGACGGCGCCGGGCCCGAACGGCTCGCCGCGCAGGCGCTTGCGGCGCTGCGTCTCCAGATCCGCTGAGGGCGCGCCATGGCGAGCAAGTATCTGCGCGGCGCCCTGATCGAGTTCAGCGACGACTTCCCGCTGCCGCGGCCGAAGGTCATCAGTTTCCAGTTCAACCCGGAAACGATGACCCACAGCTGGCAGCCGGCAAAGACCGCCGAGGGCACGCCGGGCAGTCCCTCGAGCCCGCTTGCGGTGACCGGCTCGCCCGAAGAGAGCTTCTCGTTCACGCTCGCGGTGGATGCGAGCGACATGATCGCCGCAGGCGGAGCCGGCGAAGCCCTCGCCCGGACGAGCGGCGTCTATTCGCGCCTCGCCGCACTCGAGCGCCTGCTGTTTCCCGTTTCTCCCGCCGGACTGAGCCTGGTCGGCACGGTTTCGGCCGTGGGCGTCAACTTGTCGATCAGCCTCGGGGTCTCGAGCACGCCGACCAGCCCCGTGCCCGCCGGGCTCCTGCCGATGGTGCTGTTCGTATGGGGACCAGGGCGCGTCGTTCCGGTGCGCGTCACCCAGCTCACCATCACCGAGAAGCTCTACGATTCCGATCTGCTCAATCCGACGCATGCCGAAGCGCAGATCCAGCTGAAGGTGCTGACGCCGGAAGAGCTGCAGTTCGTCAGCGGCGCGCTCGGCGTCGTCGGCAAAGCCGCGCAGATCTACTCCGACCAGCAGCGTCAGCGTCTCGCCGACGCCGCCAAGCGCGACCTCGCGGTCGAGGCCGTGATCGGCCTGTTGCCTTTGTGAGGGATCCAGATGTTCGCTTCCAGCAGCCGCTACGCGCAACAGCCGACCTACACGGTGACGACCGCCGACGGCCGCGTCGTGACGGCAGTGCAACTGCCGCTGCCGCAAACGCTCATCCTTGCCGGTTACCATCCGCGCGGGGAGGGCGATCGACTCGATCTGCTCGCCGCCCGCTACCTCAAGGACGCGACTGCATTCTGGCGACTGTGCGACGCCAACAACGCACCGGCTGCCGACGCGCTCGCCGCACGCCCGCTGATCGGCATCCCGAAGGAGGGCTCCTCTTGAGCATCACCTTCGACATCCTTGCGAACGGCGCCAGCGCGACGGACTTCGTCAGCGCGTTCGCCGAGCTCGAGGTCGAGGAGAACGCTGACCTGCCCGGCGCGTTCTCGCTCACCTTGCCGGTGACGCGCACGGAAACGGGTGATCTGGATGTCGTGGATGACCAGCGGCTCGCCCCGCTTGCGAATCTCGCCGTGACCGCGCGCGCGGACGACGGGGAGACTCACTGCCTGTTCGACGGCTTTGTGCTGTCGCACGCCGCGCATCTCGACGGCCGTGCGGCGGCGAGCACGCTCAAGGTCTGGGGGCTCGACGCAACCTGGTCGATGAACACCGAGGAAAAGACTCGCGAATGGGTCGATATGACCGACGGCGCGGTTGCGAACACGATCTTCGGCGAACACGGCGTCGATCCGGCCGACGTCAACCTCGACGACGATTCGCCGTCGCACACCGAGGACAATCACAGCCTGATGCAGCGCGCGACCGACGCGCAGTTCCTGCGCATGCTGGCGCGCCGCAGCGGCAAGCTGTTTCGCGTGTTCTGCACCGATACGCCGGGCAAACGCACCGGCTGGTTCGGCAAGCCGAAGCTCGATGGCGACCCTATCATTGTGCTGTCGCTCGACGACACGGCCGCGGCCGCGGTCGGCCCGCTCGAGATTTCCTGGGACGTGATGCGCCCGACCGCGGTCACCGCAGGGCAGAAGCTGCTGACGGAAACCGATCCCGATAGCGTCGGCGGCACCACGACCGATCTCGCGCTGCCGTTGCTCGAGCAGCGCGGGCTCGCCGATTTCGTCGGCAGTCCGGTGACCGCGCTGCTCGGTCCGGCGGTGGACGATGGCGGCGAGCTGACACAGCGCGCGCAGGCGGTGCTGCGCGACGCGAGCTGGTTCGTGCGCTGCACCGGTCGCGTAGACGCAAATCGCCTTGGCTCGATCCTGCGCGTCGGCACGGTCGTGCGGCTCGACGCCGCCGGCACGCTGCATTCGGGCAAGTATTTCGTCTGGAGCGTGCGCCACAAGATCAACGCCGAGCGTCACCTGATGGAGTTCGTGCTGATGCGCAATTCGGTCGGCAAGTCGCCGGCGGGCGGCCTGCTGCCGGGAGGATTTTGACTATGAACGAAGACATCCTGCAGGACCTCATGGAAGGCGTGCGCGGTCCGCTCTGGGGTAAGTATCGCGGCACCGTGACCGAGGTGGACGCCACCACCATGCGCGTCAAGGCGAAGGTGCTTGGCGCGTTGCCCGGCGGCGTCGTCAGCGGCTGGTGCGAGCCCTGCGTTCCCTATGCGGGCAAGAACGTCGGCGTGGTGATGCTCCCCGACGTCGGCTCCGGCGTCTGGATCGAGTTCGAACGCGGCGAAGCATCGCGACCGATCTGGGTCGGCTGCTTCTGGAACAAGGGCGAGATACCGGGCAGTGCCAGCGCGGACGTGAAGAGCATCATCACGAGCGCCGGCACGCTTGCCTTCGACAACGGCGCCTCGAGCGTGACCTTGCAGGACGCCAACCAGGATTCGCTCAGCCTCGACGCGAGCGGCGCGACGCTGAGCGCAGGCGCCGGCAAGGTCGAACTCGACGCCAGCGGAGTCTCGATCAACGACGGCGCGCTGGAGGTCACGTGATGCCGCTGCTGCTGACCCAATCGAGCACGATGATGTGTCTGCACGGCGGATTCGTCACGGCGATACCGGGCAGCACGCGCGCCTCGGCGGGCGGCGCGCCCTTGCTGCGCGCCTCCGATACGTTCATCATCACCGGCTGCACCTTCGCACCGGTCGTGCCGCATCCCTGCGTGACCGTTCAATGGGTGGTCACCGCGCAGCGCGCCCGGCACAGCGGCGATTTCGTGCTCACCGAAGCGAGCGTCGGCTTGTGTCTGGCGGGCGATCAGGCGCCGCAGGGCGTGGTGTTGATCGAGGCGACGCAGGCACGCGGATCGGGGCTCTGATCATGGCGCGGCACGACATTGCCTTCCCGTTCCGTACCGATGCTGCGTCAGGCCAGGCTGCGCAGGCGGCCTATCCCGACCATGTCGATCAGATGATCCGGCAGGTGCTGCTCACCGACCCGGGAGAGCGCGTCTGCCTGCCGGAGTTCGGCGCCGGGCTGCGCCGGTTGATTTTCGCGCCGATATCCGCGGGCTTGCAGGCGAGCCTGCAGTTGACGGTGTCGCAGTCGCTGCGCCGCTGGCTCGGCGATCAGATCACGGTTCTTGATATCGCCGTGCAGACCGCCGCCGACGACACGACCCTCGCTGACAGCGAGATCCTCATCTTCGTTGAATACGAGCTGATCGAAACCCGCTCGGTGCGCCAGGCCGAGATCCGGATCGTTTAACATGACTGAACCGCGGGAGCGTTTCACCGAGCTGTTGAAATCGACCACCCTCAACGGGATCGATTTCGTCGGGCTCGATCCGGGCGATCCCGCGATCCTGCGCGTGCATTTCCTCAATGCGGTGAGTGTGGCCGCGCCCGGAATCGCGGCCACCATCACGGGGGGCGACCGCATTCCTTCGGTCGGGGTCGCGCCGATCGACAACGCGACCGACTGGTCCCTCGACACGGATGGGCGTCCGCTGCTCACGCTGCATCTCGGCGGGCAGGGCGACTTTTCGGATTACCTGCTCAGCTTCACCGGGGCGCCGCTCGACATCTTCTATGCAAGCACGCGTTTCTCCTTCAAGGCGCTGTGCCCGAGCGACTTCGATTGCGCACCTCCGCTACCCTTCTGCCCGCCGGACGACACGCTGCTGCCGCCGATCGACTATCTGGCGAAGGATTATCGGACTTTCCGCCAGGCGCTCAGCGACTTTTCGGCACTGCGCTATCCGGACTGGAAGGAGCGCTCCGAGGCGGATTTCGGAATGATGATGCTCGAGGCGCTCTCTGCGGTGGGCGACGAGCTCAGCTATCTGCAAGACCGTGTCGCTGCTGAGGCCACGCTCGAGACCGCAACGCAGCGCCGCTCGCTTGTGAGCCTCGCGCGGCTGGTGGACTACGAACCGCGGCCCGCAACGAGCGGCACCACGACGATCCAGTGCAACGTCAGTGCCACCGCGCTGCCGGCCGGTTTGCGCATCAGGGCGACGACCCCGGAGGGCAGGCCGGTGCCGTTCGAAATCGGCACCGGCCTCACAGACACCGCGCAATATGTCGTCTCGCCGCTCTGGAACGACGGCATCCCGCCGTACTGGTTCGATGACAGCCAGCTGTGCCTGCTGCGCGGCTCGCTCGAGATGTGGGTGCAGGGCACCGGATTCGGCTTCAGCAAGGGTCAGGCGCTGCTGATCCAGACCGAGCTTCCGGGCGAAAGCATTCGCCAGATCGTGCATCTCACCGAGGCCGGTTTCGAGACCGTCGATCCGCTGTTCCCGCCGGGTGGACCGCCCACGCCGGCGACGCGCATCCGCTGGGGAGCCGACGATGCGCTGCTGCGCGACCGCGACCTGCGCACCACGCGGCTTGCCGGCAATCTGCTGCCGGCCACGCAGGGTGAGCGGACGATCGAGAGCTTCGCCATCGAGACCGCGCCGCCCTCGCAGGCCTCGGCAGCGCTTACGATTGCGCGGCGGGGTCCGAATGGCTCCGATGCGCGGCCCAATCTGCTTTATCGCTTCGGCCTTGCGCGCGCGCCGCTTGCCTGGCTGGCCGACGCCGATCCGATGCTCCCGCCTGCGCCGGAGATCCATCTCGTCAGGCGTCTACCGGTCTCACAGGACTGGATCTTCTCGCGCAGCCTGCTCGACGCCGATGCGCTGGAGCCCGCATTCACCGTCGATCCCGTTGCGTGGCGCGCGATTGCGTGGGGCAATGACGGGCGGCCGACGCAGCAGGAGATCGACGGCGATCAGGGCGCGTCCATCCGTTTCGGCGACGGGGCGTTCGGCACGCCGCCGGCTCCCGAGGACCTCTTCGACGTGCGCTATCGCGTCGGCCTCGGAGCCGAAGGCAATGTCGCGGCGGATTCCATCACAGCCGTCGATCCCGCGTGGAGCGCGCTGGTCACGAGTGCACGCAATCCCTTCCCGGTGACGGATGGGGCCGACGCGGAGAGCGCCGAGCACGTGCGCCGCATGGCGCCGCAGGCGTTCCGCGCAGTTCAGTTTCGTGCGGTGCGGCCGGAGGACTATGAAGCCGCGGCGGAAGGCCTGCCATGGGTGCAGAAGGCAGGCACCAGCTTCCGCTGGACCGGAAGCTGGCTCACCGTGTTCACCGCGGTCGATCCGAAGGGGACCGAGCAGATCGCGCTCGACGAGCACCTGCAGCTGATCGCGCTGCTCAACCGCCGCCGGCTGGCCGGCTACGAGTCGTACGCGCCACTACCACGTTATGTCGCTATCGACCTGCGCATCATGGTCTGCGTCCTGCCGGAGTGGCTGCCCGGCGACGTCGAGCGCGGTGTGCTCGACCGGCTGGGCAGCGCGGCGCGGCCGAACGGCAGCAGCGGCTTCTTCTTCGCCGACCGCTTCACGTTCGGGACGCCGCTCTACCGCAGCCGGCTCGAAGCCGCGATCCAGTCGGTGCCCGGCGTGAAGGGCGTGCTCTCCGTCACCTATCGCCGCCGCGGCAGCCTCGTCGTGTTCATCGACTTGCCCGAGGTGCTGCCGCTTGGCACCACCGAAATACTGCGCGTCGACAACGATCCGGACTTCCCGGAACGCGGCACCATCCGGGTGCTGCCGGAGGGCGGACGATGAGCAATACAACGCCCGTATGTCCCTGTGACGGCCATCTGCCGGAGCCGCCCACGAATTTGCCGGGCCTGGCGCAGATCGCCTATCGGGATGGCACGTTCCGCGAATTCCGCCGCGCCCTGCTCACGCCGCGCGAGGGCGAGCACGAGCTGAGTACGCCGCAGGGCCCGGTGTGGCGGCCGGGCGCGGACGGCGACCTTGCGGTGATGATCGCGGAATGGTGGGCCTACGTCGCCGACATTCTCACGTTCTATAACGAGCGCATCGCCAACCAGGATTATCTGCGCACGGCCGATCAGCCGGAGAGCGTGAAGCGCCTGATCCAGCTGCTCGGCTATCGCCCGCGTCCGGCGATCGGTGCCACCGCCACGCTCGCCGCGCTTGTGACGCCCGGCCAGAGCGCGCTGCTGCCGAAGGGCCTGCAGTTTCAGAGCAAGCCCGGGCCGGGACAGGAAGCGCAGACCTTCGAGCTCGACGCCGCGACACCGATCGGCGCGCCCGATGCGGTGCCGGCAAGCCCGATCGCGGCACTGCTCGCGCCGGATGCCTCCTCCCTGCTGCTGCAGGGCATCGTGCGCAACGTCAGCGGCGGCGATCTGCTGCTGCTGCGGGAGCGCGCGAATCCTTCGGCAATGCCAGCGCTTGTCACCGTTTCGCAGGCATCGGTCGAGACGCTACCCGGTGGAGCACCACAGACACGGCTTGCCCTGGCACAGCCGCCGTCTGCATCGACCGGCTTGACCGCCGCGCAGGCAAGTCTGGTGCGCAACAACCAGAGCATCGGGCTGTGGAGCTTTTTCAATGGCGCGGTGGCATCCGACTCCAACGGAATCGAGATCCAGCTCGCCAGCCTCGCGCGGCAGATTCGTGCCGGCGACTGGGTGCTGCTGACCACGCCTTCGGCGTCGCTCGGGCCGGCGCTGGTCCAGGTCATCGCCAATACCGACGTGATCTGGGATGCGACCGGCTCGCCGTCCGACCCGAAGAAGCCGTCCGATGACCAGCATCCGCTCAAGGTGCCGCACTCGCAGCTGACCGTCGCGGCGCTGCCCTCGTCGAGCGATTGGAACGATCAGGCGGCAACCGTCTCGGTCCGCTTCGACTGGATCGAGGTCGGGCGCCTCAAGGACCAGCCGCCCGGCCCATTTACCGGCACGCCGCCGACGCTGCTCGCGATCCAGCCCGCAAAATTCCCATCGAGCAACGACCGGCCCGTGCTGGTCCAAGACTCCACCGGCAACGGCATGGCGGCAAACGGCAACGCCTCGACGCCGGACAGGCTCGTGCTCGGCAACCTGCCTGCGCCGGTGCCGGCGCTGCAGTCGCCGTTCAGCGTGCTCTACAATTTGCTGCCGGTCTCGCGCGGCAAGACGGTCTCGAACGAGGTGGTGGGCAGCGGCGATGCCGCGGCCGCCGGGCAGAGCTTCGCGCTTGCAAAGTCGCCGGTGACCTATCTGCAGAAGGGCGCGAGCTATGCAAGCACGATCGCCGTCACGGTCGACGGACAGCCGTGGAAGGAGGTCGCGAGCTTCTACGGCCAGCCGGGCGATGCGCGCATCTTCGTCACGTCCGAGGACGAGAAAGGCAAGACCCATGTGAGCTTCGGCGATGGCGTGAACGGCGCCCGGCTGCCGACCGGCACAAACAATATTGTCGCGACCTATCGCACCGGCGCCGGCGCCGCGTCTCCACACGCCGGCAAGCTCACGGTCATCGCGCAATCCTTCCCCGGGCTCAAATCGGTGCTCAATCCGATCGGCGCGAGCGGCGGCGCGGATCCCGATCCGCCCGACCAGATCCGCCAATACGCGCCGCGCTCGGTGCTCACGTTCGGCCGCGCTGTGTCGGTGTTCGACTACGAGGCGATCGCCGTGCAGGCACCCGGCGTGACGCGCGTGCGCGCGACCTGGAGCTGGGACGATGTGCGCCAGCGAACCGCCGTCACCGTCTATGTCGGCGACGATGCTGGCGCGGTTGCGTCGGCAAGGTCGGTCGTCCTCGCGGCCGGCGATCCGAACCGCCCGGTTACGGTGACGCTCGCAACTCCGATCCCGGTGCTGCTGCTGCTTGCCATTCTGGTGACGCCGGGCATGGACGCCGACGCGATCCGCGTCGGCGTGAAGTCGGCCTTGACGGATCCCGAGACCGGGTTGTTCGCGCCGGCACGCTTGCGCATCGGCCAGCCGCTGTTCGACAGCCAGATCGAGGCGGTCTGCCTCTCGGTCGAAGGCACCGTCGCGATCATCGCAAGCCTGTTCTGGATCGGACATATCGATCCGGGACCGCTGCATTTTCCGGCCGAGGGAGCGTATTACGCGCTCACGCCCGACAGCGTGTTCATCATCACGGAGCCAGATCCCAATGACGGATGACACCTATGTCGCGCGCTATGCGGACAAGCTCTGGCAGCTGCTGCCGGCGGTGTACCGAGCGAGCGACGTCGGCGAGGCGCCGGGAACGGACGGCCCCTTGCGCGAGCTCGTCGAGCGCGTCGGCGCGCAGATGGCCACCGTGCGACGCGGCATCGATCGGCTGTGGGAGAACCAGTCGATCGAGACCTGCGACGACTGGGTGATCCCATATATCGGCGATCTGCTCGCGACGCGGCTGGTGAGCTGCCTCGACGCGCGGGCGCAACGGCTCGACGTCGCCAAGACGATCTACTACCGCCGCCGCAGCGGAACAGTGGGCCTGCTCGAAGAGCTCGGCGCCGACATCGCCGGGCGCGACGTGCGCGTGGTGGAATTCTTCCGCCGGCTCGGCCGCACGCGGCACCAGTTTGATCCACCGATCGGCCAGATCCCGGCGCCGTTCGATCCTGCGGCGGCGCCGATCCCGCCGGTGGTGGAGGGACTCGCGGGCGCCTATTCGCGCGCGCCCGCCGGCGGTTTTGCCGATCTGCGCAGCCACTACGGCGCCTCCAACACCGACACGGCATTCGACGAGTTCGCACACAGCGCCGATCTCAGGCGCGGTGCGCAATCGAGCGGTTGGCACAACATTTCGCATCTCGGCGTGTTCATCTGGTGGCTGCAGAGCTTCCCGGTCATTGCGGCGACGCCGGTCTCCAACGGTGCCGCGCGGCCCTGCTTCACCTTCGATCCGACCGGGCGCGACATCCCGCTGTTCGCGCCGTCCTCGCGCAGCACCATTTCGTTCGGCGATCACTGGGTCGCGCCGGACGAATGGCAGTTGCCGGTGGTGGTGCGCGAAGTGCTGTGGCGCACAGTGCCAGACCGGCTCTATCCGACGGCGTTCTGGGTCGGGCTCGGCGGCGGCCTCTCGCCCGCGGTGCAGCCGCGCACCGATGTTCTGATCCATCCGGAGCGTGGCCGCTTCAGCTTTGTCGGGACTACGCCGCAAGGCACGATCGCCACCGCCTATCATTTCGGCTTCCTCTCGGAGATCGGCGCGGGCGGCTACGACGAGCGGATCCTCACGTCGATCGAGCAGCCCGCCACCCTCGTGCCGGTTGCGGGCGGGAGCGGGCTCGACACCGCGATTGCCGGGATCGCGGCCGACGCGACGCTCGAGATCGCCGACAGCATGACGTACCGCGGCCCCACCGTGACCTTCGCGCCGCTGGCCGACGCACATGTCGTGCTGCGTGCGCACGACGAGCAGCGCCCGGTGATCCGCTGGGCCGGTAGCGGGCCGGCGTCCTGGACGATCCATGGCAACGGCAACGCGCAACTCACGATCCAGGGACTCTGGATGCAAGGCGCGGACATTGTGCTGCAAGGCTCGTTTTCGAGCGTGCGGTTGCGCGCCGTGACGCTTGATCCTGGCACCCCGGACGCGCCTGCGGCGCAGTTTGCCAGCGCGATCGACGGCACGCCGCTGCGGCCGGTAACGCTGTGGATCGAGGGCACGATCGACGAACTCGTCATCGAGCGCTGCATCACCGGTCCGATCCGCGCGCGCAACGGCGGCGCGGTCGAGGCGCTCACGGCGAGCGACAGCATCCTGCAGTCGATTCACGCGCACGACGTCGTCGACGGCGCGCCGGTGCTCGACCCTGCGGCGCTCGCGGCGGCGATCAAACTCGGCACGGATCCGTTCAGCACGCAGATTCGCGCGGCGCTGTCGGCTGCGAATCTTGCCGCGCTCGATGCCTACACCCCTGGCACGGTGCCCTCGGCGGCGCTGCAAGCCGCGCTCGCGGCCGCACTTGCGGGACGCGATCGGGCGGCGCTCGAGGCCGCCTATCCGCTCGCGCTCGCCGATCTCGCGCTTGGCTTTGCCAGCGGCACCGTCTCGCTCTCGCGCTGCACGATCCTCGGGCCGACCGCGACCCACCGCATGCAGGTCAGCGAATGCATCTTCGACGAGGTCGCGCGCGTCGAGGATCCGCAGCATGGCTGCGTCCGCTTCTGCGCCTATGCGCAGGGCAGCAGCCTGCACGCGCCCTATCGATCGGTCGCGGTTCCGCCGCGCGGCCCACTGTTCGAGAGCCGCCAGTTCGGACGTCCGAACTACGCCAAGCTGCGGCGCGATGCCGACGCGGCGATCATCGCTGCGCATCCGGGCGACACCATTCTCGGCGGCGCGCAGAACGGCGCCGAGATGGGCGCCTTCTGCCTCGAGCGCATCGCGCTCAAGCGCCGCGGCCTCGCGCTCAAGTACCAGGAATTCATGCCGATCAACCTGACGCCCGTGTGGATCGACGCGGACTAGTCAGGCGAGCAACGAAGGAACGTGCCATGGGTAGCGACATCGCCAGGGTGAGTTTCGATCCAGCGCGGCAATATCGTTCGGTCGTGCTGCAGCAGGGACGCGTCACGCTGGAAGCCGACGGCAACGAGGCAAGCCGGATCACATCCGAAGCGCTGCGGCTGGAGACGATCGACCTGATCGGTCCGGCCGCGACGCCGGACGACGGCTACAAGCTCGGGCTCGATGCATCGGGCAAGGTCGCGGTGCTGCCCGGCACGATGTATCTCGGCGGCTGGCGCTTGGTGCTTGACGCGCCGGTCGAGCTCGACAACCAGCCCGACTGGCTCGACATGCCGCCGGTGCAGGGTTTTGGCGGGCCCACGCTGGTCGCATTGCTGGCGACCGAGCAGGAAATCTGCGCGGTGGAAGATCAGCCGTTGCGCGAGGTGGCGCTGGGCGGCCCGGACAGCGCGGCGCGGACGCGACTGATGCAGCATTTCCTGCGCCTGTCGTTGCGCGGCTCGACTTGCGATGACGCCGTGAAGGAGATCGACACGCTGCTGGCGGCGGACGGCGTCACACTCGACCCGAAGACATTCCAGCTTCTCTCCTCGGCCCGGCTGCAGGTGGGCTTTGTGCCGCCGACAGGCCAGCCCGATCCGTGCGATCCGCCCGCGCAGGGCGGCTATCTCGGCGCCGACAATCAGCTGATCCGCGTCACCGTCATCGATTTCAATCCGCAAAAGGGCACCGGCACGCTGCTGTGGGGCTGGAACAACGCCTCCTTCTTCTACCGCGGCACCCCCTCAGGTCCGCACGCGCTGTCGCTGTCTCCGATACCGGTGGATGCAGAGCACTCGCCGCAGCAGAACCAGGCGATCGAGATACTGCGGACACAGGCCGATCTCGGCGACGGCAATGACATCGCCGCGCTGTCGGGACAGGTCGTGGTGCTGACGCAGGCGTACGACCCCGACACCGACCTAGTGACGTTGCCGGCGAGTTTTACGCTGCCGGACACCAACCGGCCGCTGTTCGTGCGGTTGTGGCAGGCGGCGGTGCCGTTCACCTCGGGCACCGCGGTGGCACTCGATGCGGTGTCGGGCCTCAGCGTGACGATCACGATGACGGCGCTGCCGACACGCATTGCGGCAAAGCCGGTTTGGTACTTCGCGGCGCGCCCGTCGACGCCGACGCTGGTCTATCCGCAGCGCTATCTTGAAGCGCCGCAGCCGCCGGAGGGGCCGCGGCAGTGGCTGTGCGATCTCGCGGTGATTCGAAGCGGCGACGGGTTCCAGCTGCTTGACGATTGCCGCAACCATGTCGGAGCGACCAAGTGCGATTGTTGCGGCGTGACCATGGGCCCGGCCGAGGTGGCGGCGGCGGGCGGGCTGCAGGCCGCGCTCGACGGCCTCGCCGGCAGCGGCACGCCGGGCCAGCTGATGCTGCGTCCGGGCATCTATACGCTTGCGGCGCCGCTCACGCTGACCCTGAAGCACGCACGCCTGGCGCTCGAAGGTTGCGGCGATGGCGTTATCCTGCAGGCCGATCCGCAGAACATCGACGCGTTCCGCAGCGGAGCGATCCTGATCCAGAGCGTGGCCGGCGTGCGGCTGTCGCAACTGGTGCTGCGGCTGCCCGCCGTGCCGGTCACGGTCGGCAGCCTCCAGGTCATCGTGATGAACGGCATACGGGCAACCGCGAGCCCGCGGCTGACGATCGAGGGTTGCACCTTCGCCTTTGCGCCGGGCGACAAGACGCCGATCGCGGGCGGTGCGCTCATCGCCAGCTCCGACTGCACGAACCTCACCGTGCGGGGCAATCGCTTCATCTGCGGCGGCAACATCGCCGAGACCCGCGACACCGCCGCCGTGCTGATCACCGCCGGCGACAACCAGGCGCCGCTCGACGGTTGCGACCTCAGTGATAACCTGTTCGCCGGGCTTGCTCTTCCGGTCGGCATACTCGGGCCTATCGGACTGGTGCGCTGCTGCGACAATCGCGTGCGGCAATGTGCCGGCGGATTCTATTTCCTGGCGTCGCCGATCGCGGGAGTCCTGGCCGGCCGCGCTGCGACGGATCGCACCATGGTCGAGGTGACGCGCCTGTCGATCAGCCCCGCCATGCTGGCATCCGTCGCCGAGAGCGTGAAGCAGGCGGCGGCGCAGCCAGACGTGGTTGCTCCGGCAACGGCAGGAAGCGGGGCGGCAGCGCCGGCCCCGCCGCCGGCCGCCGCCGCGGACGCGAGCATCGACGCAATCCTGGATGCACTGGATCAGCAGATCGCGAATGCTGTGCTCGGCGGGCAGGCGCCACGCGCGGTGCTGCATCTCCTGAATAATGACATCGAGCTCTCCGCGGTATCGCGACCGACCGGCAGCAGTAGTGCGTTCGTCGGGCTCGAAGTCGTGATGGTCGGCGTGGAGCTGCGCGCTGCAGCGGCGCTGATCCACGGCAATCGCATCGCAACGCCGGCGTCCGATGTGGGCGCCGCGGCGATCACGATGCGCGATGCGCAAGCGGTCGTCAGCGCGAACCTATTCACCCAGCTTCCGCTACAGGCGCAAAGCCCGGTGCCGTGTGTGACCTCCTCGATCGTCGGCGGCAGCTTCGAGGTGATGGCGAACGTTATCACGCCGCAGGCGACGATCCAGCCGGCGCGCGCGGTGCCGCCGCCGACGAACGACTGGCCGTTCCTCAACACGATTGGTTAGGGAGGCCTAGGCTAGGCGAAACGAAGTGAGTAAAACGCTACAGGCCGCCAAACAAACTCCGTCGCGTCCACCTGCGGTCGACCGGGAGAGGCGACCGGCCGTCGCGCCGGTTTTGGCACCGGACAGGTGGCCGGTGCTGCACGATCGGATCGGCAACCAGGCGGCCGCGCGCCACCTGCAAAGGCGGGCTGCATTGTCGGCCACCACCGTGCCGCAGCGAACCATGGACGCGCCGTTGACGCTGCAGCGCAAGTGCGCATGCGGCGGCGGAGATTTCGGCGGCGAATGCGAGGAATGCAGCAAGAAAAAACTCGGGCTCCAGACAAAACTGCGAATTGGCGCACCGCAGGATGCCTATGAGCAGGAGGCGGACCGCGTGGCGGCTCGCGTCACCGGGACTTCACCGCCGCCGATGACGTCACCCAGTGCAGCCGCCGAGCGCCTCGTTGCATCGCAAACGGATGAGTTGGAACCATCAGAGCTTACCGCCGGCGGCTCGCCTTTGCCGTCCTCTCTAAGAGGCTTCTTCGAGCGGCGCTTCGGTCGCGATCTCGGAGAGGTTCGGCTGCATGCCGGGGCACAGGCTGAAGCGCGCAGCGAGCAACTCAATGCGCATGCCTTCACGTATGGAAGCCACATCTGGCTCGGCAAGGGCCATTCGGCAGCGCCCGGATTCCTGCTGGCCCACGAACTCGCGCACGTGATTCAGCAGCGCCAGCCGAGAGCACTGCCCGGATCAGAAGGGCGCGATCCATCGACGACCAAAAGCGCCGCTCCCAGGATTCAAAGACGCGGGCTCACTGGTTCGGTCCCGTTCTGGGTCCCGCTCGGCGCCAAGGGAAAGAAGACAGGCACGGACTTGCACAAGGAACTGCTCGGGAAAGTGAAGGAGAAGTACGGCGAGATGGACGTTGAGGCGAACGCGCCCAACGCTGACCTATATGGATGTGGCCTCGACCATCGCGGCAGCATTGACCTCTACCGCTCGACACCGCGTCACGTGATGCCCGGATTCTATTTCGGCACCGTCTCTCTCAAGAACTTCCCCGGTGTGACCAAGGATGCGCCGAGCGGTCTCAGACCTTATGCGGACGGCAAGAGGATCGAAGGAACTGTTGACGCACCCACAACTGTCGAGCTGGGCGAGCTCAAACCGGCATCCAAGCCGATGGTCGACGCCGGCAAGGACCAACTCAACGATTACCTGTGCGGCATGAACAAGGCCGTGGAGCTCACCAACAAATGGGCCGCTATCGTAAAGGCACCGCCGTGGAAGTTGCCCGTGGCCAACGTGAAGAAGCTGCCGTCGAGCGACGTCTCAGTCGCGGAAGGCGAGCCGACCGATCTCGTCGTGGCCGACATCAAGGAAACCAGCGACCGGGGAGCCAAGTACAAGACGGACGTTCGCCCTGCCTGGGTCACCGGTGCTCTCCAGGTGAGAGGCCGCGTCCATGTGATCGCGTTACCCGGAACCGGGCTGTGGGTGTACTACGCGAAACCAGAGAACCTCGGGGGGACGCTGACAGGCCTGCGATCCGAGAATATTCATGGTGAAATCATTGTCGCGAATACAGTTCAGGACGAGGTCATCGAACCGCTGATGCGCCCGCCGGAGCAATTGTCGCCGCTCCGCAAGGTTCGCGTGCTGCCGGCAGATCGCCCCAATCGTGTTCAGCGCAAGCCCAAGTACGACCAGCCACCGGGCAAGTTCAAAGAAACGTTCCCGCTAAAAGGCTGGCTCGAAAGGCAGGGCAAGCTGCGAACGCAGATACAGAGCCCGACCGGCGACACCAAAAAGCAACTCGCCGACCTTGAAAAGTTCGACGACGCCTATGACGCCAATGAGGAGTTGGCGAAGATCTCTGGAACAGGGGTCTCGACCCTGGCCGGCAAAAAAGTCGATTTGATCGACGTCTTTCGCGGCAGCGGTGCGACAAAGACAAAGATAACCCACCCGCCCGAACTTGGAAAATTGTTCGGCTGGTTGAAGCACTGGACGGGCAAGCCTGCCGAAATCCTCGGGGTGTTTCGCAGCCTCTTCGGTGGTGCGTTCATCAAGGTCGCAGAGTTCTTTTCTGGCGCCGGCGATTGGGACCTGCTGAAGAAGATCAAGCAGACTGCGGCGAATCTTTTCGACAAGATTCCCTTCCCAAGTGGGGCTTTCGGCGATGTTTTGAAAGAGGGTCTCAAGTTTGCGCTGCTGCGGATCAGCGACCTTCTAATTCCCAGCGTGTTCCGAATGCTGACTGGCTCGATCAAGAAAGGGGTCGTGATAGCCCTGAAGGGGGTCTTTGAAGAGGAACTCGAGACTCTTGAAGGCTGGAAGACCAAGATCGACGATTTTATGAAGAAGATCGAGGGCATCCTGAAGCCCGCCCTGGATATCATTTCAGACCTCATGGAGGTGGTCAGGAAGGCTGGCCAGATCACCAATATGGTGAAGAAGGCGGAGAACGCGATCGAGTGGGGGATTCGGCTCGCCGAATGCTCCGGGGTATGGAGCTGCCTGCTTATTCTCGCGGAGCCGTTTACCGACAGGCTCAAGGACGAGGCGATCTATGCGCTGAAGGACAAGATCCTCTCGGCATGCGGTGTTCGAAGCTTGCTGGGTGGTGCGGTGCGTCGATTGCTGTTTGGCGTTCCATTCGACATCGCGAGCGGCATCCTGGGTCTGGCAAAAAAACTCGCGTCTGCGATTGATGCGCCAAAGCCGGTGCAGACAATATTCAGCCAGGGTGTCGACCGCGAGGATCCGCCAGAGCTCAAGGAAATGGAGGATAACGATTGTTGGGGCATCGACCTTGGGTTCTCGCTGTTCGACGAAGGCTTCACCCATACCAAAAAGAAAGACGAGCCTCCGTCACCACCGACGAAGCCGTCAGCGCCGCCACCAACAACGGCACCGACAACGCCTCCAACCAAGGCGCCAACGACACCACCAACGAAGACACCCGCTCCTCCGCCGCCGCCCCCAGCGCCGCCGCCCAAACTCCAAACTCCTGCCCCGACGCCCACGCAAGGTCCGTTCGCAGCCCAGCGGCCTTGGGACGCGACCGCACTCTCCATTACCTTCCATACGGACAAGGAGTCCTCGGTCTATATAGAATCACTTTTGGAACAGAGCCGGCACGCGAAACCAGCAGAGTACGATCTTGGCTGCCTGCGCGACGGGTATTTTGCCGGCGACGTGTGGTTTTTTGTCGATGATCCCTCCAGATGGCGGCCTGAACCATTCCGCCCGCCGACTGTCGGTGTGTCGTGGAAGGCGGGCAACCGCCATGATGGCAATATCGACACAAAACCGACGTACGAACCTCGAGCGGCATTTTTGCCGGGCACCGCACATCCGCTGAAAACATCGTTCGGCCTCGATCTGAAAATCCCCGTGAGCGCAGGCGACGTTCTGCAATTGTGGTTCACGCTTGTCGACCTCGACACCGGCAAAACCCTGCTCTACCAAGAGAACATCAAAATCACATATAAACCCTGCGCCTGACGCCTATTATGCTCGAGACCCTGCGAGGACGGGCCCTGCCGCGCGAACAGATACGAGGCCCGCGTGCAATCATTGTGCCGGCTGCGTGACCGCTCGGCATTCCTGATAAGTGACTGGGCATACCGAAAGCGATAGGTTGCAGCCATGCACAAGCGGCAAGCCATCACACGCAGTCCGTCACATCAAGCCGGAGTGCCATCGTACGGCCGTTCAGTTGCGCCGGCTCGGCCGGTGCAACAGCACGGTGCGATCGGCAACCAGGCCGCCACACGCCGGCTGCAGGCGAAGCATCAGATCGCGGTGCCCGGCGATCGGCACGAGCGGGAAGCCGATCGCGTCGCGGATCAGGTGGTCGCGGCGCCCGCGCGGAACGGCGTCAGCAACGCGCCACCGCACATAGGGCGCGTCTCGGGACAACCGGATGGTCGCACGAATGCCGCCAGCGTGGATCGCGCCCTTGCCGAGCCCGGCGCACCGCTCGGGCCGGCCCTTCGGCAGGACATGGAGCAACGCTTCGGCCGCGACTTTTCACGGGTGCGCGTGCATGCGGGTTCTGCGGCTGAACAGTCGGCGCGCGACGTGGACACCTCCGCCTACACGGTCGGGCACGATGTGGTGTTTGGCACGAGCCGCTTTGCGCCGCAGACCAGTGAGCGCCAGCGTCTGATTGCGCATGAGCTGACACACGTCGTCCAACAGTCGGATGATGGCATTACGGTCGGCGGCCATGACGGCGGCTCGTCCCCGACTCTGATCCAGCGTGAACCGCACGACAAAAAGGCTGCGCCGCAAACAGCGCCCACGCAAACAACGCCCGCGAAGGCAACCCCGACGCAAACGACGCCCGCCCAAACAACCCCTACGAAGACGCTGCAAAGCCAAAAGGTCGACGCGAACGATCCAGTTGGCTCAAAGACGGCGGACATGATCGATGAGGTCCTGGCGAGGAATCAGAGGCTCGCCCCCTACATCGGCGACAAGCTCAAGGGCGGCTTCAAGATCGCTCAGAAGGGCAAATTCATTCAAGATCCGAGCGACTCGCAGTTTGAGACCGCCTTCCAGGCAGCGAATGGATCGGTTCCTGACAAGGGTGCTGTGGGTTCTTCGACCCCAAGAAGTCGGAGGTTCACCTTCGGCCGACGGCGAAATTCGGCACGGCCCTGCATGAATCGGTGCACCGGCTGGCTTCGCCTGCTCTGGCAAGTTCCTACTGGCTGGTCGCGCAAGACATCTCAACAGACCTGCTGGACGTCCTCAAAGAGGGAATGACAGCGTATTTCACCGACAAGATATTGAATGACGAGCAGCTGCCCAATTTTAACGATGCTTACCGCAACCAGAAGCACAAGGTCGAGGCGCTGGAAACGGCGCTGAAGACTGACGGCTTCGACGTCATCGCGAAATTCAATTTCCAGGCCAACATCACCGCAATTGGCGAGAAACTGGTCGTCCGTGAAGAACGTCGCGCTCAGACCGGGACGGGTTGAAGCGTCGCCAAAAGAGCGCTGAGGATTAGACGCCACAAGGTGCCGAGCCATCGGATCAGGCGGCGGAAGTTGTAGCCGACGGCGGCGAGGATGGCGTTGGCAGCGTCGCCGCGACGGAACCAGAGATAGTTGCGGCCCATACGATGCTCGGCCTTGAGATGGCCGATCACCGGTTCAACGGCGGACCTGCGGCGCAACTGGCGTTTGATCCTGGGTGTCACGCCTCGCTTCTGGCCGGAGATGAAGACCCTGAACTTGTAATCCGGCGGAGCGTTGTGGCCGCGGTAGCCCTTGTCCATGGGCATGCGCGCGATGGTATTGCCGACCAGCGCCTCCATCTCCGGGATCACGGTTGCCAGGGTGTGGCCGTCATATGGATTGCCAGGCAGCGCCTTCACATGGGTGACGAACTGGCCGCCTTTGGCGCGGCTGATGGTGGTGGCGACGGAGACCTTGACGCCGAACTCATAGGGTCGGTGAGCCTTGCCCTTGCCGATGCATTCGACTTCCGGCGCGTGCAGGGAATAGACCTTGGGCCCGCGCTGGCGCTGCTGTTGCTCGCGTACCCGCCGCGCCAGCAAGAGCAGCCGCGCAAACGCCGCTTCGAGCCCGCTATCGCCCTCGATCTTGCGACCGATGTCGCGGATGACGCGGCCGAGATAAGTCCGCAGCTTCTTCAGCATCCGGTTGGCGCGCTTGAACTGCTTGGCATGGGCATAACGCTGATGCTGGATCAGGGCGAACTTGCCCACCCGTGCATAGGATTGCCGCAAAATCACCCCGTGGTGCTTCGCCAGTCGCACCAGCTTCTCGCGCGCCCGGTTCAGCAGCCTGGCATCGGTCGGGAACATCACGTTCTTGGGCTGCACCGTGGTGTCGACGATCACCTGTGACAGCTCGGACGGCTTGATCGCCTCGGTCTTGGTGGCGACCGCCAGGCTTTCCTGCAGCAGCGCCTGCAACCGCTCCTCGCCCATGCGGTTGCGCCAGCGCGTCATCGACGAGCGATCGAACACCAGCCGGTGCTGGAA